>Ga0157358_1000183_pt1 | contig 24534 bp, 17 predicted proteins | sample AttcapACBM2_FD_111484 | JGI IMG/M metagenome (GOLD analysis project Ga0157358, IMG submission 111484) | Fungus gardens microbial communities from leaf cutter ant in Botucatu, State of São Paulo, Brazil - Atta capiguara ACBM2 | ecosystem: Host-associated > Fungi > Mycelium > Unclassified ... | reverse complement strand
CGTCACTCAAGGACAAATGATCTCACAACAAGCAAAGCTCTCCAATGGGCTATCAAGTAAAGAGTGGGGGAATTACAAGAGAACTCAACAAGGAGCCCTCGCTGTATTGCTTCTCTATTTATATAAGTTACATGTGGTCCGTGTTACAACAATATTAACCGGCCCTTATGTCCATGCATCGTCCTCATGTTCTATTACTCATCCACATGTGTTTTCCTTAAGGCTACCATGCTTCCTACATGTGCTCTGACGTCATACCTTTAATCTCCGCTGTATATATGCACACTATATGTACACCATGAGGAACCCATGTCCCTTGACGTCATTCCTAACCCTAACTCTTTATCTAGACTCTTCCCGATCCTTCTAGACCCTAAGTTCTTCCAGACTGCTCTAGACTCTGTCACATGACCTCCTGGTCACGTGCCTATCTCCTATATCTCTTCTCCCATTGTAGACTAATAATTATCACTACAATATATACTTGTCCAAACCCTAACTCTAGTCCAAGTCTGTCTACATGTTCAAGCTATAACATCTAGCAATCTTGGTATTATGATAAAGAGACAAAATATGCTGCTATATGCTTGAGACATCAAAGATATAAATCTTTCTCTAAAAAAGAAGCAATTTGTCTATCTCTGACCATTCAGATGACTATATTGACTTGGAGGAGAATTAACAAAGTTTCCTAGCTATGTAAGCCACTGTTTTCTCTTGCTAATCTACTCTGTTCTTCTAGTATATGTTTGTAAGAAAGTTATATCTCTTTCTTTTGAATGCTAACTCTTCTATTTCATATACCACTAAATACTCTAGGTTGATCAAGATCATGTTCCCATCATTATATAAACTATCACCATGGTCTGATATTTGGAACAGTATATCTGGTTTATCCATAAACTTACTAGGATAGTAGTGTAGGACAAAATCAAATCTTACTAGATACAACAATCATTATACTTTTTCATAGTTGAGTTTCTTGGCCATCAGAAGGTACACTAGGTTTCTATAGTCTATTCAGATTTCCACAAAGTGTTATAGTGCACCTGGACACTAACATTTTTCTTTTTCTTTTATCTATTTTTCTTGATTTAATATTTCTTTTCTTTTATTTTGACAATGAAGAGGCACATGACTGCAGTCACATGACATGTCACATGATGTGAGGTCATAGACCTAGACTTTGGGAGAAGGGACTAAAAGAATGATGTCAGAGCACATGTATATGGCATGGTATCCTTATGGAAGATATGAGGTTGAGGTATGGTAAAAGCATAGATATTAGGATAGGGTTATTTATTGTTATCACGGACTATGAGACTTTTGTATAAATGGTATAAGAATGCAACAGAGACTCCTTGTCAAGTTTTCTTGTAATTTCCACATAGATATCCTCCTGTGAGATTTACTGCTTGAAGTTGCTATTGGTCTTTGTAACTAATAGTTGCTACAACACAGAGCTTAATGCATCTTTCATAAAGAGTTACTACTCTTCAAAAGCCTAGATGATTGCTAATATTTTCTTGTCATAGATCTCATAGTTATACTTGACAGAAAAAAAAACTTGCTAAAGAATGTTACTAGGTACTACTTACTATTTGTTTTTGACTTAGCCTTAGAGACTAGTTCAATAAAATAGTCTTACTTATAGTAATCTGGGAGAGTATTAAAGTCTTTCTTAACAAATACCAATTTAAACTGCTGAACATGTAAAGAAATAGTGAAAGTTTTATTCTTAATAGAAGGTCTTAGAAAAATGCTGAAAAAGAATAACTATGTTAGAAATGCAAAGATTGGACTCTATCTTATTTTCTTTTTTTTCTTTTTCTTTCAGTCTATTCTATTTTGAGAACTAAAGTTAGAGATCAGTGGGATGTCACAGGTCATGGTCACACTGTCACATGATCATGTGCTATGATGGAAAATGATAGAAGGTTCTAGAAGGAATAACATTATACCATGTGTTATACATATGGTGGCCTTAAAGTAAACACATGGACATTTAGAGTAGGCTAAAGTAGTAGTGCACAGACCAGTAGTCTGAGGTATGTAAGGTAGACAATCCTGTATATAGTTCTCTATTAAGTTCTCTTATATAAACCCTATACAAGGTTTCTCTCATTGACTAGCTCTAAGATCTTTGAGTCATAACAAGCTATTACTTAGAGGTTAAGAGCTTAAAGTTTCAGACACTACCAGATTATGTAAAAGCAATTATCTTGCTCTTTCTAGTACTTGGTAAGAGTTCACAGAGTTTGTAGTATTATCAGGCACAGTTCATACCAAGAAGCAAAAAGCCTATAGAATTAGCTTAGAAATATACTAGATGTAAAAACCCTATACTAAGTGTATAGTAATGCAAGCTTCCCAGATTGACCTTAGCTTCAGCTTATATACTATACTATTTGTCTGCTATATAGTTGCAACTTGAGAAAATGAAACAAGGTCCAAAAAGAGTAAGTGCTGATAGTGGTATATTACTGAAGAATACTAGAGATCAAGTTGAACTTGAACAATTGTTTATTAGACTAGCAAAATATAATGTATTTACTAGTCTTATATACAAGTACTTTAGAAAAGAAATACTCAGAGGTTTCAAAGTATAGCTCTGAACAAAGGTTTCAGTAATAAGATACTAAAAGAGGTTAATAGAAGAATTAGGAAAACTCCACTATAGAAGGCCAAGTTGGAAAGGAGTATCTCTACCATAGAAGATAGAGTACTTATTGTTAGAATTAAAGATAGTAGACTTTAATTATTTTTATTTTATTTTTCATTTTTTTAGGGCTTAAGATTAGAAGTAATATAATGTTATACATGACTCAGTGTCACACATCTGTCACAGTCACATGAAAGCTATCATAAGTCATAGTTACACAACCATATGTTTCTTTAGGGTAGGCTAGGTTAGTATAGCACAGACCATGAACCAAATGTATATAAGATAAACACTTTGTAACTGGAACTCTATCAAGTTCTCTTATGTTACTCAATATAAGAGCTATCTTTTAATCCTACTTAGAGTTTGAAGTCTTAACACTTATATGATTTGGGATCAATTATATTACTACTATGGGAACATGTTGTAGAAATAAGGTTATCATAGAAGATGGACTTTGGTTAGGATTTGAATAAAACATCACTGTCATGGAAATAGGCTTTTATTAAGTATACTTAGCATATAATAATATTTCTCTCTTAAGACTAAGCCTTCAAAGTCCTATTCAGTTTATTCAGAGAATCTGTGATAGTACATCAATCAATATAAGAAAAGAATTTTTTTTTCTACTTTTTCTTTCTTTACTATGTTCTCTTTCTTATCTTCTATAACCTCTGAGTTTAATATTGAAATCTTCAAGTGTCAGCATAAAGAAATAAGAAGATAATATAAGGAGTAACAGCTCCTAGCCTATCCAGAAGAGATGGTAAAGCATAACATGCTAAGTGAGTACCTAAGAAGATAAGGCTAACTATAGAGGCCAAAACAAAAAAGGCAACTATATGAAAGTAACAAGATAAGGAGAAACTGAAAAGGCTCTGGAAAAAGATCTTAGTAAGAGATTCTGATTTCTGAAAGAGTGTTGGAATCTCCTTAATTACAAAGACCAAGAGAAAGAAATTTTTGAGATCTTTTTAAAGAATAAGGCTGGTCTAAGACCAGAAAAGAAGTCAAAAAGAAAGCAGATAAAAAAGTACTATAGGAATGATATGGTGACAATAGAGTATAAGAACTCCTGTGAGAGATATATACATGCTAAACATAAGTGCTTAGTATACTACAGTAAGTGAGTAGTAAATATATTAGTTTTTTACTATTTTACTGAGTTTTCTTCTTCTCTAGTCAATCCATAATCTGTGTAGGGTACATTAGTATAAAACAGCAGTGTATCCTCAATCAAGACATCACAGCTGGAAATAAAGAAAATCCTGTTTACAGTAGGATTCTCAATACTACTGAAAAGACACTTTGAGAACTTATAGATAAGTACCATGGGGTTGGCATTTCTCTCTAAAGCTTGATGGAAAGTTAAGAGAAAAATATAGCACAATTGGCAAAGATTGGAATTACTATTAATATATAGTAGAGTTTGGTGGCTATAAGGAAAAGTGAGAAGAAAAAGACAAAAATGAGAAAGAAAAAAAAATGGAAATAGAAAAAAGTCTGTAAAAGAACCAAAGGAGATTGAAAAGAAGATGTTTGTATAGATGTTATTGCCTTTTTCCTACTAAATAGAATATTTTTTGTTTTTAGTATATTACTTAATTATAATTTGTTCTTTAATTAGAATAACTGAGTGAAAAAATAAGTAAGAGAATTAAAATAGTTAGAAGAAAAACAAGATAGAATTCAAAGGCCAAAAAATAGAAGAAAAATCCCATAATAAGTGTATAAAGGCTAGAGTTAGACAGAATTAGAAAAACAAACAAAAATATACTAAGAGAAACCCTATAGAAAGTATACATAGGCTAGGGTTTTATTACAACAGCATGATCAAGACAGTGAAAAAGGACTAGGCTTGGTTAAGTATATGATATGGAAATTGGATACCAAGTCTATGGCATAAATAAGATCAGTAGTAGAAAGTTACTCAGATTTGTTTTCAGTGTTGTCATACTCTAGCTAAATGACCTTTTATAAAAGCTTGCAAGCCCATCAGTAATCAATCTTGGAGCTCACTATCCACAAAATTTCATACTTAGGTTTCCCATCAATTATAGCTGGTATAAGTACCAGTTATATCCTTTAAAAAAAGTATTAAAAGTGATAGGTTCAATTATAGTATTAGACATGGTTTACACCTTATTATCTGAGATCTAGTAATATATTCCAGAAGTCCAAAATATATTAATTAGTGCATTATCTGAGAACATGAAAGATAGGTCAGAACAATCTTTGGCTTCAGCTTGTGTGCTATATCTTTACTAGCCACATTAGTCACATATTTTGGAACAGAACTTGGAAAACTTAGTGGATGGAAACCACTGAAGAGTAGTGAGGTGTATTATTGCTAATACTGGAGAAGAGTGTTAGTCTTAGTTGATTTTCAGGATAAGACTAATACAGTATAAACTACTAGATTATATACTAGGTACTATCTAGAATAGTTATCTAGAATGGAGACTGTTAAGTGAGTTACCCTAATATCTAATGATTCTTGGATGTTAGAAAATAGAAGTCCATAGAGTTAACAAAGGTCTAGCAAAGACATCTAAGAAAAAATAGGAATATGTAATCTATACTAGAAGAGGTTAGAAAGTATGGATGAGAGAGAAAATGTTATTCAGGGATTGGGATAGATATGGTTGGAGTGAGATGTGACAATGTGTTATGTCTCTGCAAGTTATGACAGTTATTTTTAGAAAAATAGTTGTAGTAGGAAGCAAATTATAGAGAAAGTCAAACTTCCAAGTATAGGGACTCAGAACAGTATACTATACTAGTTGATTTTCAAGCTAAGAAACTACAGAGTATTTACATGTCTTAAATACTAGTACTAAGACTATTCAAGGATCAGAAGAAACAGATAATTACTCTAAGTATATTCAAGTCCTTAAAAATTAGGTCTAGAGTTATATAAAGATTATGAGGAGCCATGTGATCAATAATGGAGTGATTAGACACAGAAAGAAATCAGGTTGATCTGTACTAGAAGTAGTATATTAACTAAAAGAAAGATATTCACTTCTACAGATATTTTGAGTAGAGTAGAGCTTAGATAAGTATTATCTATGATAGAGTTGGATGAGTGTGTGATAGTTATATGATAATATACTAACTCTAATCCTAAGTCTCAAATAAGAAAATGAAAATGAGAAGAAGAAACCTTAAAGAGGGAGTAATGTCAGAGTTGAAGATAATAGACTCTATTTATTTCATTTTTCTTTCTTCTTCAGAGAAACTGACTTCTATTTTTACCAGTTTCTTTCTAACTTTCTTTAATATCTTTTCTTAAATTTTATATTGTTCCATCCATATAATATCTTTGTCATATACTTCTCTGGTAACTCTCCTCTCCTAATATCTCTTTCTTCCACTATTCTAAATTCTTTTGTCTTCTTACTTCTGTATCCATCCTCTTTTTATATTTTACTACTACTTTCTTTATATTTTCTAAATTCTTCTCCCTCTTATGTATTATACTCTACTATAAACCCCTTCCATTACATCATATACTTCATCACTCCTTTTATTTTCCTTTTATATCTTATCATCTGAGATCTGCTAATAGTCTCTTAGAAGTTCAAATGAGGTTATCTGAGAATATAAAATATAGGAGTTAGAATAACTTTTGGCTTTAGCTTATGTGCTATGCCTCTATAAGTTACACTGGTTGTATATTTTGAATAAGATACTTAAACATGACAGATGGCCAAGTCTACTGGAAGATATTCTTTTACTAACATTAGAAGTTGGTAGTAGTTTTAGCTAATTTTCAGGATGAAGCTTATAGTGTAAACTACCAGTTTATATACTAAGTATACTGTCTAGAATAGTATCAGAGTTCAGGATAGTAAACTTTATTTATTTTCATTTCATTTCTTATTTCTATTTTATTTTCTATTTTATTTTCTTGATTTGGACTTAGGGTTAGGAGTTAGCATAATATCATAAAATATAACAAGTCACAAGTCACAGTCACACAATTCAATGTCACACAGAAGATCAAAGAAAATTCTGGAAGTAGTGATGTCATACTATATGTTAATAGTATGTAATATACATGTTTTTGAAGGTAGACTAGGTTTAGTATAGTATAACTATTAGCTTAGTGTATGTAAGGTAAATACTTTGTACTCGGAACTCCATCAAGTTCTTTTGTGTTAACCCAATACAAGGTTTCTTTCTTGATTTAACTCTAAGTCTTGAATTGTAATAGATAGTTATCTAGAATAGAGACTACTAAATATTACCCTGGATTCTAGTAATCCTCAGATATTAGAGATAGAGATCCATGGAGTTGACAAGAGTCTAGCAAGAATGTCCAAGATGAAATAGAGAGATATAATCTGTATTAAAAGAGATCAGAGAGTATAGATAAGAGAGAAAACATTATCTATGAGTTGGGATAAATATAATCAGATCAGGATATGATACTAATGTCTTAAGTGAGGGGAAGTAATGTAAAGCATTTTGCTTACTAAGTGTTTGTACTATAATCAATAGTATGACTAATATAGTAATCAATATAAAATTTTCACTTCAAGTTTAATATACTACTTATTAGAATAGCTAGGTGGAAGAGCAAAGTACTTCAAATCTCTAGGAAATTCTAAGTCCATTGTTAAGAAATTACTGAATTATAAACTCACTTCCAGAAAATTCTAAGAAAACAGAATAAGAATTCTTGAAGATGATGACTGTTATGATCACCTCCTTATGTTTACAGCATGACTTCAATGTGTTTATAGGACACAGGGTATGATGTAACGATTGGCTGCACTATAGGTTGTATTGGTCAGTGCCTCATGTAGTAGGCACTACTTCCTTGTAGTTTCCTTACTCTTTCCTCATGTTTTATAACATCATAAACATATGTTTACTGTATGTTTTTCTTATAGTCAACAGGTATATATAGTTGTAGATATATTCTTGGATCCTTATGCTTTACCAATTGATTATCTCTTATCTCTTATCTCAAGTCTTTGTCTTAGTTGTAACCTGAGCCAAGCTTAAAATCATAACAATGACTATTCTATATAATAATATGTCTATTCTAATGTGTCAAAGTTCTGATTACATAAGCAAGGAATGATAATACTTAACCTTTTCCAATATATTAAATACTCTGTCACTTCTTTTATTTTTTTGTTTATTTAATATTTTTTTGACTTCCTACTTTTCTTCTTTGTCAACTTTTACTAGTTTTGGTTTCTCTATCTTCTGTCTCTTCACTGTTAAGTAATCAGGAGTAGTTTAGAATAGATAAACTGAGATAGAAGAGAGCCAGAATACTTAGCAGATGCTTCTAGAGTGTAGAAAAGCAGATAAGCAGATATGTGGATAATACTAAAAGACTTGAGAAGACTACTGAGTGTTGTGAAAGAGCAAGAGAGTATATAAAAGAGAGTTTAATAACATATCTGGATGGTTATGAGTATTGGTGTATAGCTTGAAGAGGTCTGAAGCACAGGAAATTGAATAAGCAGATAAGTGCAAATGTGGAAAAGAATTATAGAACACAGATCAGCCAAAAAATACAGAAGAAAAAAGTCTTGAAAAAGCTAATCTCCTTACACTACTACTACTTATTCTACTTTGCTCATACTACTAAACTCTCCACTACAGAACTTACTATTGGTAAGTAGTTGTCAGTTGTCCACACTACACCATGCTACTATGTATTCTATTCTTCTAATAGTTAACTCTTGTAGAGATTACAAAAAGAACTCGACATAAAGTCCTTACTATATTTCTTATCACATACCATCCAAGCATATCTAATACATCCAATTCTATCATGGATAATGATTACATAAGCTCAGCTCTGCCCAAAACATTTGCAGAAGTAGATATCCCTCTTCTAGTCTACTCACTACTTCCAGTATAGATCAACCTGGTTCCTTTTCATGTTTGATTACTCCATTACTGATCATATAGCTCCTTATGATTTTCATAATTTTAGTACTAGTATTTAAGACATACATGTACTCTTTAATTTCTTAGCTTGAAAATCAACTAGTGTAGTGGACTGTTCTGAGTGCTCATGCTTGAAAGTTTGACTTCCTCCATGATTTGCTTCCTATTACAACTTGCTTCTAAAATATGACCATTACAACATGCAGAGACATAGTATATCCACTAAATCTAAGGTCACCTCACATTCAAATTCACAGATATTGGATAATGTTCCTATACTCTTCCAATATCTTCTGGAATTTTCCTACAGATAGTTTCTTCTGGTAGGCATATTCTGTACCTGACAATTTCTATACTACATATTATCATGGTTTGTACACATATAATTCTATCCTATTCTGATATACTTGTATTTTACAATGTCTTTTATTAGCATACTTTATCATGTGATTATGATTATGTATGTTTTGTAACATCCATATTGTGTATTATGCTATGTGATCTTAGTTATATCAAAATAAAGAAAAGAAATATCAAATAAAAACAGAGAAAAAGAAATAAGATCAGAATAAAATTTAAGAGTTCTAAGTAGGTCATAGTAGGAAGTAGAAGTGTATGAGATAGAGAAAATCCTAGACAGGAGGCATGTGAGAGGAAAGTCAAGATATTTGATATAGTAGAAGGATTATATAGCAAAGATAGATATATGAAAGAGATTAGAAAATTTAGAAAATACAAAATAATTAGTAGAAGATTTTAAGAAGGAGTATAGAGATAAAGAAATAAGAGGGATCAAGCACTTGGAAGAAAGAAGTGTATGTATGATAAAAGAGAGTTACCAGAAAGATACATAGCAAAGCTATTGTATAGATGAAATAATGGAAAGTTTGAAATAGAGTATCTGAGGAAGTTAGAAAGAAATTGGAAGAAGTTATTCTTTTCCTTTTCTTTATTTTTCTTTATTTCTTTCTTTTCCTTGGATGAGGAAGAGGTATGTGATCATTATCACTTCTCTCTCTCTTACCACTATCTTGTATAGTAGCATCTAATAGAGAAACTGTGAATATAAACCATCTCTTTACAACTTCAGCTACAATTAACCCAGTAGAAGCTAATTGCATCTCAGAAGACATTAACATGGAGAAGTCTAGGGCTAAGTCCACATTTCCAAGCAGGAATACATCAAGAGTATTATCCACCCTTTCAAAAATACTGTCTATACTATACATTGATCAGATGGAAGCTCAGAGCAATGACCTCTTCTGGTTTAATCAAACTGAACAGGAGAATTTCCAGAAGAACTTCCAACTCTTGTATGCAACTTCTGAGGGAGTATTCTAACTGACCAGAATAAGGCCTAGAATCTTCCCCACTGTCATATCCTAAACTTTGAAACATGTCCAAAACATGTCTGACTTCAACACAACATCAAATCGTTATGGTTATTTGGCTTTATTTGTACCCAAAACTCTGTTAGTAGTTTAATACTTTATAATGGACTTAATTCCATCAAAAATCTACAGTTATTTGGCTTTATTTATCTACAGTCATCTTTATCTGTTTTTATTGTCTAATTATTTCCTTCAAACTTCACAAATTTACTTGGACTTTACACAGAGTTTTATCCTTTCCAAATCCAAACTCCTATTTAGTGTTTCATTACTGAAACTTATTTAGAGATCTGTTTTAATTACTCCTTTTGCTATTTTATATATTTAAGACTAGTACTTACTTTGTAATAGCTAGCCTAATAATTGACTAAAGTTGATGCTAAATCTCTAATATCAATGGCAATGTGCTTGACTTCTCTCCTTATAACTCCTTATAAGGCTATTCTCTGAAATTGCAACCACACAGCTTGTAGGAGACACAACATATAAGTTGAGGTCAAGGCCGTTCTGATAAGTCCATATCACTGAGCTCATTGTATGGGGTTTCCACACTCTATACATGTCTGAGCCAACTCCATGGACTTTTACCTTCAAGTATGAACTGCACCTAACACCTACCTACCAACTACATATATTAAAGGTGAGATGTCGATCAATAACATTACTAATCAGCAATGAGGTCTAGGTACCTCATTAATTCCATACTCAAGCTCTAGCCTGGCTGATCCAAGTCTCTGGAATAGCAATGTTAACCCAATATCAATATTTGGTACAATTGAAAAATCTGCAGAAGATATAAAAAATGTTATTACCTCCTTAAATTACATTGCCTTTTTCATTGACAAGAGGGATATTAAGAATAATAGGGAGAGCAACATTCCATATTTGAAAGGTTTTGGACAAGCTGCTTAGAATCTCATCTTGGCTATTTACAAAAGTAGATGGGATAAACTTAAAATGAACAATGGTAATCAGATGTTTAGACAAAATGTATCATCTCAATTCAATAAGAACAACGTAAATAACTACAAACTGGCTAACAACAAGTCAGAAAACAAGAAGAAGAATATTCCAGTCAAATTTTCAAACTTACCAACCCCTATTTCAATAAGACCTCCATCTCTAGTTCTACCCAAACCATCTAAAGAGAAACTAACTAAATCCAAGTTTTACAAGAAGAAGAAAGGAAAATCTACTTCTCAACAATCTTATGTGCAAGCATCTTCAGCAAACATTAAGGAAATCTTAAAGATCAAAGAGTATTTCTCTAAACTATTAGACAAGAAAGTGGAAAAAGTCCACAAAACAATCATCAATGCTAGCAACTCCAAACTGCAAATCAACACAACTACAAAGAGTCTATTGCATAAACAAATTTGTTATGAACTTAAATCCTTAGAGTGGAATAAAAAAACAAACTCTTGTATTAGAGTAAACATAAGAGAACTCGATAGAGAGCTCTTTACAAAATAGTCTATCTTATATACTCCTACAGATGGTCCGTGCTAACTACTGTGCACCCTACCCTAAATAACTATGTGTAAAGCATGAGGCCAACATGTGGTGTCCATGTTGTATAACATCATTTTGTTCCAAAACCTTCTACTTTCTTCTCTCAAGTTTCGTGATCGATATTGTGACCACATTATCAGAGGTGACTGATGTGACCAATCACTTCTAACCCTAACCCCAGAGTTCTAAAAATAGAAAAGGTGAAAAATAAAATAAAATAAAATAAAAATGAGAAAGAAAATAAAAAGAAACAAAGTCCACTTTCTATGGTCTTAACAAAATTATTGTTCCCATGAGCAGTAATAACATCTCAATCTTTATAAGATTGTTACAAACTTCATTCAGCTTGTATCTCTACAACCAGTGGACTAATTTTCACAAACTAAGTTGCACTGGGAAGCCCCAAATAAGGGCTATCCACACATATGTGGAATGTACAAAAGCAACTTGAGATATCAGGCCATCAGTAACTGTAAAAGCTTTATTTGCTAATATCTCATGTATGGCTGGACAGATTTGCATGATCAAACTTGCATTGGAAAGTGCTCATCAAACTGTTTCCAATGATATATGGTATATTACATAATAATAAGTATTCATAGAGATACAAGTATATCAATGTAATGACATAATTAGTTACCTTCTAAAATTAGCCTAACATCTGCTATAACAGATGACAGCTCCCATCAGGTACAAGTTTTGATCATGTGATGGAAATAGCTTGCACATGGACTATCACTCTTTTTATCATCTATATTGATCTTAATCATCATTGTCATCATTATTGAACTTCTGAATCACTTCTAAACTTCTGAGAGTGCACCCAAGGTTCAGATATCACAAATAAATGAGTAGTTCATTTTGTGATAGAGATCCTCAGATGAATATGTATTAAACATGAATTATGCTCTCAAAGGCATCAAATCTGACAATTTCATTGATTTTATTTGATCAGACCACAGAGAAGTAATTTCAAACAAAATTGCTTCACCTTCTGATCTTTTAGTAATTGAATTGTATATTAAAAACCAAAACTCTATGAATGCCAATGATGTGCACAATTACTGCAATCAAAATTATATCTCAAGATTCTTGGTATCCCATACTTCAGAGAAGATACAAATACTCTCATTGATGCTAGCTATATAGAAAATGTCATCAAAACAACTCACATCTTTGATAACATTCAAATTGCTTCCAAACCTAGAGTGGTTAAAGTATTGCCTAGATCTGACATGGTGATTGTGATATCTGGAATACACAAAGTAGTAACTCAGAAAAAATACTTATTAACTGTTCTTTCAATATAGGAAGTTTTATTACTACAATCATGGAAGCAAATATAAATCCAGGAGTACTCCAATACAAGAACTGCTGGAAGTGGGATCATACAACATTTGTATGTAAATTCCAAGGATTAAGATGTATTAAGTGCAACAGTCCTCACAAATCAGAATATCACCACCACTTCGCTTAGTGTTACAAAGCAAACTTCAAGATTAACTCACTGAGATTGGAAACCAAGTAGGGTGAACCATGCCCCCATTTATTTAAGTACCTGAACTGCAAGAGAAATCATCAGGCAGACTCTAACATGTGCTCTTTCTGGAAACACCAATTCAATAAAGAATGGCATATGGAAAAATATCAAGAATTCTGTAAAAGTAGAAAAAATTCAATTTGCTCAGCTGTAAGCAGTTTCAAGACATGATTATTGAAAGCCTCAGAATATATTCACAAAATGTTTAAAAGAACAAGTCACTTGTTGAAACACTACTTGAAATGCAAAAAAACTTTAATATCTTATTTATTCAAGAACCTTTTTGGTCTATAATTCAAACTATTCCTAGTTTTTCCAATAAAGAAGGGGATAGAGTGGTAAATACCCCCAATTACCCAAACTGAATTACATTCTCTAGACCAAACACCAATGATCACAATCACTTAAGAGTTGTAACATACATCAACATTCATTTAGTAACTATCCAATTCTCTCTAAGAAGAGACATTTTTGACCACAAAGACATTTGCTGCTTTTTCTTCTTCAATAATAGTTCTATCTTTTTTATAATTAATATTTATTCTGATGACAGCCATTCAGCTTTAAAGTATCTGAAGGATATTGAAGCAAACATCTGAAGTGTCTTAATTATAACAGGCAACTTCAACATAAAGTATAGCAATTGGGATCTAGCATACCCCTTTCATTCCTCCTATAGTGACCATTTAGTAGAAATTGCAGAATCATTTGATCTTTTATTGTCTTCAGCTGTTCAACAGGTTTCTATCAAATACTCAGATAATGCAAACAACTCCAATTTGGTTATTGATCTTATGTTCTTACAGCCAACTTCTGCAGAATTCAACAATTACAAAATTCATTCTGAACTTTGGTTTCCATCATACTATGCTCCATTAACTGTGAACATCTTAATCAAGGAAGAGTTCATTCCAAGAAAAAAATGTACCATTATTAGAAACAGTAAAAAGGAATCTGAATTCATGGAAAGTTTCACTAAAAAATTTGGGAACATTGATATGATGTTTATTGCTGACAAAGCCACTCTTGAAAGCATACTTCAAGAGTATGCTGATATAGCTGATACAACCTAGAATCAACATTCTTGTGGATCAATATTACTAGTTGATCCAAGAAGTAGTGGAATGATAAGTGCCAGAAGAAGCTAACAAAGTATAGATCATCTAAAAGAGTTGAAGACTGGAAAGACTTCAAGAAAATGGTGAAGAGTACCAAATGATCATTCTTCAATGACAAAATTCAAGAAATTGTATTGAAAAATTGAAGATTATGAAACTTGATAAATTAGATCAAGAAACACAATTTACTGGTCATAGAAATGATTCAGTTCAACAGACATCTGTGTATCAAAATCAAAGTCCTTTGGAATGCTCTTCATCTCATATTTGACTTAGCTCAGAATCAACAAATTAACAATTCTCTATTAGAGAAGCTTCTATCAAAACAATATTTGCCATAGAATTCCTTCTTTAGAGAAGAGTTCAAGATGGCTATCAATAAATGCAACAATTTGTTAGCTTCTGGACCAGATAGGATATCATGGAAACACCTCAAATGTGTCATCAAAGATGACAAATGCTTGAGTAACATTGTGAACATCACTAATGCCTGTATCAATTTAGAACATTGGCCATCACATTTTAAAGAGTTATCATCTATTATCATCTCTAAACCTAACAAAACCATCTATGATTCTCCCAAGTCCTTCTGACCCATTGTCTTGCTCAATACAATGGATAAACTTATGGAAAAAGCTATTAGTGAATGTCTGCAATACTGTTATAATTCAATGACCTTAGAGTTGATCAAGAAAAGGAACCTTGTATTAGGGTTAACATAAGAGAACTTAATAGAGAACTCTATACAGGATTGTCTACCTTATATACTAAAACCCCATAGTCTATGTTATTCTACTTCTAGCCTACTCTAAATAACCATGTGTTTTCCTTAAGGTCAACATATGTTATATATACTATATGATATTATCCTTCCAGTGTGACATGTGATTGTGTAACTGTCACACTAACCCTAAGTTCCTAAAATAGAAAATATAGAAAAATAAAGGAAAAGAAAAGAAAATATTTAGAGTCTACCATCTTAAACTCTGACATCATCCCTTCTTTAAGGTTTCTTCTCTGGAGAAACTGACTTTCATTTTCACCAGTTCCTCTCCAATTTCCTCAAATATTCTTCCTCAAATTCTCCATCATCCTAGCCATACAACATCTTTGCCATATATTTCCCTGGTAACTCCCTTTTTCTAAAGTCTCTTTTCTCTACCATGTCTAACTTCTCTTGTCTTCTTACTTCAGCATTCATCCTCTCCTCAAATTCCTCCACAACTTTCCTTGCATTTCCCAAGTTCTCCTCTTTTTCCCATGTGTCATACTCCACTGTAAACCCCTTCCATTGCACTAAGTACTTTACTACTTCCCTTATTTTTTGTTTATTTAAAAATTTCTCTACATCCCATTTCTCTACTCCTTCTACTTTTACTAGTTTTGCTTCTTCTATCTTTTGTCCCTCCACTTGTTTCCTATATTGTACTACTCAACTGACATTCACTACCAGATGTATCCTTATTGAAGTAGGTAATTGTAATTTGACTGCATTAGTAGAAATTACTTCATCAATGATATATAGACCAACATATCAATCTACTAACTTCTTTACCAGTCTTTCCTTGAACACCAAATCTTTTGTACTCAACATCACTTTGTTCTCTTTCTTCCATTCTTCTACCTTCTTCCTTCCTCTATCTGCCAGTCACTTCATTTCTTCTTGTGCCTTTCTCAATGCTGTTCCTGCTTCTTCCTGTATCTTTTTCATTCTCTCCACAAACTCCGTTGTCTTTTCTACCTTTTCTTTCTTCCTTATATCTGCCCCTATCCTAAGTTCTCTTCCATAATTTGCCATAAATAGAGATATCTTTGTTGCTAAATGTACTTTATTGTTGACTGCGAACTCAGCTAATGCTAACTATTCTGGCCAATCCTTCTGTTTATGATCTACAAAGATCTGAAGATATTGTTTTAATTCTTGGTTCATTCATTCAGTTTGTCCATCTATTTGTGGATGAAAGAATATTGACAACTTGGTTTTGATCCCCAACATTCTATTTAGTTCCTTGGTTAACTCCACTACAAACTGAGGTCCTCTGTCCAACACCACACTCTCAGGTAACCCATGCAACTTTCACACATTGTCCCTAAACAATCTTGCTAATCTCTCTGCTGATGTTCCTTCTGTTGTTGCTACAAAATGCATCATTTTTGACAACCTATCACAGACTACTAGAATCACATCCTTTCCAGCTACTAACAGTAACTTTGTAATAAAGTTCACCATCAAGTATGTCCATAGTTTTTCCAGTACCTCACTCAACTTCAACTTCTCCACTGGTGCCTCTATTCTGTTCTTCATTCTCTGACACATATCACATTCATCTACATACCTTCCAACATCCTTTATTATTCCCAGCCACCAGTAGTTCCTTGTCCCCAATTCTGTTGTCTTTCACCTTTCTCTATGACCTGTTACTGGCACATTGTGATGCAACTGGATTATCTCTGCTCTTGACATCTCATTCTTTGGTACATACATGTTCCCTTCTTTTAATACTAATTCTCCTTTAATTTGCCATTCATCCCCCCATAATACCTTTACTCCTACTTTCTTCATCTCCTATACTACTCTAACTACTTTTTCATCCTTACTCCTTGCTTTTTTTATTTTTTCTACTATATCTGCTTTGGGTCCTTTTATTACTACTTCTGTTAAATTACAAATCTATTGTTCTTTAATTAAGGTTTGATTATTATTATTATTCTCTACTCCTACTTTCCAGTCCAGTCTCCTGCTAAGTCTATCTGCTTTTTCCATTTTTGTGCCTAGTACATATTTTAAAGTAAAATCAAACCTTAACAGATATAAAGCCCAACGAGCTTGTCTTCAGTTCAACTTCTGCACTTTCATGAAATATTCTAAGTTCTTATGATCTATCTAAACCTCAAACTTGAACTTTGTGCCTTCCAACAAGTATTTCTAGTTTTCTAATCCTCTTATTACTGCCAACATCTCTTTGTTATGAATCTTGTAATTCCTCTTAGTCTTATTTAGAGATTTTGAGAGAAATGCCACCAGTCTCTATTTCCTATCTTCATACTCCACAGATAACACTTCTCCTATTGCATAATCTGACACATCAACTTCTATCCTCATTTTTTTGTCTAAGTCTGGTGCTGCTAGTATCAGTTCTTTTGTAAACCTCTCCTTCAATTCTTTGAATGCTCCTTCCTGCCTTTCTGTTCACTCCCACTTTTAATCTTTCTTCACTATATTGTGTAATGGTCTAGCTATAGCTGCAAAATCTTTGATGAACTGGTGGTAGTAGTTTGCCAATCCTAAAAACTTCTGTATATTCTTGACTCCTTTTGGAATTGGCCAGTCTAATATGCCTTTCACATTCTCTTCTTCCATCTTAATCCCCTCTGGTCTTATTACTACTCCCAGGAATCCTACTTCCTTCCACTTACACTTCTCTTGTCAAAGTTGAAAGTGGTGGACTTCATTTATTCTCCTTTTCTTTTCTATTTTCATTCTTCTTTTGATTTATGTTTCCTTTTTTCTATTCTTAGAACTTAGGAGAGGGTTAGAGTGACAGTCACATGACATGACATGGTCACAGTGACAATCACAAGTCACATGACTCACAGAAAAACATAGAAGGTTCAGGAAGGGTGATGTTATACCATGTGTAAAACACATGTTAACCTTAAGGCAAACATAGGGCTGTTTAGGGTAGGCTAGAAGTAGTTAGCACAGACCATAAGGTTTTGATATATAAGGTAGACAATCCTGTACAGAGCTCTCTATTGAGTTCTCTTGTGTAAACCCTATACAAGGTTCTTTCTTTTGACCAACTCTAAGGTCTTAAGTTTGTAACATCTCTGGCTTCACATACAAATCATTTTCTGCCAATCTTCTTACTACCTCCTCTACTACCTCATTATGCCCCTCCTTCTCACTCATCTCCTTTCTTTATTCATACATTATTATAACCCCATCATAAATCTAACTTAGTGAATACTTTCTTTGTGCCTATATTCTCTACAATGTCTGAAATTAAGGATAGAGGATAATTATTCTTAATTGTCCACTTGTTTAAATACTAATATTCTTGTACCATATGCTTCTTGCCATCCTTCTTTCCTACAAAAAACACTGGTGCCATTTGAGGTAACTTTGAGGGTCTGATATACCCTTTCCTCAATTGTTCATTGACAAATTCACGCACCTTCTCTCTCTCTTTCCTTGACAATAGATATTCCTTTCCTTTCTTTGGTATAAATCCTTTCTTTGTTTCTATTGCATGATCTCATAGTTTTCTTGTGGGCATCCTTTCACTCTACTTCTTCCCAAATATCTAGATCTACATATGAAAATGTTCTGGCACCAACTTTTTTGCTTCTACTTCTGACTTCACTACTTCTTCTTCATCATCCCAAATTTCCCATTCCTCCACTATCTTTTTTACTTCTATTCTTTTTTCTTTCTTTGGTTTTTTCTTCTTCTGCTCCTTCTCTTCTTGCTTTTTTCCATTTTCCTTCTTCTTTTCTTCTTTCTTCTACTTCTGCCATCCTGCCTTCTCCTGCTTTGATCTCCACTGCTTCCCATACTCTTCTGGACACCTCATCTTCCACTTTTGTCCCCCAATTACATCTATCTCCATTCTCTCTCTATGTCTCTAATAATAAATATTGACCTCTACTGTATGCTCTATCGGCCCCTCTTTGTTAAATGTTTTATTTATATTTCTTACATATATAGGTCTTTCAATATTCTTCAACTTAAATCCCTGCTTCCTTGCAAATTCTGAGCTCATGACTAACCCTGTTACTCCACTATCTAATAACATCTCTACTGTTACTCCCTCCTGTGTGTCTACTCTTTCCAAACCAATTTTAACCGTCACTTCTCTTAGTCTTTCCTCATTATTTAAGTCACCATAGGATATATTATTCATTACTCTAGAGAGTATCGTGTACCTATTATTGAGACTTAATCAAGAAGTATCAAGTATCACTCCCCATTTAAATTGTCCTGTCTGTTTCCCCCTTCAATCCTCCTCTGTCCATTATTTTCATTGCTGCTATATTCCAGTCTTCTTCCCTCCCCAATTCTGTTCCTTATTCTCCTATTCCTACAATTTCTAGCTAAGTGTCCAAATCCTCTACAGTTGTAGCAGTTCCTATTTTCCTGATCCACATCCATAGCATATGAGTTATATTGAGTGAACCCTGCCCTCTGATTGGAATGCATTATCACCACATTTGTCCTCTCTACTCCTTCCATCAGAGCAAGTCCTGTTTGAACCAGCTGTTGAGGCATCTTCTGTCTCCTTAGCCAAATTTGAGGCTGTGGAAATTGTTGCCATTGTGTCTCTCCATTGTTCAATCTTGAAGCTAATGCCCCATTATTTATTCGTCCCCTCAGTCTCTCCTCTTCTCTCCTGCTTTCCCTCCAGTTCCTATTCAATGCTATTGCTCAATCATATCACTACTCGATGGAGTGGTACTGCCTTTCTGACTCCATGAGTCTTTGACATATCATTGTATTAATTCCTCTCTTGAATTCCTCCACCAGTGGTCTTTCTTCATATCCACTTTCCCTTGCTGCTTGTCTGAACTCCTGTATGAATTCTTCTATCATCTTTCCCCCTTACTCTAGTCTCTTCAACTCCACCACTTTTACCGACTCCTCATCTCTGTCAAGATTGAAGAATGTGGACTTTGTTTTTTTTCATTTTTCTTTCTCATTTTATTTTCCTTTTAATTTATTTTTTTCATTTTTCTATTTTTAGAACTCTGGGGTTAGGGTTAGAAGTGATCTGTCACACTGTCACATCAGTCACATCTGATGGTGTGGTCACAGCATTAATCACAGAACTTAAGAGAAGGGAGTAGCAGGTTTTGGAACAAAATGATGTTATACAACATGGACACCACATGTTGGCCTCATGCTTTACACATAGTCATTTAGGGTAGGATGCACAGTACCTAGCATGGACTATCTGTAAGAGTATATAAAGTAGACTATTTTGTAAAGAGCTCTCTATTGAGTTTTCTTGTGTTTACTCTAATACAAGAGTTTGTTCTTTTATTCCACTCTAAGGATTTAAGATCATAACAATCTCCTTCTCCAAACTTTTTCCTGGTATCTGTCAAAAATTCTCCTATAGTCTCATATTCCAGCAATCCTCCTTCTAAATCTTCCAATGTATTCTCTTTCCAAACATCTGCTGATTCTCCCTACATATATGACAATATCTATTGGATTTGTTCTTCAACCACCACCTCCCGTATCTTCATTCTGATATATAATCTGCATGTCATAACAAAATCTGAGATCTTTGATGAGGTCCCATCAAATACTTGTAGCCTTGCCACCTTCATGCTTGTTATTATCACTCCTTCTTTCCCTCCTACCTCTTTCTCTGCTAATGCTTGAAGTTGAGCCTGCATTGCTGCAAGCTATCCTTGTTGTTGCCAGATAATGGCATACAAGTTGTGTTGACTCATTTTGTAAAAGGGAGGGAATATGGTTGATAATGGTGGTAATGGTATGGGTAGAGATAATATATATAAGGGAAGAGCAGAACCTGTGCTGGTCTCGCTTTCTGATTCATACTCCAATGATGAAATCTCTATATGTGATAGCAGACCCTCTTCTTGTTCTGCCTACATGTTCTACTGACTACTTCTTTTTACCAACTACTAACACTACATGATTTTGGTCTAAGAAGACCGTTCTACTCTAAGCAGTGTTTTAAGAATACCTGCTGTTCCTCTGCATAGACAAATCACAAGTGGCATCTGTAGTACAAGGCTGATACTAGAAAAAAAATGGCTAACACATCCACACAAGGTAATATGTCTGGAGTGTACCAGTAAACTTTAGTACACTCAAACAGCCAAGCTTTGTCTGCTTAGCTAGTATACTTCTTGAACCTAGAGTCCAGCTATATCTTTCTTGACTAAAGGACGGTGTTGTCCTTTGATTGAGGATAATAGAGAGTAAGTGGGAATATGAGAGGGTTCTGTGCTAGACAGTCTCCAAAAAAGAAATTGAGTTCTAATGTTATGATTTAATAATCTTAGAGTTGATCAAGAAAAGGAATCTTGTATTAGGGTTAACATAAGATAACTTAATAGAGAACTCTATATAGGATTGTCTACCTTATATACTAAAACCCCATAGTCTATATTATTCTACTTCTAGCCTACCCTAAATAACCATGTGTTTTCCTTAAGGTCAACATATGTTATATATACTATATGACATTATCCTTCCAGTGTGACATGTGATTGTGTAACTGTCACACTAACCCCTAACCCTAAGTTCCTAAAATAGAAAATACAGGAAAATAAAAGAAAAGAAAATAGAAATGAGAAAAGAAAAGAAAATATTTAGAGTCTACTGTTTTAAACTCTGATAAATACCACTTGATTGCAAACAATTTTATTCACCCAAATCAACTTGGGAGTCTTAAACAACAATCTGCCACAGACATAGGCTTATTTCTGACTCACTTAATGTGCTCAGGATGGGTCAAAAATCTCCAAATAAGTACTCTGGCATTCAACATTGCCCAGTTCTTCCTGTCTCTAAATCATCACTTAATTCCACTTATTTTCAAAAAAGCAGGATACAATACAAGAATTTCTACTTTATTTTCTGATTATTTAATAGGCAAGAAAACCCATTATTTGTGAAATGGTTTTATGTTACCTTTTTTTTCTGTGGATGTAGGTATTGGTCAGAAATCAGCACTTTCTCTAGTTTTGTCTGCCATTTTTATCACCTCAATCTTTCATATCTTTGAAAAAAAATAAAAAATTTAAACATTCTGGTTTTATTTCTTTCTTTTGTAAATAATGGATTGTTCATTTTAACATCATGTCATTGCTTTTAAATCAGTTTGGTCTTGTAGTAGAATATAGGAAAATATCTTTTACTTTTCTAGAGCATGTAGATTAATCAATCTGCCTGCATTGGACCTCAGCCAAATTTAAGACCCTATTCTTTGACATAAAGACATATGGAAATATACTGGATTTATCTTTGACAAGAAATTAACTTTTTGACAACATATTGACTTTTATGGAAACAAAGCTCTTTCAACAGTCAAGTGTATGAAATTTCTGGGAAACTTGAATTGGAAACTTTTACCAGACCAGAAATGCCTTCTATACAGGATATGTGTTCTATCTATCACTTTTTACAGCTTTCTGTTATAGTACTATAACAAAGTACTTTTATCTCACCTTTTTAAAATACTCAACAAAATGCAACAATGAGCTGCTATATGGATTCTTGACATGTTTTGCATATTCTCAACATTGGGAATAGAGACCATTACTAGTCTAATCTCTATATATCTTTATTTACGAAAGCTGAGTAGTAGAAACCAATTATGAATAGCTACTCTACCATATAATCATATTATCAAGTCATTGTTAGAAAGAAGTAACACTCCCAAGTCTCAACTTCATTATCTTATGCTAGGAAATATAATATCCAAGCAGTAACAAAGAATCAAGAACTCTATTGTCAATATCAATAATTAACTACATGGAATCTTTATAACATTTGACTCTTTAAATTCTATTCTTCATCTAGGTTATAGACTAATTAATACTTATTCTATTCATATATTTATTCATAGTGCTAATTATAGCTCAAATGAAAGCAAAAATTCTCATTACAAGAAACTCAATGAAATAATCCTTAAATCTTTATTAGATCTAAGAACAGTTGTCATCATCTCAGACATGAGCATCAAAAATAATGTTGCTTTCTCTATATTCCACATTCACTCTTTCAGCAATCTGCTAAAGAAAACAATACATCATGCAGTCAATATTACACTAACAGAGACTGAATTTTTTACTATCAGATGTGGCATCAATCAGATGGTTCAAGTATAACACATGTCACAAATTTACACAGTCAAAAAGATATTTGACCCAGATGCACACCCATATCAACAACAGGTGATTGTAATATCTAAGGACTTAAAGGCATTTCTTAATAAACATGGTAATAACTCCATCAAATTTTAGAATTATCCAAATGATAAGTAGCATCTTCACATGGTGGTAGACAAGGAAACTAAAAGTTTTGACCTTGTCCAGCTTCATCCAAGTAAAGAGTCATGGAACTAGAGTAAGAAAAAGGAATACGACAATATCATTATAGAATGGCAAACAATTTTTAAAGCATTCAAACTCAAGGGAAATTTTTTTTTACTACTATTAAACAATAATATTTCAAAAATTGAACTGGCTTATATGTTATAGTGTGCTTGGACACTAACATTTTTCTTTTCTTTTATCTATTTTTCTTGATTTAATTTTTCTTTTCTTTTGATTTTTCTTTTGATTTTTATTTTATTTTATTTTGATGATGAAGAGGCACATGACTGCAGTCACATGAGATATCACATGATGTGAGGTTATAGATTTAGACCCTGAGAGAAAGGACTAGAAGGATAACATCAGGACATATGTATATGGTATAATGTTTTTATGAAAGACATGAGGTTGACACATGGTAGAAGTATGGACTACACATGGACATTAGGGTAGGGCTATTTACTATTAGCACAGACTATGAGAACTTTGTATAAATAGTATAGGAATATAACAGGGACTCCTTGTTGAGTTCTCTTATGATTCCCACTTAATATCCTACTGAGAGATTTACTTGTCGTGCTACTATTAGTCTTTGTGATTAGTGGTTGCCACAACATTATATAAAAGAAGGTTTATAGCTACAACACTTTGGATCTTCAAATTCACTATGCACTCAAGCTACTTATACTATCACCAATCATGCCCCAATTGGAGAGTATTGCTTAAAGCTTTTCTCTAGAGAAGAATTTAAATGTCCATGTAGATTTTATCCAATCAAATCAAGATGTCATATTCTGTATGAATACAGATGATTTAATACAGATGATTTAATAAGTATTGGAGTCCAATGAGAGAGATGATGAATCACTTTATCACTTTCTTAGAGTTTAATCCAGGTGGTTTTCTTTTGGATAAGGCATTATATGAGCTAGTTGCTTCAGCAATTTCCTTTGGGTTTTCTAGTATTTCTTTTTCTTTTTTCATCCTCTTTCTCCTTTCCTTTTGCCTTTTATCTCTCTAGTCCTATTTAATGTAGCTACTTTGTAGCTACCACGGCCTGCCTACAAGCTCCATGTAATAAATTGTTGATTAAAAAAAAAGAGGCATGTGATCATAGTCAGGGACTGTTCCTGGACGTTGCATTCCATGACTACCTTTCATAGACAAGCGGATCATATCGGGTCGGGTCGGACCACCGAGTCCCCGGATTTCTAGGCTCCTTGTGACCTGAGTTTGGGCCCAGATTGGGCAGCTTATTTGGAGGTGCATTCTAAACCGCATTTGAACGCCACAACAAAGCGAACACGCTCTAAT
>Ga0157358_1000182_pt1 | contig 24717 bp, 17 predicted proteins | sample AttcapACBM2_FD_111484 | JGI IMG/M metagenome (GOLD analysis project Ga0157358, IMG submission 111484) | Fungus gardens microbial communities from leaf cutter ant in Botucatu, State of São Paulo, Brazil - Atta capiguara ACBM2 | ecosystem: Host-associated > Fungi > Mycelium > Unclassified ... | reverse complement strand
GTGTGACAGTGTGACAGTGATAGTGTTATGTAACAGTAAATAATATGTGATACTAAGTCATATTGTGTGATAATTTGTCTTAGTAACATGTGTTATTATACTAACTCCTAATACTAGTTTTCAAAAATAGAAAATAAATTGTATCTATCAATAAGTGATCTTGGAATATAATGAGTTGGGTCAAACAGTGTATATTTCTAGTAGTAGAGGCTATTGTCAGAGCTATAAATGTTGGACTGGACTTTATTATATTTATATTTATTTTATTTTATTTTCTCATTTTTCTTTATTTTATTTTAGAGTTTTTTTCTTTCTTTATATTGGACTTAGATAGAAGGAGTGATGTGACATGTAATATCATGCTTTCATAATTTGTGACATATGTCACAGTCACAGATCACACAATCATATAACAGAAAAAAAGAATATAAAAGGTTCTAGAATAAATAATATTATATAACATGACAATAATATATTGGCCTTATAGAAAGCATATAGACATTAGGATAAGTTAGTTATTCCTTCTTTCTCTTATACCACCATCTTGCATGGTAGCACCTAATAGAGACTTAGAGAATAAACAATTTTCTTCTTCAGCTTTTACACATTCTACTGTACAAATAGCTTGATTACCTGCTGATTCAGTGATGAACATCAATGAATTTGACATTTCCACCAATGTTAGGGGAAGATCTTGTTTCTCTAGCAAGGCTACTACTAGAAGTGTTTTGATATCCTCAAGTACTTCTTCCACCTCTTACTATAAAAGAATAGAAATTAATAATGACTTCTCTGATGATGATTTCAAGGAACTGGTTGACAGCTCCCTGCTATTGTACAAAGACAACAGTTAACAAGAGGATTGTATTAGTAAGATGACTAATCTTGAACCCTCTAGGGGTCTGCAATGTGTTTTTAACAATATATGATTCAAATAGCCAAACAGAACTGGAATTATGAGATAGTACTTTTCATTCTGTTTCTCTTCATGGCTCTTTGGAACATCTACTCTCTGACTCCAAAAAAATTAAGAAGTCTCTAACTTGTCTAGCCAAATATATTAAAAATAAAAAAATCAATCCAGACAAGTCAAACAACATTGAGGATTTCAAAGATATTGGTGAAGCTACCTGGAGATTTGTAACAGCCATCTATAAGTCTGAATGAGACTTTCTTATTGCTAACAGTTACAACAATTCTTTCAGACAAAAAGTTTGCATCCTAAAACTAACCCTGTCAAGAATAGTAAGAAAGAAGATAAAGATATTAACAAACTAGGTAGCATTAACAGGTTACCTTCTTTAATCCCTGCTAAATCCCCTAAGGAGGTTAACAAAATATCCAAGTACTTCAAGATACAAAAACCCTCTCCAACTAAAACAAATTTGGAGAATTCTTATGCCCAGGCTTCCAAACCAATCAGCAACACTGAGGAAGTCCTTAAGATTAAGGAAACCTTCCCATCCCTTAAGGCAAAGGGAATCAACAATATACAAAAGATCATCAAAGGCCATAGTAAACCATGGTATTAACATGACTACAAAAGGCCTGTCCAGAAAACAGGTCATTGTTCTCATAAATGGTGACAACAACAAGAACTTTATGGAGGAAAGTAGCAGTTATGTTACTAACATGAATAGCATATTGAAAAACATCAAGTTGGATGTTATGATTGATTTTGTTTGAGTTGACCCTGGAGATATTATCATAGTGACTAATAAAGTTGCTTCTTCTCTAGATCTCCAAACCATTGAAAACTATATAAAGAACACTAATTGCATCAATGTAGAGAAAGTTGATGTTCCAAGACTTTTCTAGTCTAAGTCCTATTTAAAAATTATAGGTATCCTATATCTTCAAGAAAATATGCTTACACCAATTACTTTAACTGTGGTTGAAGAAATCATCAAAAGAAACCATATCTTGAACAATGTCGTTTTAGCATCAAAGCCATGTATCATCAAAGTTTCTCCCAAATCAGATATGGCCATCATCTAGGTGAACATTTGAGATGTTCAGAGCAGTAAGAAAGTGAAGAAGCTGATTAATAGGTGCTTTAATATAGGAAGCTACATTGCTACTATCAGAGGTTCAAATATGAATTCCAGTGTTCCTCAGTGCAAGAATTGCTGGAAGTGAGGATATACTACATTCTCATTTAGAATCTAGGAAGCTAAATGCATTAAGTGTAATGGTTCCTACAAGTCCAAATATTATTGCCAGTTCACTTGGTGCTGCAAAGCCAATGAAAAGACTAATTCCCCCAGACTAGAAACCAAGAAAGGCAAACCTTGTCCCCACTTGTTCAAGTGCTCAAACTGCTGAGGCAATCATCAAGCCAACTCTAACTCATGCCCCTTTTGGAAGCATTGCTTCAACTGTGAATAGCATAATAGAAAACAACAAGAAATCCATGAAAACAGAAATAAATTGATTTGCTCAGTTGTAAGTGATGCCAGAGCATGATTTTAGAAAATATCAAGATCTATTCTCAAAATGTTTACAAGAACAACTCCATCATTCACACTATTCTTGAAACATACTTGTATTTTAATATTATCTTCATTCAAGAACCATCTTGGTCCTTTATATGATTCATTCCAAGTTCTTCCAACTGCAAAGAGGAAGAATTAGTGGGTATCCCCAATCATCCAAATTGAACTACATTTTCCAGGAACTCTACTCAAGCTACTGACTCTCTGAGAGCCATTACTTACATCAATATCCATATCTCTTTTCTACATTTTTCTCTTTGAAATAATATTTTTAATCATAGTGTTATAATTTATACCTCATGTTTTCAGTATGGACTAGGGTACAGAGCAATGATGACATGATTGGCTGTGCCAAAGTAGTTTCAGTCAGCATCTCATGTAGTAGGTGTTATATCCTTGCTCTTCTCTCATGTTCTATGTTGTGGTTACCTTATGTATTGTATATCATCTCCTTGTTGCTCTTTCATATATATATAGCATAGATGTACTCTTATATTCTTAAGTTTTACCAATTTCATCTTCCCCTATTCTATTCTCAAGTCTTTGCCTAAGTTGTAATCTGAGCTTAGTCTAAGGTCGTAATACATAGGGATATTTTGTATGTTTCTTTCTTCAACTATGGTTTGATTTATTATTTAATCAATGTATATTCTGATTCATCTCAATCAGATTTAAAGTATCTCAAGGATACTGAAGTTGATCTTAATAATATTCTCATCATGACAAGTGATTTTAATATTAGAGATAATTTTTGGGATCCTAATTTTCCATATCATTCCTCTTATAGGGATACTCTTTTTGATATTACTGACTCTTTTTAATTAGAACTTTCCAAACCTATTAAGTTTTTTCCCACCAGGTACAAGATTCAAATTTAGTCTTAGACCTTGTATTTCTATGTCCTAACTTATTGGAACATAACAATCATTGCATTTACCTAGACTAGAGGCTAATGTTAGACTATACTCCCATCACTGTTGATATTTCAATATTTGAAGAATATATACAAACAACAAAATATTCTCTTATTAAGAACAGCAAAGAGAAACATCATTTTGTTGATGAGCTGATAAACTTTATCAAGGGTCTCAAAATAAACTCTATCCAAAACATTACTACTCTTGAAGAAGTTGTTCATTCGCTCACCAATAATACTAATAGAATATGGTATAAATACTCCAAGAAAGTCAACATTACAAAGGACTTCAAAGCTTGGTGGAATGATAACTGTCACAGGAATCTTGATATATATAGGAAGTTCAAATGATTAGAGGACTGGAAAAGATTCAAAAGAACAGTCAAGAAGACAAAATATGACTTCTTTGATGAAAAAATCAATGAGATTGCCAATAAAAATTATAGCCTCTAAAAGCTTATGAATTGGGTCAAGAAAAGAAAACTTCTAGCTATCAAAGCCATCTAATATAATAGTCAACCTTGTATTGAGCTTGACAATCTTTGAGAAGCATTACACAAGTCTTTTAACTCTGCTCAAAATTATCAAATCGATATCAATCTACTGAAAGAAATTTCTAGCAAAGAAGTAACAGAGTGGGCTCCTTTCTCAAAAGAAGAGCTCATCAATGCCATTAAAAAATGTAACAATTCTTTGACTCCAGGTCTGGACAAGCTATCTTGGAGACATCTTAAGAAAATTGTCAAGAATAGAGAATGCACTAGCAAACTAATTAATATTGCTAATGTATGCATTAATTTAGATTATTGGCTGTCCCACTTCAAAGTATGAACTACTATTATTATACCTAAACTTAATAAGGTATTGCATGATTCAACCAAATTATTCTGCCCCATCGTATTGCTCAATACAACCAGAAAACTTTTTGAGAAGATAATTGTAGAACAATTACAATTTTTATTGATCTCCAATGACTTCATTCATCTGTGCCAATCAGGTAGACTCAAACATAGATCTACTACTGATGCTGGTGCTACCCTTACTCACTTTATACAATCAGGTTGGATTAAAAACTTATCCACTAGCATGTTGACTTTCAACATTGCACAGTTTTTTCCCTTGCTCAATCATAAACTCCTCCCCTTAATCTTGAACAAAGCTGTATTTGATTGCAAAATATTGACTTTCTTCAGTAACTACCTAGTTAATGGAAAAACTAAATATCTTTGGAATAGTTTCTCTTCCCCTTTATATAATATTAACATTGGTGTCAGTCAAGAATCTGCTCTTTTCCCTATCTTGTCTGTGCTTTATCTCTCTCCAATTTTTTGTATTCTTGAAAAACACCTTGAAAACTTAAAAATTCCCACTTCCATTCTTTCTTTTGTTGATAATGGTCTTTTTATCTCACAAAATAAATCTTTTTCAGTTTCTAACATAATGTCACAAACTTCATTCAGCTTGTATCTCCACAACCAGTGGACTAATTTTCACAAAATAAGTCATGTTATAAAGCCCCAAACAAGGACTATCTGCATATATATGGGATGTATAAAAGCAACAACAAACAACTGAGATATCAGGTCATTAGTAACTGTAAAATCTTTATTTGCTAATATCTCATGAACAACTAGATGTATTTGTATGATCAAACTTGCATTGGAAAGTGCTCATAAAACTGTTTCCAATAATATATGGTACATTATATAGCAATAAGTATTCATAGAGATACAAGCATATCAATGTAGTGACATAATTAGTTACCTTCTAAAATTAGCCTGACAGCTGCTATGACAGATAACAGCTCCCATCAGGTATGAGTTTTTATCATGTGATGGCAACAGCTTGCACACAGACCATCACTCTTTTGTATATATATTTCTGTGTCTGAGAATTAGACCTTAGACTTAACAACATCAATTTACATCAATTTTTATTAATCTTTATTCTTTATTATCTGTATTGATCTTAATCATCATTATCATCATTATTGAACTTCTAAATCATTTCTAAACCTCTAAGAGTACACCCAAGGTTCAAATATCACAAATAAGTAAGTAGTTCATTTTGTGATACTTCCAAGTCTACTGTCACTTCTTAGTAGTTTTATCTGCTAAATTCTCTATCACAGTCCTGTTTACAAAACAACTTTTTACACTTTAAGTCCAATGGGTTTCTTCTACCATAACTCTAAAACCTATTCAGGATTAACTCTAGTTCTACTGCTTGGGACACCTTTCAACATAATTTCATGTTTCAGTAATAATTTTGCATATCTGCCAAATGCCCCATGATATTTAAGATACATTCATCAAAGAGGCCAATTATCTCTAAGACCTCCAACCCATACTATTTAACCTGTCTAAACAGTTTTATCTATTTGTAACCTAAATATTGTCTCTGTAGATAACAATCCTAATTGGAAAGATGCTCTTGCTACTAATCCTACTACTAATCTGACATCTAATAGACTTAATTCTTCTACTTGCTTATGGTCAAAACCTTATTGCAGCAATAATACTAATAAGCAGTTAGCCAATATACTTGGTCAACTTGCAAATACTCTTATAGCTAACAAAACTTCCAGTTCTAATACTAATTCAAGGAGAACTAAAGCCTGTGTCCCCAACACTTTTAGCAGCACTGAGCCTAACAAGCTTAATAATTTCTTATTCTAATATTATCTTTACTTCTATACTAATCCTACAGAATTTGACACAGACATTGCAAAAATCAATTTCACAATAATCTATCTCACTGGGGTTGCTCAGGACAAGTTTGAGGTAGGCCTCAACTAGAAAGACTAGAGTATTCTGCAAGACTAGCTCTCTAACTGGAACCTTTTTGTTAATGAGCTACATCAACACTTTGGTCTTTTAAACCCCATTGATAAAGCAGATACCATGCTGAAATATCTCCACATAAAGCCTAGCAACAAGATCTCTACTTACAATATAAATTTCATGTTGTTACAACTCAAAGATCTTAGAGTTGATCAATAAATAGAACCTTACATGATTAACACAAGAAAACTTAATAGAGAACTCTATGCAAAACTATCTACCTTATATACTACTAGTTTATGTTCTATGCTCCTACTTTAGCCTACCCTAAATGACTATTGTCAGAGTTCAAGATAGTAGACTCTAACTATTTTATTTTTTCTTCTTTTCTCATTTCTTTTTCTTTTATTTTTGTTTTTGGGAACTTAGGATTAGGGTTAATGTGACATTAATGTCACACATCAGTCACGTGACACAGTCACAGTCACATGGAAAAGTGTAGAATGTTCTGGAAGAATGATGTTATATAACATGTTTAACATATGGCTGTTTAGAGTAGGCTAGAAGTAGTTAGCATAGACCATGGAGTTTTAGTATATAAGGTATACAATCCTGTACAGAGTTCTCTATTGAGTTCTCTTGTGTAAACTCTATATAAGGTTCCTTTTCTTAACCCACTCTAAGGTCTTGAGATCATAATAATTATATGTTTGCTTTAAGGTCAACATATATTAAACATACTGTATGACATCATTGTTTTAGAATTTTCCACTCAATTCCATTGTGACTACATGACTTGTGACTATATCACTCTAACATCATGTTAGATCCTAACCCTTAGTCCTAAAGAAAAGAAAATATAAAATAAAACAAAAAGACATTAGAAAAAACTTAGGTCCAAGATTTGCAATTCTGATATATATATGCTATATTTCTTAATTAGGTTGAAAAAATAGTATTTTGTGCTACTGTTATTACCAGAGCTTCCCAATCAGATCTAGAATCCTATCTTTATCTGGAAATAAGATAAACTTACCTCATTCTAAGACATGTATACTTTAGTGATGACTATTGATCATTGCTACTGAGAATATGATCACAAATTCCATTATGCAAGGCAGGCAGAAAAAAAGGCTCTCAAGTCTTACTTCTAAAAGCAAGGTAAAGCTTTCTCTGCTAATAATACTACAGCCTCCCAGAACAAGGCAAACATATCTCCAGCAGCTTTATCTACCAAATTATCTCCTTCCAATATGTTGTTCCCCACTTTCAAGAAGCAATCCAATTCTCTATGGGTAGATCTCTCTTCCAAGCTAGCCAGCAATAGCAAGTTGACTAGTAATAAGCACAAGAAGTGTTTTAAAAATAATTTGTGCCTCTATTATAGTGCAAGAGACCAAAAGTTGGACTTCTATCCCAAGAAGCAGACTACAGTCACTTCCAAAGGCCACAGTACTTCAGCAACTACTAATTTTCTGGCAGCTGCTTCTAAGAAACCCTCAAAAAAATAGAGAACAATTTCTAGGACTCTGTACAAACTAAGGGCTATATTGAACTTTCCTGTGCAGCAACAAGTTCTATCTAACTCAATGTATCTGCTCTTTCTAATCTGCACTCTCTTTTTGTTTCCCTTACTTCTCTTTTGATTCTTGGTCAGAATCATCTTAATAAAATCCTATTCTGAGCTCTTGTTAACTCTAGGTCTACTCATTATTTTGTAAACTCAAAATTTGTAGATACTTACCACTTGAAGACATCTATAGCTCCTTTGGTTGCTCTCTATTTGTTTGATGGTTCATCAAACAACACTATCTTCAAAATTACTAATCTGCCTATAATTTTTCCTACTAGTAATGATATGACTTTGGACTTCTATGTCATTCTGCTTAATTCTTCCTATTCTTTGGTTCTTGAATATAACTAGCTTACCCAGCATAATCTACTGATTGACTGAATAAATAGGTCAATACACTTCCATCCATCTTTGTAGAAAAATCTTGCTCCTTCTTGCATTGCAACTAATATCCCATTGGTATCTCTATCATCTCTTGACACCTTTCTACAATTATTGGATTCCATGGTTTCTATATCTGCACTTGAGACCTCTGTATTTACCTTTGAGTAATCCAACATTGTTATTATTGGTGCTGTAGCATTCTTGCATACATCAAAACTTTTAAACTCTAGCAAGTTTCAACTCTGTCTTTGCTCTTCAGACATTCAGGCCAACTCTACAAAACTCGTAGAGGCTCCTAACCTTTCCAATGTCCTCTCTGAGTATCACAAATTCACCAATGTTTTCAGCAAAACCAAGATTGAAGTCTTCACTTCTCATTGTCCTTATAATCTCCAAATCAACCTGAAAAAATATGCTCAACTTCTAGTTGGCCTTATACTCTCTTATGGTACCTGAACAAGAGGCTTCCAAGGAATTCATTAAGAAAAACCTCAATATAGGTTTCATCCAGCCAACTTTCTCCTACATAGTGTACTGGTCTTATTCATCAAGAAGAAAGATGGTTCACTATATCTCTGCATCAACTTCTGCAGTCTTAACCATATTTCCAAAAAGGATTACTATCTACTCCTACTTATCTCTGATCTGCTGGACTCACCTCACAAAGCTCAAGTGTATACAAAGATAGATCTTCACTATGCTTACTACTTAGTTCACATAGTTGGTGGTAATGAATGGAAAACTGCTTTTAGAACATGTTATAGATCATTTGAGTAGCTTGTAATGCTCTTTAGTCTTACTAATACTCCTACAGCCTTTTAGCAATTCATGAACAACCTCTTCTCTGACCTTTTGAATGTCTGTGTTGTGATCTATCTAAATAATATACTCATCTACTTGAATAACATATCTGAACATCACCAACATATTAAAGAAGTACCCAAGTATCACTGTAAGGCTGGTCTTTATGCCAAAGCAGAGAAATGTGAATTCCACTCCAAGTCAGTAGAATATCTGGAATATATCCTTTCTCCTTCTAGCCTTACCATGTCTGACAACAAAGTAAAAATTATTCAAGACTGGCTAGAGCCCAAGAAAGTCAAGAATATTCAATCCCTCTTAGGTTTCACTAACTTCTATTACTAGTTTATCTTTAACTACTTGAACATTATCATTCCATTAATACATCTCACCTAGAAGGACATTCTCTGGAATTTTGATTCCTCCTGTTGTAATGCTTTTAACTCTCTCAAGAAAGCATTTACCTTTACTCCCATCCTCACTCACTAGATCCCTGATGCTCAACTTATTGTGGATACTAATGCTTCAGACTATGCTCTCACTATAATCCTTTCCATTGTTAATAAAGAAAATAAAATAAAGTCCATCTGGTTGCCCTTCACTCCCACACTTTTACTGTGGTGAAGTTGAGCTATAATATACATAACAAGAAATTACTTGCTATCTTTGAGGCTTTCAAAATTTGGTAACACTACCTGAAGGGTCCAGCCTATCCCATTGACATTGTTATAGATCATAAAAACCTTGAGTACTTTTCTACTACTAAGGTGTTGATCTGGAGGCAAGCATGGTGGTCTGAGTATCTTTCTAAGTTCAACCTTGTCATTCTGGTCATCTTGGCACCAAACCAGACACTTTCACTAAATAGTGGGATATCTACCCAAAAGAAAGAAATACTGGCTATACTACAATCAACTCTCACAACTTCAAACTAATCTTCATTTAAGAGCAACTTGCAGCCTCTATACAAGCTACCATCCTTCTCCTTCCTTCCCTTCATACAGCTATAGTTGCTAATATGGATATCTTACACCAAAATATTCTTTTGGCTCTTTCTAGTAACCCAATTGTTACAAAACACATCTTCACAGGTAGCTAATGGTCTATAGACCTCAACAGTCTTCTCCTTCTTGATAATAGAATCTATGTACTATCCATTGGTAATCTCTGCACATGTGTTCTCCAGTATAATCATGATTATATCCTTGCCAGCCACTTCAGTCAAAACAAAACACTGGAACTAGTTGGTTCACTGCAGATATTTCTAGCCCAGCCTCCAGACTGATACAATAATTCTACAAGTTCTATGTCACTTGTATGTGATCTAAGCCACAATATTACAAGCTTTATAGATCTCTTAAACAACTCCCTATCCCTAAATGACCATGGAATTCCATTTCTATGAAGTTTATCAAGAAACTTCTGTTATCCTCCAGGTTTGACACTATCTTAGTTAAGGTAATCTTTATCCCTACCCATGACACCATCACATCTACAGACCTAGTATGTCTATTTGTCCTCCATGTATTCTCCAAACATGATGTTCCTTTCCATATTACCTCTAATAGAGGTTTAGAGTTTGTGTCAAACTTCTTCCATTTTTTAGGCACTACTCTGGATATATGGCTTCATTTCACTTTAGGTTACCACCCCAGAGATGATGGACAAACCAAATACATGAACCAGACCCTTGAGAAATACCTCCATGGATATTGTAATTACTGGCAAGACAACTAGTCTAAACTCTTATCTCTTGCAGAGTTTACTTACAACAATATTCCAAGTACTACTACCAGTGTTTCTCCATTCTTCATTAATAAGATATATCATCTGAACATTGCTATTCACCCTAAATACAATATTGCTTTCTTCTAAGCTTGAAATTTTGCCATAGATCTCAATGAGTTACAAAGTACTCTTAAAGCTAAGATCTTCATGGTACAACAGTATTATCAGAAATCCACTAATACATGATATTTCTCTGTATCTAATTTCAGAGTAGGCAAAGTCTTTATCAAGGTTTAGTTCTCCTAAACCACTCAGCCTTCAAAAAAGCTCTCCAGAAAATATTTTGGACCCTACAAAATTATTTCCTAGCCTGATACACTATTGTTTACTCTCTATCTTCTAAAGTCTATATACTTTGTCCATCCAGTTTTCCATGTACCCATACTCAAACCTACCATATCCAACTAGCTCCCATACCAGTTATAATTGATGGGAAATCTGAGTATGAGATTTCTTGGATAGTAGACTGCAAAATCAATTGCTAACAGGCATACAAGCTCCTGTACAAGATAATCTTGCTAGGATACGAAGATACCAAAGACAAATCTAAGTGGGTTTTTACATCTAAACTCACCTATGCCACTAACTTGGTATCCAATTTCCATATTGTATATTCCACCAAGCCTGGTTTACTCCTATTGTCTTGATTATGCTGTTACACTCATCCTCTACCTCTGTACACTTTCCAATAGGGATTGTTATTATTCTATTAGTATATTTTATCTATTTCTTTTAGTTAACCCCATTTCCATATACTTTTTATAGGGTTTCTTTTCAAACTTTCAGACTTTATTTTCATTTCTGTCTCTTAATTTTCTTACTCACACAGTATAAACTTAACAAAACTAAGAAATATAATTCAAATTAATCAAAAAACAAAACCATATTCTAGCAGAAGGCAAACAATGGGGTTCCCTTCCCTATCTCTCTCTGACTTCCTTTGAGTCCATTCTTAGACCTCTCCTCATTGTCTCTGTCTTCTTCCTTGCTCTCCTCATAACTATCTTATAAATTCTTCCTCAAACTCTATCTCTGATCCATCATAGCTCCAATTCTCACTAATTAGGCTATGTTTCTCTCCTAGCTCTCTACCAAGTCCTAAAGGGACTTTTTGATGCCTTGGTATTCTTCAATAAGATTCTGGAGTACCTTTTTAATAGTACTTAAAATCCTACCATAGGTAGGAATCATTGCTAGGAAATTAGTATTGGTTTGGGCAATACACTACTACTTGAAAGAAATTTATCTAGAACATATAAAAGAATGACTATAGGGATGAAAGAGATTAACAGAGATAAAATAAACAGAAATTCTATACTTATCTTGAGTTGTATACCAGGCAATCCTACCTGGCATATACATATCTCTCATAGAGATTATCTTCTCCCATCTTGACCACAACATCTCTATAGTATTTCCTCAGTTGTTTTCCTTTTAATTTCTTAGAGGGCCATCATCTTACCTCATCTTCTGAGAAAATGTTAGTAACCTCCTTATATTTAGACCCTAAGATTTGTAAATCCTCAGTGTTCTTCAAAAGGGTAGTGTCCTCAGCCAAAACCTTGTCCCAGAGTTACTTCAGGTACTCCAACTGCTTTCTTTTGTTCTCCTCCTCTACAAGCCTCTACTTCTTGGCTTCCTCCTTTATTTTGGCCTTGGCTACTTTTCTTGCCTTCTGAACAGCTCACTTAATGTGGTGGGCTTCTACTATCTTTTCCAATTGAACCTGGAGCTATTACTCCTCTTTGTGCCTCCTCTGCATCTCCAAGAACTGTCATTCAAGTATATTAGTATTGTTTTGGGAAATGTCAGAAAGAATGGGGGAAGACACAATGATATAGAAGAAAGGTATTTTTTTTCTTTTTTATTTATATATTATTGACCTAAGTACCATTATAGGTTCTTTGGATAAACTCAATAGAACTTTAAAAGCTCAGTTCTAAGGAAGGAATACTATCATATGCTAAGTCCATCTATTTAGAAGATATATTCTCATGGTGATACTACTCCTCAACATTCATGATACAAGCCTATCTTTCATAACAGCCATCCTTTTTACAACACATCACTATGATGGTAATGCAACAATCTGCTGGATATCTAGTCTTCCATGATAGAAATACTCCTATCTGACTTAATCTTTCATAGAAAGGTCATCCTATCTTACTCCTATCAGTGTCTCACCACTGAAACCCCAAGCATCTCCTATATTACCTACTTGTATATAAGACTAGTAGTTATACTGTAATTTGTTAGTCTGATAATCAACAAAAATAATTCTTATTAAACTCAATCTCTAGTATTCAATAGTGACATATCAATCAGCACTCACTCCCATCCTGGACTTCATTCATTCATCTGAAGTTGCAACCATACAACAGATAGATAGTGCAGTATATAAGCTGAAGCCAAGGTTGTTTCACAAAGTTTGCATCATCAAGCACAGAGTTTACACACTCTATGCATCTTTGAGTCAACCCCATAGACTTTCATCTTCCAGTATGAACTATGTCTGACATTATTAAAGTAATGGTGCCAAAATAAATACTTTTTGTTATCAGCAACATGATCTTCTTTACAGTTCAAACACTTGAAAGTGTGAGGACAAGATACACTAGCTACAGTAGTCTCTGTAGGAGAGTCAGACTTGAAATTGGCCTTATAACACTAAGCCAAGAATCTATGGTTCTTCACTCTATGTGAACTACCACACTTCTAATATTTAGTGCCTTGAGCACAACAGACATGTGTTAGGTATCTCCAGCACCAGAAATTGTAACACTGAGCAATCCTAGGGTATATAGCAGTTTCTCAGACTATAACAGTATGTTATCCAAAGTTAAATAAGTAATTGCAATTAATAAGAATCTTTCCTCTGAAGCTTCTTTGGAAGTCCTAGATATCTATCTATATCACTAACATATCAGAGCTAAAAGATGCATTCATAATACAAGATATAGATGTTAATGTGATGCTCTCAAAAAGAGAAGAGCTAAAAAGAGCTACTACTACTTAGAAAGTAGTAATTGGCAAAGAAGTTGTTATAGTCCTAGTAGAAGATGCCTAAAACCTTCACAAAAGATTTTGACTAAGATAAGCAAAACTCTGTCTCAATAGTCTCACTAAAATCAGAAGTCTTCTTTAGCTACTGCTTAATTACTTCCAGCTCTGCTGCTAAAGCAACAGAGCTAGTGGATATAGACACACTATTCTATACCTTGTGAATAGACTTTACTCTTAGTTTAGAACAAGCCTCAACCAAGCCCTTGTTATAAGACTCAACTGCAGAAACAGTATTGGCCACAATAGTCTCTACAGTAGGAGAATTAAGTAGAACCAGTATCTGTTGTCTGGTAGACCTATGGGTTATCATTTTAAGCACTCTTGAGATACTAGGATGACTGGAACTTTAAGAGATACCAGCATCATCTAAGCTTCCTAGTGCATAGAAATGATTGTAGCTTGAAAGCAACTTCTTCAGCTTCTAATGTATCAACAGCTATCTTGTTATGATCAATACCTCATGTCTTACAGATGATTACTTCATGAACAATATGTATTGAGGTTGATTTATCTCCATCTTCATTTCTCTACTGTATCTTGTTATTCTCTCATATATGATTAGTCAGTATCTCATATAGTAGTAGAGGCTTCATCATATCTGTCTCACTTTCTCTTCAAAGATGCCTTATATATAATTTATAGTCATTAGGTATATATAGCTGTAGATACTATCCTGTATCTTTAAGCTTTACCAATTGACTCATTCCCTATTCTTACTCAAGTCTTTGCCTAAGTTGTAATCTAAAAGCTAAGATTGTAACACATTGGAACAAGATCAGAACTATAGATAGTCCTCATAGCTTTCACAAGAGTAGGAGCATCAGATTGAGGTAAAACTTTAAAGCAATCTCACTCAGCTTCAGAAATAGCCTAGAGCAGGTTCCAAATATAAAAGCCAACTCCCAAAATAGTAAGAAATTGGTCAACAGAATATTCTTCAAGAAGGTACTTTTTAAAAAATCATGTAAGATATTTAAGAGATAAAGAGAACATCTAAACATCAGTCTCAAGATGCCTAAAGTAACCAGACAGTAATAACACATAGTAGTCACCATCCTATAGCTTAAGATTATGAGCAATGTTACTATTTCCCAATTGGGAGAATGATTTAGCTAATCTATGGATCAGGCTGGATGGTCTAAGAATAGAAGCTTGGAGTCTTTGGGCACTTTTGGGAGCAGTTTCTACCCTATAAAACTACTCTCTACTCTCTTCAGAAAACACCATATATAGTTGCTTTTTCTCCAGAAATTAAGACAAAAAAAGCAGTAAGAAGTTTAAGAGAAGGCACTTTCTTGGAAAAGAGTCTGTCTGTAGTCATCTTTGGAGTAATAAGTGTCTTAAAGTCTGAATTCATATTCTCTTTCTCACTTTCTCCTAAATAATATAAAGTCAAGGCCTTAAAGGAGGCATTTTTAGAGACAGAAAAAGTAAAGATGCTTCTTGAGAAGTGCCTTGTAATATGATAATTTTGAGGTCTTTTTCTTGAATGTATTATAGTATACTTGAACCCTTATCTTTTATTTCTTGAATAATGAAGAGGTATATGACTATGATCACATGACATATCATATAACAACATTGTATCACAGCCTAAAACATTGAAGAAGGAGCTAGAAGAACAATATTAAGATGTATATCTATATATTGTGAGATAGATTTTACTTTTATTATTCTTTTTATTTTTATTTTTATTTTTATTTTACTTTTAACTTAAGATTAGAGTTTAGAGTAATATTACATGTGACTGTTACAAGCTATCACATATCATATAACACTACCACATAATCATATAGTCACAAAAGAATATAAAAGATTCTAGAATAATGATATTATACCACATGTTCTTTAGAATAGGCTAGGTTTAGTATAGCATAGACCAATAGCCTAGTATATATAAGTAAGATTCATTATACTTAGAAACTTTATCAAGTCCTCTTATATTACCCAATACAAGGCTATTCTTTTGCTCTTATAACATTGAATTTGATAACTATTCTTGAGACCACCCAACTTAGAGCTTTTTCTATTTCCTTACTCTTTTATTATTCTTGACTGATGATCATTGCAATTATTAGTCACACTCAGTTTAGAAACTAAACCTCAGGCATAAAGAAAAGCTAGCTATTCAGCATGAACAGTTGTGAATAGTAGTAACTAGATCCAGGCTACTATCTAAACATTACTCATTATTTAAGTAAATGTTGTTGAGTAGAGTACATGTATATTTTATGTAGAAGACTTGTGCTGCAAGTCCACTTGTAACTTGTCCATATAAAGTAGCAGTATTGTCTATTAAAAAGTGCCTAACTTAGAGATTCTCTACTTAGGGATAATAGTATAACAGTTTAAACTAGAATAGTAGTTAGTAGGGCAGTAGGATAAATAGTTAGTAAATAGTGTAAGGTAAACTAGAAAAGTGCCACTAGTACCTATAGAGATATTTGAAGATATGTCAGTAGAGTTTGATTTCAAGATTGGGATCAACACTAGTCCTACTTCTCTATCTAGTTTTGATATAAGTTGATTTGACTTAGAGAAACAAATATTACTTTTGATACAAAAACAAAACAACTTAACAAGGATATAAAAGTTATTAATGACATTGAGAAAAAAGGCTGAACCAAAGCTTAGCAATGGGTTTCAAGTAGAAATAGCAATACCATCTTTGTTTGATAGAGAAGCTAGAAAAGTAGGAGAATTTATAATGGTATGCAAGTTGTACTTAAAAATAAAGATAAGAAAAACAACAGTAAAAGAATATGTGCAGTGGGTATTGATGTATGTGTAGAGAGAATCAGCTGATATGTAAAATAAAAATATATTAGAGGATTTGAAAGCAAGAATATCAGAGTTTGAAATAGTGGAAGAATTTTTAGAAGAAATAAAAAAAGAGTTTGGAGATGGAGACAAAAAATTAAAGGAGATAGCAAAGTTGAAAGAACTTGAACAAGATCAACAAACTATAGATGAATATATTTAAATGTTTAAAAGAACAGTAAGAGATAGTAGATATAGAGAGAGACCATTGATGAAGAAATTTAAGAGAGAAATGGATAGAAGAATAAGGAGATGGTTGATGGAGACAGAATATCCTTCAAAAAGTATCAATAGTACAAAAGAGCAACAATATTAGACAGAAACTATAGAGAGAGTAGGAGAAAGGAAGAAGAAAAAAGAAGTAAAATATAAATAAAAGAAAGAAAAAAGAAAAAATTGATAATAAGTGGAGGAGAATTGAGAACATGAGGATAAGCATGAAGAAAGATGACAGGAAGAGTAGGAGAGGTGAAGACAGATGAATAGAGAAAGAGTAATATAGGGGAAAAAGTATTTTGATTGTGAAAGATGGGAACATATAGCAAGAAATTGTAGAATAAAGAAACAGAAGGATGTTTCAACACTGCAATCTTCAAATAAATTCGAAGTATTAAGGAGTAGAGTAATGAATAAGGAAGAAGAAAGTGAAAGAGTTGAGAAAAGAAAGATGGAAAATAAAATAAACCTGGTAACAATCTTACTATACTGAGGGTAAAAAGATAGAAGTATAAAAAATAAAAGGAGGTTGGTGAGAATAAATATGCAGAAGGATATTACAGTGAAGACATTATTGAATAGTGGAACAACAGAGTTGGTGATGAGTTTGGAGTTTGCAAAAAAAGCAGGAGTTTAAATTAAAAAGGATTGAGAGGCATATTTATATGTGAAATTCTTTTAACAAGGAGACCTATTGAGTATATGGTGAAGATGAATATTTATTATCAGAGGCATAGACAAAGGAGGTAGAAGAAGTCAAAGAGTGGGAAATCGAGAAAATATTAAATAAAAGAAAAATAAGAGGAGTAGACAAGTATTTAGTGCGATGAAAGAGGTTTACAGCGGAATATGATACCTAAGAAAGGAGGAAAGCCTTAGGAAATGTAAGGGAAGCATTAGATGAATTCAAGAGGAGAATGAACACAGAAGTGAGGAGACAAGAAAAATTAGATATAGCAGAGGAAAAAGACTTTAGGAGAGGGGAGTTACCAGGAAAGTTTATGGTAAAAATATTATATAGATAGGATAATGGAAAGTTTGAGGAAGAATATTTGAGGAAGTTGGAGAGGAACTGGTGAAAATGGAAGTCAGTTTCTCTGGAGGAGAAACCTTGAAGGGAGATAATGTCAAGAATGAAAGAAGTAGACTTAATATTTTCTTATTTTCTTTTCTTATTTTTATTTTCTTTTTGATTTATTTTTCTTTATTCTATTTTTAGAACTAGGGTTAGGGTTAGAGTGACAAGATCACGCTGTCACACAGCAGGTCACATCAGATAATACAGTCACAAGTCACATGATACATGGAAGGATGTAGAAGGTTTTGGAAGGATAACATCATACAACATGTGAAACACATGGTCATTTAGGGTAGGCTAGAAATAGCTTGCACAGACCATTAGGTATTAGTATATAAGGTAGACAATCCTGTACAGAGTTCTCTATTGAGTTCTCTTGTGTTAATCCAATACAAGATTCTTTTCATTGACCCACCCTAAGATCTTTGATCTGTAACAAGGATATGAATTGGACATACCAAAATGCTTGAGAATCTGCTTAAATAACTTCTGTAAAATATAAATAAGATGATTTGTGTAGTTGCATTCAATAAGGATGCTAAGCATGTATCTGAGTTCACCTAAATATATGAGCTCAAAATACTCCCCAAACTATAATTTAAAACAGACAATGGATCCCAGTTTACAGCTAAAAATAATCATGTCATCAACTTAAATAACAATGATCAAAGTGAGAGTATCTTCCTTCTAGAGAAAGTATAATAAATTGTTCACAATGGACTTTGTGAAGCCTAGAGTCTCCATCATCTCATCCAATTTCTTTTTTCACTACCTTAGTGACTGCTTCAGCCTATACAATGACTTCTTCAACCTCCAGTATCTCCCACTGCTCCCACTTGGTACAAATTTACAGATATCATCAGGTACTTCCATGTAAATTTCCTCATCCAACTCTCCATTCAAAAATGCTGCCACTATGTTCACCTGATATAACTCAAAATCATGGTATACTGTGATAGTAAGAAGAATTCATAAGGTAGTGAACCTTGGAACTGACACAAAAGTTTTAGTGAAATCTTCTTTTGAAACCTATGAGAAGCCCTAAGTGATAATACAAACTTTTTTCTTCATAAGTACTCTCTGTTCATTGAGCTTTTCCTTATAAACAATATGGCCACCTACAACATTCCTCCTCTCTGATACTTCTTCAATCTACTCAAAAACACCAGCATATTGCAAGTTCGAAAACTTGGTCACAATTACCTTCTTCCACTCTTCTCAATTAGGGGACTGGAGAATTTGAGCATAATTTTGAGGTTCACCTGCTATCGTGATAAATGCTATAAAAGTCTGTCTGATTTCAACACCTGATTTCTCAACTGTTGTAAAACCATAATGATCTATGGGCTTTCTGATCTGAGTTGAGGTCCAACAAGAAACAGTAGTAACTGGAACTATGTTCTTTACTACATTTTTAGATACAAACTTTGTTGGACACAAGATTTTGATCTATTGGTGTTAAACTGATAAGAGTGGGATAGACCAATTTTCCCTCATTGGTAATAGAAGAGGTAAGGATAGAAAGAAGAAAAGAAACTTGAGGAGAAGGAGTAATAGATTTACTCATGTCAGGAGTGCTCAAAGCACCTAGGCTGGAAATAGTCAATTTTCCCATGCTCAAAGAAATGGTACCATCAATAAGTCTATTAATTTCTTTAGCTGTTGCTGTCATTCTGCAAACATCAACAACTGTGAGATCACTAGGGAACTTATCCTCTATAAATTTCACATCCTGGGAAGTAATTACCTTTCCACCTCCACTCTCTAAATCTTCCAGCCTATATCCTTTCATCTCATTATTCCACCACTCCAACAGTCTCACTGATACCATCTTGGATTCAAGCTTTCCTTTCTGAACCTGCTTAGGAACATGTGTCCACCCAAAAGATCTCCAAATGTGTAAATGGGAAATATCCAGTTTCTGACTGATCCAAGCTTTGTAAGGCACAATATCTTTAAGACTACTTGTAGCTGTCAATGAATGAATATGGATGAAAGCTTCACCCTAGTAATAAAAGTCAACAGATGCTGCATGGAGCATATACTACACTATCTTGAAGAAAACAGCTATGGCATGCTCTGCAATGCCATTCTGTTCAGGCAAGTACAGATTAGTTGTTTTGTGAATAATCCCATTCTTTCTACAAAACAGATCCATCATCAAGTTGATGAACTTGGTTCTGTTATCACTTCAAAAATGCTTTACACATTCACTGGACTGCCTCTCCAACATAGCAACAACATCCCTCACTACTGCTCCAACTTCCTCTTTATACTTTAACAAGTGTCCAACAGGATAACAACAGCTTACCTTTACTGCCACCAAGGCATAGAGATTACTATTCTACATTGGAACAGACATCAGGCCTGTCAAATCTATAACAACCAACTCTATCTTCAAATATGACAAAGAACTTAAGTCTGGTAACAACAACTTGTGGAATTTACCATGCATACAACCACTACAAAGATAATTGAATACTAAAGGTGAGTTGAGTTCCAACCCTTTAACCATCTTGTGATGGCTCATGGTAGAAATCAGGGAGGGGCTAAGGTAATCCATGCAATGATGTCACAAACATATGCTTTCACTTGACATGACAAGAGCTATGTGATTACTACCATTGACATATTTGATGAAGTAGAGAGTGCTATTTCTCCATCTATTACAGCATGCAGTAAGTCTTTACCCATATACACCACAGCAAGCCCATTGTTCAAGCTTCTGATAGTAGAACCACTCCTCTACAATGAACCAAGACTGATAAGGTTCACTTCAAGCTGAGGAATATAAAGGACCTTATTCAAAATGACTTTTTGGTAAGCATTGTCAAGTAAGGCTCAGAAATGTACTGGTCCCTGTCCAACTACAGGGACTTGGTTGTGACCACCAACAGTCACAAAATGGCTAGGTGTTATAAGCTCAAGTCCTTAGAATAGAACAAGTGAATAAATCTTGTATTAGGTTAACACAAGAGAACTCAATAGAGAACTCTGTACATGATTGTCTACCTTATATACTGAGACCCCATGGTCTATGCTACTCTACTTCTAGCCTACCCTAAACAGCTATATATTTGTCTTAAGGTCAGTATATGTTATACATACTATATGAAATTATTCTTCCAGTGTGATATGTGACCAATGTGTGACGATGTGATGTCACACTAACCCTAACCCTAATTTTCCAAAATAGAAAATGAAGGAAAAGAAAATAGAGATGAAAAAGAAAAAGAAAAATAGTTAATATCTACTATCTTCAACTCTGACACCAGATTTCTTGAACTTTAGTGACTTGAAATAAACCTTCTCAGCAAACATATGTGTAGTTACACTGCAGTCAAGAATAAGACTATCACCCACAATAACCTTTTCAACTACCATCAGTACTTTGCCAACCTTATACTCTTCTAACTGCTGAAGTTGATCAACCACTACATTTGCTGAACCACTGTCTTGACCCTCTTACTCCTTGCATTTAGGACATGCTGGTTGATTTCTTTAGTGTCCAAGACCTCCACAATTATAACAGACATTATCAAGCTTTGGTCTCTTCCTCTTTCCCTTCTCTTTTCCTTTCTTTAAACTCAAATCTCTACCTTTCTAACCAGTACCATTTACCAACAGTGCTATCTGATCACTAGCAGCCTTTTTGCTGTGATTCTGAACCATTCAGTCAAACTCAGTATTCAACTCAGTAATGACATTGTTCAAGGTCAGCAATGTCCCCTTGTGATAAAGAGTATTCTGTAAAGCTCTCCACTCCAGAGACTGAGGAAGTGACATGAATAGAGCATTGATGAATGTTCTGTCATTCATTTCTTCTCTGCATTTAATAATGCATTGATACAATTCAAGCATGTGTCTAAGGTGAGTAGTCATAGATGTCTTCTCATTCCATATATAGAAATAAACACTTGTTCCCTGTTGAGAAACAAAGTATAACTGATACAAATTGTTTCACATCCCTTCTACTGTTAAGATGCCATGTATATATGGCCATTGAGAAAGATTCAAGGCATTGTGAATAAGACTCATTGCAGTGTAATCATTCTGAACCCATTTGTGATATTGTTCTCATTTTCTCTCCTAAACTACATACTTAGATAAGAATGTATTGTTCTCATTATCCAAATTGCTAAGAGTGGTCTTCATTCTGCCTAGAATAGGAACAGAAGTTGCCTAAGCAGTAGCAGTGCTCAAAGATGTAGCTGGTACAGTATCAATCATACTTGCTCTTCCAGTAGTCTGTATTGGAGTAGTAAGAGAAGCCAGAGTTTTAGATTTCTTAGGAGGATTGGGTAGTGATCTAGTGGGAGGAGGAAAGTTAGACTTGATATGGCTAATCCATAGTATATGAGCCTCAAGAGTAGACTTCATTTGTTGAGACCACATGTAGTAGTTATTGCTATTGAGTTTAGAGAATGCATGAATATTAGTTATTGTAGGATTGTATTTGTCGGGGCCTATGATCTAATGAAAGAAATGGGCAATAATGAGTGACATGGACAAACATAGTTGTGCAGTAGTAGAATAAAGCACTTAATAGAATCTGAAGTTTATGGATAAAGTTGTTAACTTCTTATTACAGAGTAAACTAAGATATATACTATAAGATGAGGCAGATGACTGAGTCTCAGTCCAAGTTACAATAATGATGTAGAGTATGAGTCCAACATGATGATAAAAATAGAAATAAAAATAATTGTGATATTGAAACTGTTATTTTTGATAAATGAGTATAATTATGAGATTCACAAAAAAGAGATGTTGGTAGTTATTAGAGGCTTGTAAAATTAGGAACATCTATTAGTGGGCATAAAATTCCAGTTTTGTTTGGAGAGATTATAAGAACTTGAAGTATTTTATAAAAGTGTCAAAGTTGAATTGACAACAAGCAAGATAAGTGCTATACATATTGAGATTTAATTTCATCTTGAAACATGTATTAGGTACAAAAATGGAGAAGGTAGATGAACTTAGTAGGAGACTGAACTGAAAAGTAGGGATAGAAAAAAAATTAATGTGTTAAGAAAATATTATATCTATATCCTAATCTGGTCACATCTGCCTGAACTCATAAATAACATCTCTTTCATATCTGCACTTTCTAATCTCTTCTGGTACAGATCACTTGTCTCTATTTCACCTTAGATGTTTTTGCTAGATCTTTGCTAACTTCATAGATCTCTATCTCTGTTATAATTCAAGACTTAGAGTTAGATTAGGAAAAGAATTTTGTATAGAGTTTACACAAGAGAACTCAATATAGTTTCTAAGTACAATATATACTAGGCTATTGATCTGTGCTATAATAAATCTAGTCTACTTTAAAGAGCATATATATGATATTATTATTCTAAGAAAATAAAAATAAAATAAAGTCCATTGTTTACACTTCTGACAATTTCTAACATCTAAGGATCACTTGAAACTAGGATAATACTTAGCAGCCTCTATTTTAGATAACTACTCTAGGTAGTATATTTATACTATAAGCCTTATTCTGAAAATTAACTAAAACTATCATTATTTCTAGTGTTAGTGATAATATATCTTCTATTTTCTAGTCAACTTATTTGCAAGTCATGTTCTGAACAACTCATCTGAAATATATGACTTATGCAATTTGTAGAGCTCATTATTAGATCTTAGATAATAATGTGTGAACTGTATTTAACATGGTGGTTGAGAAAGTCTAACAGTATTGTAGCAGAATATTAGTGTAGAACTTAGGAATAAGAGGACTGTGAAATTGACTTGGGCTTTTGTAAGCATTACAGACTTGGATTTAGATAAAGTAGAAGGTCTCCTTACATGAACTCTATTTCTAAGGACTTTAGTATACCTAGAGTAGTTATCTATTTTCTCTAATCTTCAGATATAGTCTTAGTCACTAAGTACTGGTATTTAAGATATATAGATACTCTATAGTTTCTCATCCTAAAAACCAACTAGTGTAGTGTATTATTCTGAATATTTATGCTTAAAAGTTTAACTTCTTTCATATTTTACTTTCTAGTAATATTCTCTTCCTAACTATAACTATCATAATATACAGAGATACAGCACATCCACTAAAGCTAAGGTCATCCAAAATTTGTATTTACACATCATGAATAATATTCTCATGTTTTGTTACAGTTTTAGACTTAGTGACTGTAAAGAGACTGTGTTATAAGATACTTAAACTTGGAATAAACAAAAGACATGAGGACAATAATTGTCTCAGCTTTAAAGTTTGAACCAAAGGATAAACTTGAGTAATAGATTTATTTTTTACCTTTGAAATTCTTTGATAATTAAGAAGACATATGATATAATTATGTAACATATTAGATGATAACTATATTATAGGTCTAGAACATTGGAGAAGGATCTAGAAGAAGTGATATTAAAGTACATATTTATAGCATATTGTCCTCATAGAGTACTTATAGGTAATATATAGACTTTAGGGTAGGATTATTTATTACTAGTATGGACTATCTATATATTATAAGTTTACCTTAGTAATATTATTAGTCTTTATAACTAGTGGTTGCTAGCAACCATAACAGACTAGCTCTTCCGAGACTTTTCTCTTCTGTATTTTTTGGCTGATTCATATTCTGTGGCCTCTTTCTATATCTGTACTTATCTGCTTATTCAATTTCCTATACTCCAGACTACTTTAAGCTATATATTAATACTCCTAACTATCTGAATATGTTATTAAATTTCCTTTTATATACTCCCTTGATTTTCTACAATACTCTGTGGTCTTCTGAATATTATCCACATATCTGCTTATCTACTTT
>Ga0157358_1000180_pt1 | contig 25088 bp, 18 predicted proteins | sample AttcapACBM2_FD_111484 | JGI IMG/M metagenome (GOLD analysis project Ga0157358, IMG submission 111484) | Fungus gardens microbial communities from leaf cutter ant in Botucatu, State of São Paulo, Brazil - Atta capiguara ACBM2 | ecosystem: Host-associated > Fungi > Mycelium > Unclassified ... | reverse complement strand
GCCCGCTTTAGCGATGCGCTCAATCTCAAAGGCGAGACGTTTTTCCGGAATACGCATCACGCCAGGCATCGCCTGAATCGCTTTGTAATCGTCGACTTCTTCTTCAACAAAAATAGGCAGAGCCAGATCGTTCAGGCTCAGAGAAGACTCCTGGAACATTTCACGCATTGAAGCGCTGGCGCGCAATCTTCTTGGGCGCTGGATAAGGGAATAATCAGACATTTTCATTCTTACGCAGGTGAAAAAAGTGACGACAGTTTACTCTCTTTGCCCGCGAGGCATGAAGGTTTGTGTGCGGTAATAAGAGGGGAAAAGGACTCTCCCGCCGGGCGGCGGGAGAGCAGAACGATTACTCGTTGATATCCGGATGCTGCTGCACCAGGTTTTTACGTTTCGCTTCCAGGCGGGCAATTTCTTCGTCGATATCTTCGATTTTGTGCTCGATGTTATCGTGATGCTCCTGCAGGATTTCGCGCGCTTCTTCCATGTCTGAGGCCGCTGGCGTCGCACCTTTCAGTGGCTTGTTTGCCGTCTCTTTCATGAACAGACCGGTAATCAGACCAATCACCGCCACCACCATGAGATAGTAGGCTGGCATGTAGAGGTTGCTGGTGGTTTCTACCAGCCAGGCCGCCAGCGTTGGCGTCAGACCGGCAACCAGTACCGAGATGTTAAACGCACTCGCCAGCGCACTGTAGCGGATGTGCGTCGGGAACATCGCAGGCAGTGACGAGGCCATCACACCGGTAAAGGCGTTGAGGATCACCGCCATCAGCAGCAGACCACCAAAAATCAGGCCCAGCACGCCACTGTTGATCATCATAAAGGCGGGAATTGCGAAGACCAGCAGGGCAATACTGCCGATGATGACAAACGGACGACGGCCAAAACGGTCACTCATCATGCCGATCATCGGCTGAACAAACAGCATACCGATCATAATGGCGATGATAATCATCACGCCGTGATCTTCGCTGTAGTGCAGGTTGTGCGACAGGTAGCTCGGCATGTACGTCAGCAACATGTAGTAGGTGACGTTCGTCGCGATAACCAGACCGATACAGGAGAGCAGGCTGCGCCAGTGTTTGGTCGCAATCTCTTTAAACGAAACCTGCGGACCATCCTGCAGGCCTTCGCGGTCGCCCTGTTCCAGTTTGTCCACGTGCTGCTGGAATGCCGGGGTCTCTTCCAGCGCATGACGCAGGTAAAGACCGATGATGCCCAGCGGCAGCGCGACGAAGAACGGCAGACGCCAGCCCCACTCAAGGAAGCTTTCTTCCCCGATAATGGAGGAGATCAGCACCACCAGGCCCGCACCGAGCACGAAGCCCGCAATCGAACCGAAGTCGAGCCAGCTCCCCATAAAGCCACGTTTACGGTCAGGCGAATATTCGGCGACAAAGATTGAAGCACCGGTATATTCACCGCCTACCGAGAAGCCCTGTGCCATCTTAGCTAACAGCAGCAGAATCGGCGCCCAGATGCCGATGGAGGCATAGGAGGGTATCAGGCCGATACAGAACGTACTGACCGACATGATGATGATGGTGATGGAAAGGATTTTCTGACGACCATATTTGTCGCCCAGCATACCGAAGAACAGACCACCCAGCGGACGGATCAGGAAGGGTACAGAGAAGGTACCCAGCGCGGCGATCATCTGCACGCCTGGTGATGCATCCGGGAAGAAGACTTTACCCAGTGCATAGGCCACAAAGCCATAAACACCGAAGTCGAACCACTCCATCGCGTTACCCAGAGAGGCCGCGGTGATGGCTTTACGTAAACGGGCATCATCGATGATGGTCACATCATCGATCCCAATTGGTTTTACACGCTTCCTACGCAATTTCATAGAATTACCCTGTAATGGAACACGAAAGTCCTCAACGGCGCGAGCCGCGGTGAGTCATCAGACCGCTGCGTTGAGAAATTTAAGCATAGCTTCAAATAAGCGCGGTTTACGCGCCCACTGACACAATAATTACTGTTGTTATTATTGCGAACAGCGACAGAGTATACCGTTTTTGTGTGATATCTGTCATGTTTGGGCTACATACAGGCTATTTTTACCACTGATACGGCTGATTAGCTGCGCAAAAAAATTATCACGCTGCGTGACGACCGCCGTTTTTTTCAGCAAATTGGGGGCGGGAAGGGGTGATGAGCGGCGATACCGACGCCGCAGGTGGTTATTCGCTATACAGAGCAGGGTGGCAGTAAGCCATGCGACCTAACGAAAGACACACAGACGCCGATATTGCGCGGCAAGCCTGTTAAGTTCAGGGTCGGTTCAGATGCTGGCTGTCTGATGAGTCTCAGGGGCGTGATTCGCTTTAACCGGCTGTTCGCCCTGTCTGGCGAGCCAGGCAATCAACGCCGCGTTGTCCATCGGGCGGGCATAATAATAGCCCTGGATAAAGACCACGCCGCGCCGTTGCAGATAGCTGAACTGCAATGCGCTCTCGACGCCTTCCCCCAGCACTTCCAGCTCAAGCTCATGACTGAGCTGAATGATTGCATCCAGCACCGGGGTTCTGCCCTCCAGGGATTCAATCGCGTTGATAAAGCCGCGATCGATCTTCAGATAATCCATGGTGAAGGTCTGTAAGTAACTCAGCGAACAGTGACCGGTACCAAAATCATCAATCGCCACTTTCATTCCGCAACCGCGCAGCTGCTCCAGCTTGCGTGCCACCTCAACGCCATCTTTGATCAGGCTGCGTTCGGTCAGCTCCAGGGTAATCAGGAACTGCTTATCTTTAACCCGGTCAGCAAAGTGCAGCATATCGTCGACAAAGTCCGGGTGCTGCAGATGATCGGCCGCCACGTTAATGGCCAGATGGAAGCCTGGTTCAACCTGCCACGCCTGCACATCCTCTGCAATTAAATCGAGCAGATGACGGGTAAGCGGCACAATCATGCCTTCCGCTTCAGCGGCACCGATAAAAATATCGGGCCGGATGCCGTTACCGTCGGGCGTTGTCCAGCGCAGCAGTGCCTCTGCGCCGCTACAGCGCTGCAGCCGGTTGTCATAGACCGGCTGATAGTGCGCCCTGAACTGACCGCTGGCGATGGCCCGCCGAATCTCATCGCGCCAGGAAATACGCCGTTGCAGCCAGTTCGCCATCAGCATCATCAACAGAATCGAGAAAATGATCGCCATCGGCATGATGATCAACATTACCTGACGCCAGGCCAGGATCAGCTCAGAGGGTGAAGCAATAAGGGTGACAGAGAGCGGATAGCGGCTGGAGCTGGCCTGATAAACCAGCGGTTCAAACCAGCCGGACAGGGCGATTTGCGGATCGCCAAACGAGATCGGCGCGCCGTCGTTAAATTCCATGCTGAAATGATAGAGATGGGTACTGCTGATGGCGCGCATAAAATCGATCAGATACTGGCCATCAACGACTGCCCAGAACCCCTCACCATCGGGCAGATCGCGCATAAAAATCACTGCGGGACGGTCCGGCACACCCGCCGTTCCGGCAATCGACAGGCTCCACCACGCTTTTCCGGTGACCGGCGCATCACGCATGATCATATCGCTCAGAAAAGCAGGCTTCGTACCATAGGCTGAAGAGCAGGCAATTCTGTTTTCTTCCATTTTACCAATGGCGCGAAAATAGGGATTCAGCGCACCGATGCGCTGTAACTGGTTTTCAATCTGGCTGCAGGGCTGATGCTGAAACTGGCGCAGCTCAGTAATCATATTCCAGGCGCTGTCGCTCATTCTCTCGGCCTGAGATAACAGCGTCTTTGCCGCGTTCACCTGCTGCTGCCGCACGGTGTGGCGCGCATCCAGGGCCGTGAAAAAAATGCCAATAATCAGAGGCAGCACGCCGGAGATAATAATCACCAGCCTGGCGTAGTCGCGTTTTCGTTTCAGTAGCGGCACCGCTAAATCCTCTGGATATTATTGGTATTATACGGAGGGGCTAATCAGTGGCGCAGCATAGCATTTCTCCGGGCGGTGCAGATTAGCGTTTTTGCGATCAACTGAACTGACTCAGGTCAATTATCGACCAGACTTTACATTTTATTGACAGGTTGTTTTGCCTTTATTGGTATTCAGCAAAAAAACAGGTGAGAACGGGAGGCAGGGCAGAAGGACGAATCGCTGCTGCCGCCTGGGGTGACCCTGGCCCGCCTGAGCGCGGACGCAGGGTAAAGGTGATTCTTAATCAGCAAAATAGATCTGTTTCAGCGCCACTTCAACGCCGCGCAGCTCAGCCAGTCCTTTCAGCCGGCCAATGGCAGAATAGCCAGGATTGGTACGTTTATGCAGGTCGTCCAGCATCTGATGGCCGTGATCGGGGCGCATCGGAATTGCTCGCTGATTGCCCGTCCGCCGCCGCCGCTGCTCTTCCGCCAGAATGACCCTGATGACGCCGACCATATCGACGTCGCCCGCCAGGTGCGCGGCTTCATGGAAGCTACTGGGGTTTGCCTCGCGCTTTGTGGCGCGCAGGTGGACAAAGTTGATGCGGTCGGCATAGGTTTCCGCCATCTCAACCAGCGCATTGTCGGCACGCACGCCATAGGAACCAGTACAGAAGCAGAAACCGTTGTGCAGACTGTCCACGGTTTCCTTCAGCCACTGCATATCTTCCTGGGTAGAGATGATGCGCGGCAGGCCCAGAATCGGTCGCGGTGGATCGTCCGGATGCACTGCCAGTTTAATCCCCACTTCCTCCGCAACCGGCACGATAGCGCGCAGGAAGGTTGCCATATGCTCGCGCAGTTTCGCTTTGTCGATGCCGTCATACTGTGCCAGCTGCGCCCGGAACTGCTCCAGGGTGTAACCCTCTTCGGCACCAGGCAGACCGGCGATAATATTGCGCACCAGCGTACTTTTATCCTCAGCGCTCATGGTGGCAAAGCGCTGAGCGGCGGCCTGCTGTTCAGCCGCGCTGTAATCCTGCTCCGCGCCCGGACGCTGCAGCAGATAAAGTTCGAAGGCGGCGAAAGCGTCGGCGTCGAAGCGTAGCGCTTTTGCGCCATCCGGCAGCGTCCAGGCGAGGTCGGTGCGTGTCCAGTCCAGCACCGGCATAAAGTTGTAGCAGACGGTATCGATGCCACAGGCGGCCAGATTGCGTATCGACTGCTGATAGCTGGCGATATAGCGAAGGTAGTCACCGCGCTGGGTTTTGATCGCCTCATGAACCGGGATGCTCTCCACCACCGACCAGACCAGACCCTTTTCCGCCAGCAGTGCCTGACGCGCTTTAATCTCCTCAACCGGCCATACTTCACCGTTAGGGATATGGTGCAGCGCCGTCACAATACCGGTTGCGCCCGCCTGACGCGCATCATCCAGGGAGACCGGATCGTTCGGGCCGTACCATCGCCATGTATGTTCCATTTTTACTCCTCAACTGTGATTTGGCCCAGTGGTCAGGCCGCTGGGCCAAGAGTATGATAGTGGACACATCAGGGCCGTGATCCGGATCGCAGCATGACAAACTGCATCCGGCAAGTGAGCGGATTATGCGGAATAAAAGGAGAGGGTAATGAGCCTGCCAGTCATCAAGACGGAGCGCCTGTATCGTCAGATCGCCAACGCCATTATGGCCGGTATCACGCGCGGTGATTTTGTGGCGGGCGGCCTGCTGCCGCCCGAACGCGAGCTGGCAAAACAGTTAGGTGTCAGCCGTTCGTCAGTGCGTGAAGCATTGATTGCGCTGGAGATGACCGGTTGGGTCGATATCCGCACCGGCAACGGTATCTACGTCGCTCAGCCGCTGCCACAGGCCGCCATCCCGCAGGAGAGTGAAACCTGCAGCCTGCAGGATCTTTTGCAGGCGCGTGAAGCCTTTGAAGGCATGCTGGCAGGATTTGCCGCCCTTAACGGTACCGCCGTACAGCGAGAGGCACTGCTGGCGCTGACCGCTGAACTGCAGCACTACAATGAAAACGATGCGGCGTTTCTGGAGCAGGATAAACGCTTCCATCTGCTGATCGGCGAGATGAGCGGTAACGACGTGTTACGCGACCTGCTGGAGCAGCTCTGGAACCGGCGTCACAGCCCGCACGTGCAGCGGCTGGAACGCCATTATGCCGATAACAGCTTTGCGCAGGCGATGAACGCTGATCATCAGCAGATTGCCGACGCGATTGTGGCAGGCGATAAAGCAGCGGCTCGCCAGGCGATGGAGAGCCATCTGCAGCACGTGCAGCAGCGGCTACTTGGTTAGTCCCCGGACGCGTTTAGGTCGTCCGGTGCCCAGCATAATCGCCAGACGGCTGCCGCCCGGCGTGGTCTCCATCAGGATTTTGGTAATGCTGGTCAGCGGCACCGAGAGCAGCATGCCGACCGGACCGAGCAGCCAGCCCCAGAAGACCAGAGACAGGAACACTACCAGCGTTGATAAGCCCAGGCCTCGACCCATCAGGCGCGGTTCCAGCATATTGCCGAACACCATATGAATCGCGGTAAATAGCGCAGCCACCATCGCGGCATCAAACAGGCTGTTCAGTAACAGCGCCTGCAGAAAGGGCGGAATGCCGGCAATAATCGGGCCGATATTAGGAATATAGTTGAGGATAAAGGCCACGACGCCCCACAGCAGCGCGAACTTCACATCCAGCAGATAGAGACTCAGCCAGACGGCGATGCCGGTGATGAGACTCACCAGGGTTTTCAGCGCCAGATAGTGCGTCACACCTTTCAGCGCCTTATGCAGCCCGGCGATACGAATTTTCGGGTTCACCAGCGCGTTACGCATTTTGTAAGGCAGATGGTGAACCTCAAACAGCATAAAGACCACGGTCAGCACCAGCAGCACAGTATTGGTCATCGCACCCGAAAAGCCGCTGAGCGCCGCGCTCGCCAGGTTCACCATGGTATTCGGATCGAAACGCTGCACCAGCGCGTCGGTAGAAATATTGAGATGAAAGCCCGCCGCCAGATGTTGCAGCACCGTCATTTTCTGTTCCATGGTGGCGCGCAGTTGCGGGTAAAGGTCAGAAAACTCGCTCATTGAGCTGGCGATGATGGCACCCAGCAGCAGGATACCGCAGAAGATCACAGTAATGACCAGCCCAATCGCCAGTCCACGGCGGAAGCCACGACGCATCAGCATTGTCACCAGCGGGTTGAGCACAATGGCAAAGAACGCCGCCAGCAGAAGCGGGACCAGAATATCGGACGCGGCCCGAACCCCGGCAAGAATGATGACCAGCATCGCCAGTTTTATCAGAATATTTTGTCCAATCTTTTCCCGTTGCAGCTCGCTCATTGCCTCTCCCGTGACGTAATCTGGCTGTTGGAAGTGTAGCTGAAAGAAAATTAACAATCTGATTTATCAGAGAAACGGTAAAGCGCGGCGGCATAATAGCGTGATAATCAGCGCCACCGCACTCAGCTATGACGGCAGGACCGCGACCTCCTGCTGTTCCTGTTTTTGCGCCGCGTTTTACTTCCCGATAACCGTGCCAGTGTGATGCGCCGGTGGCGAAAGCAGGTATAGTTAAAGGATAAACCTTATCATTCAGCCAACTACGTGCGAGAACCTATGCCTGAACAGCCTGCAGCGGAACAGAATGCTCCATCCGGAAGCCTGAACATCTCGCTGCTGATCCTCTCTATCGTCGCCTACAACTTTGCCAGCTATCTCACCATTGGTCTGCCGCTGGCGGTCCTGCCTGGCTGGGTGCATGACCAGCTGGGCTTCAGCGCATTCTGGGCGGGCGTGGTGATCAGCCTGCAATATGTGGCGACGCTGCTGAGCCGGCCACATGCCGGGCGCTATGCCGATCTCTGGGGGCCAAAGAAAGTGGTGGTGACGGGCCTGGTGGGCTGTCTGATTAGCGGGTTGTGTATTCTGCTGGCGGCGCTGATCGCATCCCCGCTCTGGAGCCTGATACTGCTCTGTGTGGGCCGGTTGATTCTGGGTGTGGGCCAGAGCTTTACCGGCACCGGCACTTCGTTGTGGGGGGTAGCGCGGGTCGGTTCACTGCACATTGGCCGCGTAATTTCCTGGAACGGCATCGTCACCTATGGCGCGATGGCGATAGGTGCGCCGCTGGGCGTGGTGATCTTCCGGGCTGGCGGGCTGCTGTGGCTATCGCTGGTGATTGTGGCCATCTGCGTGGTTGGCATCGTCTGCGCGGTCCCGCGTCCGGCGGTAAAAGCCAGCCGCGCCAGACCGCTGCCGTTTCGGGCGGTGCTGGGGAAAATCGCTGGCTTTGGCGCGATTCTGGCGATGGGGTCAGCGGGTTTCGGCGTGATTGCCACCTTTATCACGCTGTTCTATCAGGATAAAGGCTGGGAGGGAGCCGCCTTTGCGCTTTCCCTGTTCAGCGGCGCTTTTGTCGGGGCGCGCCTGCTGTTCCCGAATGCGATTAACCGTCACGGTGGCCTGCGGGTCGCCAGCGTTTGTCTGGCGGTTGAGGCTGCCGGGCTCTTTCTGGTCGCCGCCGCAGGCGATCCGTGGATGGCAAAAACGGGCGCGTTTATGACCGGCGCCGGGTTTTCACTGGTGTTTCCGGCACTGGGCGTGGTGGCGGTAAAAGTGGTGCCGCAGCAGAATCAGGGCAGCGCCCTGGCGACCTATACCGCTTTTATGGATCTGTCGCTGGGAATAACCGGGCCACTGGCCGGATTCATCATGAATTATGCCGGTGTCTCACGCGTCTACTTGCTCACGGCGCTGCTGGTCTGCGTCGCTTTCTTCTGCACGCTGCGCCTGCAGCGGCGTCAGGCTTCAGAGCCCGTAAGCGGGGATTGATCAGGATAAAAAAATGGCCCAGCAGCGGGCCATAACGTCTTTTCAGACACAGATAAACCAATAAATTTCGGGCGCGAACAGGTTTCAGGCCTGCAGCAGTTCAATGCTGTGGCGGATCTGGCGTTCAATCTCCGCCGGTGTCCAGTTGTTGAGCTGACCGGAGAACGGCTCAAAAGCATAGACGCCCTTGTAGCCGAGCATCTCCAGCCGTTTAACCTGCACCACGCTCTTCAGCACATCGTTGTCACTCAGCATGATGCGTTCGTCGTCGGTCAGTTCGGCAGTCGGGCGCCGATCTTCCACACCCGAAAGATGCACCAGCCCAATCTGGTCAATATCGATACCCGCCGGAAATTCCTGTTCAGCCTGTTCATAGAGATGATGGTGAAAGGTATCCAGCAGCAGCCTGAAGGGCACATCCGCCGCGGCGATCAACTGCTGCGCCTGTACGATCGAACGCAGTGAGCTGACCGGAAACCCCAGCGGCTCGACCAGCCCCTGAATGCCATAGTGTGCAAAGCGCGGCGCCAGCTGCTGCATAGCCGCGTGCGTCTGCTGAGGCGACACGGTAATCCCCTCATTCAGCGGACACATCACCAGTGCTTTTGCGCCGATCTGTTGTGCTGTCTGTAACAGCGACTCCGCCCGCGTCAGCAGCGCGTCATCGATCCGGTTAAAGGGATAGAGCGCATTAATCGTGACGATATCGATGTGATATTTATCCGCCAGGGCGCGCAGCTGATCGGTGCTGAGGTCATCGGTGACGCTGCCGCCCGGCATGTCATTACGCAGTTCGACCTTGCTTAGCCCCAGACGCTGAACCAGCTGAAAGAAGGCCTCCAGCGAGAGCCGGGGCGCAATTTTGCGGTTGATACAGAAACGTGTGGGATCGATGGCCATGCGCTGACTCCGGGACAGGAGAAGGATGGACTAAAGAAAACATTTATTTCATTAATAGTGAATTATGAAATGCAGATTATTAGATCGGTCTCGCATTAATTTCATATTCCGTTTCAGTCCGATGCATAAACGCTGGATCAACTTCGCAGGAATACCCGCTCTATCCGCCTCTGCTTTTCGCCTGCCTGACTAAGGCTGAGCGCTGGTAAACACCTCCTGCCATCAGGACATCGTCAGTGGCTTCAGGGCGGTAAAAATGCGATCCGTGCCGCTAAAAGCAAATTTTCCAAAAAGAACTATTTGAAAAATTTATTCCACTGTAATAGCTTCATAGCACGCTTTCAGGTTTGCCTGGTCAGGCAGTGTGGCAGGCCACAGGGCCCGTCTGCAGGGAACTTAACCATCTTAAGAGGCAACATCATGACAATCATAGGTAACTTTATTGGCGGCAAAACGACTTTCAGCGCCAGCAACGAAACCATTCCTGTTTACGATCCGGCAACCGGCAAAGTGGTACGTGAACTGACGCAAAGTACCGCCGATGAAGTGGCCCAGGCGATTGGTGTCGCGCATGACGCATTTGCTGCCTGGTCAAAAACCTCGCCGCTGCGTCGCGCCCGCGTTCTGTTTAACTTTAAAGCCCTGATGGAGCAGCATCGTGAAGAGATGGCGGCGCTGATTGTCTCTGAGCATGGCAAAGTCTGGTCTGATGCGTTAGGTGAACTGACGCGCGGCATTGAAGTGATTGAGTTTGCCTGCGGGATCCCCCATCTGCTTAAAGGTGAATATTCCCCGAACGTCGGCGGCGGCGTTGACAGCTTTTCGCTGATGCAGCCGGTGGGTGTCGTAGCGGGTATTACGCCGTTTAACTTCCCGGCGATGGTGCCGCTGTGGATGTTCCCGATCGCGCTGGCCTGCGGTAATACCTTTGTTCTGAAGCCACCGGCGCTGGATCCCTCTGCGGCCGTGCGCATGGCCGAGCTGCTGACCGAAGCGGGCCTGCCGGATGGCGTATTCAACGTGGTGCACAGCTCTAACGAAGATGCTGAGCAGCTCTATAAAGATCCGCGCATCGCAGCGGTGAGCTTCGTCGGCTCGTCCGGTGTGGCTGAGCATATCTATAAAACTGCCAGCGCCCACGGTAAGCGGGTGCAGGCGTTTGGCGCGGCGAAAAACCACGCTATCGTTATGCCGGATGCCGATCTGGATGCCACCGTTAACGCGATTATGGGCGGTGCGTTTGGCTCGGCCGGTGAACGCTGCATGGCGCTGCCGGTTGTGGTCGCGGTGGGCGATGACACAGCTGACAAGCTGATTGCCCGTCTGACGCCACTGGTGAAAGCGCTGCGGATCGGTCCTGGGATCAATCAGGGTGCCGATGAAAATGAGATGGGACCGGTTGTCTCAGCCGCGCATCAGAAGAAGGTGCTGGGTTACATCGACAAAGGCGAGCAGGAAGGCGCGAAGCTGGTGGTCGATGGTCGTAACGTGCAGGTTGCAGGTCACGCCGAAGGTTACTACGTTGGCGGCACGCTGTTTGATAACGTCACCTCTGAGATGGTGATCTGGCGTGAAGAGATTTTTGGGCCGGTGCTGAGCATCATGCGTGCACCGGACTACGACAGCGCGCTGCAGCTGGTCAACAGCCATGAGTTTGGTAACGGCAGCGCAATTTTCACCAGCAACGGTCACACCGCGCGTGAGTTTGTGCAGAACGTTGAAGCGGGCATGGTCGGTGTGAACGTGCCGGTTCCGGTGCCGATGGCATTCCACAGCTTCGGTGGCTGGAAGCGTTCCGTGTTTGGTGCGCTTAATGTTCACGGGCCGGATGGCGTGCGCTTCTATACCCGCATGAAAACCGCCACCGTGCGCTGGCCGTCCGGTCAGCAGACCGTGTCTGAATTCAGTATGCCAACCTTAGGCTGATCTATTTCAACGCTGATCGCGACCGGCAGGAGACTCTGCCGGTCGCTTTGTTCGCGGGCACCTCGCCCGTGAAACGACCGCAGCGTCAATCGTGACAGAGAGGAGGATCAGGATGTCTTTACTGTCGAAAGCACAGGCCCCGGACGCACAGGGCCGTATTCAGCATGTCACGCCTGAGCGTGCTGGCTGGCGTTATGTTGGCTTTGATGCTTATCTGCTGAAAAAAGGGGAAACTCTGCGCCTGACCAGCGGTGACAAAGAGCTGTGTCTGGTGCTGGTGGCCGGGCTGGCCTCGGTGAAAACCCGCCATGCTGAGTTTCCCGGAATCGGTAAGCGCATGTCGCCTTTCGAACGCGTGCCGCCGTATTCCGTGTATGTGCCGCATGACGATGAAGTGGAAGTCTATGCTGACAGCGATCTTGAGCTGGCCGTCTGTAACGCGCCCGGTCAGGGCAATCTGCCTGCAAGACTGATTGCGCCAGCCGATGTCGGTGTTGAGCATCGCGGTAAAGGGCGCAACCAGCGTCTGGTGCATAATATCCTGCCTGATACTGAACCCGCTGACAGTCTGCTGGTGGTGGAGGTTTATACCAACGAAGGCGATACCAGCTCCTATCCCAGCCACAAGCATGATCAGGAGGAGAGTGAAAACGAAACCTACCTGGAAGAGACCTACTATCACCGTTTCGATCCGGAACCTGGTTTTGCCATGCAGCGCGTTTACACCGATGATCGCTCACTGGATGCCTGTATGGCACCCTATAACCGCGACGTCGTGATGGTGCCGCGTGGCTATCATCCGGTGGCGACGCTGGCCGGATACAACAACTACTATCTGAACGTGATGGCAGGGCCGGTACGGCTGTGGAAATTCAGCTGGGAAAAAGATCACGCCTGGGTGAACAGCGACAGCTATCCACGATCAGAGTAAGGCTCAGCGGTTTTATCAGCGCATGCCTGTAAAAAAGGGCAGCCGATTAGGCTGCCCTTTTTACTGTGCGAAACGCAGGTTACTGAGCGGAACTATCGGCGTTATTCAGCGCCAGTGACACCGCCAGCGTCTGTGCCAGGCAGAGTGAGGCGACCTGCGAACGGAAGCCATCGACCTGCGCTTCACGCACCACAAAGCAGACATCGCTAAAGGCAGCCAGCGGGCTGACCTGGCTGTCGGTAATGGCGATCTGATGCGCGCCACGCTTGGCCCCCATTTCGACGACCTCGACCGCTTCACGCGCATAGGGCGAGTAGCTGATCGCAATCACCACATCTTTCGGATTAACCAGGCTGAGCTGCTCGGTAAACATCCCGCCCAGACCATCAATCAGAAACGCACGACGCTCCAGATGACGCAACGCGTAGACCAGATAGGAGGCGACGCTGAACGAGCGACGCAGGCCAATGACATAGATGTTCTCAGCCTCATTCAGCAATTTTACTGCTTTGTTCAGCTGCTCAGGATTCACCTGCATCGCCAGCTGCTGCAGCGCCTGGCTGTTCACCATGGTAAAGACGTTGAGGATTTCCGCCGGACTCTCAGGCGCACTGGCGCTGTCGTCCGTTGAGGTCTGACGAAACAGACGCGCGCGCTCGGTATAGTTGACCGTCTCTTCCATCAGGTGCTGACGAAAAACCTGTTTCATTTCGTTGAAGCCGCTGAAGCCAAACGCATTCGCAAAACGGATCAGCGTCGACGGTGGTACATCGGCCTGCTGAGCAATCGAGGCGACGGTATCGAAAGCAATACTGTTACTGTTATCAAGGATGTAGCGCGCAACCTGTTTAAGACGCTTGCTCAGCGTTTCGTAGCGGCGACGAATATCGTCCTGCAAGAGAGAAAGTTGGGTGGGATTATTGTTCATCACTTCTGCCCGTATCATTAGAATTATGGCTGCATAATGAGCGCTATAGTATCAGATGGATGGAAAATTTCATTTGTTTGCGTCAACGAAGCGGTTTATTTCATGGCTTTATGAAATGGTTCACAGATTGGCTTTAGCGCGCCCAGGCGGGCAATGACAGGGTGAAAACCGGGATGAAATGACAGCAGGGATTAAGGGTAACCAGTAAAACGCCATCCCGGTTGGGATGGCGTGATATTACTAAAAAGTCTGTCTCTGCCTGCTATGAGTCCGCACAGGCTCAGGTAACACGGTCAGATCGGAAAGTCGCTCAAGCCATCCATGGCTGCTCGGCCCGCGCGATTACGCACCTCATCCATGAGGTGCGCCCGTTGCCGGGCCAACGCTTCGCGTTGTTCAAAAACGCTCCCGGCGTTTTTGTCCCTGGCGCGGGACGCTTTCCTCTTCTGACCGTGTTACCTACGCGCTGAGCTTATTCGTTGCTGCAACATTCACCCTGCTTTGAGTGAGTCAGCAGTCTGAGGCCATCGCGGTTGAGACAGTCTGGGGCAGAGCAGCAAATCAGGCGCGGGCCGCCCGCCAGTACGCAATCAACCGCAGATAGTTGCCTTTTACGGTCTCAATCAGTGCCTGATCGTCCAGTTCACCCTGCAACCATTGACGCGAAGGCTGACCAAAGATGGTGCGACCCACCGCAAAACCTTTTACCCATGGCGCGTTGGCCGCCGCAGCGAAGCCCGCTTTAAGCTTCTCTTCGGGTGCATCCAGACCCAGCAACAGAATGCCGCGACAGAGAGAATCCTGCTCCTCAATCAGACGACTGATCGCCTGCCAGCTCTCTGCGGATAGCGGAGGCAGTTTCCACCAGTCCGGCTGTATACCCAGGCTGTAGAAATGGCTAAGAATATCAAGGTAATAGGCTTCATTCTTATCCGGGTTGCTCTCGGGAAGAATCACTTCCAGCAGCAGCTCATGGCCACTTTTGTTACAGCCTTTCCAGACGTCGAGCACCAGGTCATCCTGCTCTTTGCGCAGTTCAGCACTGTCATGCGGATGATAGAAAACCAGACATTTCACGACATGCTCGGCGGGCCAGTCGATTAGCTGCGAGCCGATGTTGCCATGCTCCAGACGCAGTGGACGTGAGCTGGGCAGCTCGATCGGTCGGCCAATCCACCACTTCTTACCCGTGATGGCATTCAGGGCTTTCTGACCATACGTGGTATCCGCCAGAATGCCGCTTTTGTTCTCTAATCCCGCCTCACTGGCCGCCTGCTGAGCGGCTTCCAGCAGCAGCAGTTTCAGCTGTGGAATACGGCTCTCATCAACACCCGCTTCCTGCGCCATATCCGCCAGCTGTTTGCGATGGTCAAAAGCGAACACGTTCAGCTCCGGCCATTGCTGCTTACGGGTGGTCACACGGTGCAGATGGTTCAGACGACTGTCGAGATCGGGACGTTTCACCTCTGTGTCGCGGCTCAGGAAATCATCCAGCTCCGCTTTGGTTGGCATGGCAGGGGCACAGCCGTGGCGTGACACGACCAGCGCGCCACAGGCGTTAGCATAACGGCACGCCTGCTCCCAGCCTTCATCATTCAGCCAGCCGCGCAGCAGGCCAGACATAAAGGCATCGCCCGCGCCCAGCACGTTGAGCACGTCGACGCGCACGCCGGTGTGCAGCTGAGTCTGTTCCCAGCTATCCGGAATTTCACCTTCAAACACCACGCAACCCAGCGGACCGCGTTTGCAGACCAGCGTCGCCTGGCTCGCCTGACGCACGTTCTTCAGCGCAGTCAGGGTATCGGTGCTGCCACCGGCAATATGAAACTCCTCTTCGGTGCCAACGATCAAATCGAAATAGTGCACCACTTCCTGCAACTGCTGAGTGACCTGAGACGACTCAATGAAACGTGTTTCACCGTCACCCAGAGAAGTCAGTCCCCATAACACCGGGCGGTAATCGATATCCAGCGCCGTTCGCAGGCCATTGCGGCGGGCGATATCCAGCGCTTTCAGCACCGCTTCACGGGTCTGCGGATGAGATAAGTGCGTGCCGGTGACTGCCACCGCGCGGGACGAGGTAATAAAGCCTTCGTCGATATCGTCCGGTACCAGACCCATATCAGCGCAGTTATCACGGTAGAAAATCAGCGGAAAAGTCTCTTCATCTTTAATCCCCAGAATCACCATGCCGGTCAGGCGTTTTGCATCGGTGATCAGAGCATCGGTGTTGCAGCCCACGCGCTGCAATTCCTCACGCAGAAAGCGACCATTGTGCTCATCTCCCACCCGCGCCAGCATCGCCGATTTCAGCCCCTGAATCGCGGTGCCATAAGCGACGTTGCCCGATGATCCGCCCAGATATTTAGCAAAGGAGGTGACATCTTCCAGCCGTGCCCCAATCTGCTGGCCATAAAAATCAACGGCGATGCGCCCGATACAAATCACATCAAGCGGCTTCTGTTGTGTACTCATACCTGTGGTTTCCTTCTGTGATTCGCAGAGCTGGCGGGCGAAAAGATCGATCCAGGCAGGCTCTGCTTCCGGGTCTGTGGGTATCTGGCTGGCTATGAGAGAAGTATGAGGAATAAAAATTCCATATTCAATATGAAATGAAATATCCATCGCAATTTTGTGAACCAGGTAAAACTCCTGATTGCCTCCCGCCTGCGCGGTCTCTGCTGTCACGATGTGCGGTATGTCAGGGTTGTGAAGGCGATCGCAGGAATCCGTACGCCAGTCAGGCAAGCTGCCCCATTGAAATGAATTTTTTCATCATGAACCACTCTCTGCTAAACGTTCCAGATTTCCCCGTCGTGATCGCCCGCCAGACCTGTTGCCATCGTTAAATTTGATCTCACTCGCAAAATGAAATGTTTCTTCTGTAATCGTGTTTTATGAAAAATATATTTGTTTATAATCGCCTCACGTTTCAGTTATTCCGGCCGCTTTTCCGCCAATGACAACGCCTTGCGCGCTGTCGCGGAAGTCGGGGTCCACCAGCATGTAAGGAAGAAACATGGGCACAATCAGACTGACCACGGCACAGGCGCTGGTTAAATTTCTTGATAATCAATTCATCGATGTTGATGGCACTGAGACGAAGTTCGTCAAAGGCATCTTCGCGATTTTCGGCCATGGCAACGTGCTGGGGCTGGGCCAGGCGCTGGAACAGGATAGCGGCGATCTGGTGGTCTGGCAGGGTCGTAACGAGCAGGGCATGGCCCATGCTGCCACCGGCTTTGCCCGTCAGTCGCTGCGCCGTCAGATTATCGCCTGCAGTTCGTCTGTGGGACCGGGTGCGGCTAACATGATTACTGCCGCCGCCACTGCGACCGCTAACCGCATTCCTTTGCTGCTACTGCCTGGCGACGTCTTCGCCACCCGTCAGCCCGATCCGGTGCTGCAACAGATTGAGCAGAGCTACGATCTCAGCATCAGCACCAACGACGCCTTCCGCGCCGTCAGCAAATACTGGGATCGCGTCAGCCGCCCTGAGCAGCTGATGTCCGCCTGTATCAATGCCATGCGCGTGCTGACCGATCCGGCCGAAACCGGCGCGGTCACGCTGTCGCTGCCGCAGGATGTGCAGGGTGAGGCCTGGGATTACCCGGACTACTTCTTCCAGAAACGCGTGCACCGTCTGGATCGCCGCCTGCCGGTCGCGGCGCAGCTGGCGGATGCCCTGACGCTGATTAACCGTAAGCGCAAGCCGATAATTATCTGCGGCGGCGGGGTGAAATACTCTGAAGCGGGCGAGGCGCTGCGCCAGTTTGCCGAGCGCTATCAGATCCCCTTTGCCGAGACGCAGGCGGGCAAGGGCACGCTGGTCTCTGACCATCCGCTGAATGTCGGCGGCGTAGGCGAAACCGGCTGTCTGGCCGCGAACCTGCTGGCGAAAGAGGCCGATTTAGTCATCGGCATCGGCACCCGCTACACCGACTTTACCACCGCATCGAAATGGATTTTCCAGCATCCCGATGTCAGCTTCCTGAACATTAACGTCAGCAACTTCGACAGCTACAAGCTCGATGGCGTGCAGCTGCTGGCCGATGCCCGTGAAGGGCTGACCGCGCTCACCGCTGCACTGGCCTCACAGCACTACAGTAATGACTGGGGCAACCAGATTGAGCAGGCGCAGAGCCAGCTGCTGAAAGAGACGCAGCGCGTCTATCAGGTGGAATATCACGATGGCGACTTTGTGCCGGAGATAGCTGACCATCTCGACCGCGAAGCGGTGTTCGCAGAATTTAACCGCCTGACTCAGTCACTGCTGACGCAAAGCAGCGTGCTTGGCACCTTAAACGAGCAGCTGCCGAAAGATGCGGTCGTGGTAGCCGCCGCAGGCAGCCTGCCGGGCGACCTGCAGCGCGTCTGGCGCACCAAAGATTACAACGCTTACCACGTCGAATATGGCTACTCCTGCATGGGCTATGAAGTCAATGCCGCGCTGGGTGCAAAACTGGCGCAGCCGCAGCGCGAGGTCTATGCGCTGGTCGGCGATGGCTCCTTTATGATGCTGCACTCTGAGCTGGTCACCTCGATTCAGGAAGGGGCGAAGATCAACGTCGTGCTGCTGGATAACATGACTAATGGCTGTATCAACAACCTGCAGATGGAACACGGTATGGACAGCTTCACCACCGAGTTCCGTTTCCGTAACGCGGAAAGCGGCAGGCTGGACGGCGGCTTTATTCCGGTCGATTTCGCGGCCATTGCTGCCGGTTATGGCTGCAAAACTTATCGCGTCACCAGCCTGGAACAGCTTAAAGCGGCGCTGGAAGATGCCCGCACCCAGACGGTCTCCACCCTTATCGACATCAAAGTGCTGCCAAAAACCATGATCCACAAATATTTCAGCTGGTGGCACGTCGGCGTGGCACAGGCGTCGAAAACCGAACGCGCTCAGGCGGTGGCGGACAAGCTCAACAGCCATCTGGATCAGGCGCGCAAATACTGATTTCCGGGCCGTGCTGCGGCCCGTTTTCCTCTTCTCCGTACGAACCCTACACAGGTGTAATTATGACTTTGAAACTTGGCGTCATTGGTACAGGTGCAATTGGTCAGGAACATATTCGCCGCTGCAGCCATGTGCTGCAGGGTGCGCAGGTGGTTGCCGTCTCTGACATCAATGTCGACGGCGCGCGGGCCGCACTGCAACGCCTGAACATTGAGGCGGAGGTGTTCGAAAATGGCCACGATGTGATTCAGTCACCCAACGTCGATGCGGTGCTGGTCACCTCATGGGATCCGACCCACGAAGAGTTCACCTTAGCGGCGATTGCCGCCGGTAAACCGGTCTTCTGTGAAAAACCGCTGGCGATGAGCGCCGAGGGCTGCCGCCGGGTGGTGGATGCAGAGATTCAGGCGGGTAAACGCCTGGTGCAGGTTGGCTTTATGCGCCCTTACGATGCGGGCTACCGCGCCCTGAAAAAAGTGATCACCGATGGCGATATCGGTGAGCCGCTGATGCTGCACTGCGCGCACCGTAACCCGACCGTGCCAGAAAACTACACCACGCCAATGGCGATCACCAACACACTGATCCACGAGCTGGATGTGCTGCGCTGGCTGACAAACGACGACTATAAAACGGTGCAGGTGATCTTCCCTCGTGTGACGTCAAAGTCCCACGGTCAGCTGAAAGACCCGCAGATCGTCCTGTTCGAAACCCACAAAGGGGTGCGCATTGACGTCGAGATTTTCGTTAACTGCGCTTACGGCTATGACATTCAGTGTGAAGTGGTCGGTGAAGAGGGGATTGCCCGCCTGCCAGAGCCTTCTTCGGTGCAGCTGCGCAAAGATGCCCGCCTGTCGAACACCATTCTGGTGGACTGGAAAGATCGTTTTATCGAGGCGTATGACGTTGAGCTGCAGGCGTTTATCAACGACATCAAAGCGGGTCAGCTTACCGGTCCTTCTGCCTGGGATGGCTTCGCCGCCTCCGTGGCCGCCGATGCCTGCATCAAAGCGCAGAACAGTGGTGCGATTGAGCCGGTAGAGATGCCGCCGCGTCCTGCTTTCTATAACTGATTTAGCTCTCTCTGCGGCCTGGCCGCTCTCCATCCGGGAATAAGAAGATGAACAAAGAGAACGTAAAACTGGCGATCGCGCCGATCGGCTGGACCAACGATGACATGCCGGATCTTGGCAGTGAGAACACCTTCCAGCAGACCGTCAGTGAGATGGCGCTGGCGGGCTTTACCGGCAGTGAAGTGGGCAGCAAATATCCGCGCGATCCGGCGATTCTGAAACCGATGCTCGATATTCGCGGCATCGAAATCTGCAACGCCTGGTTCAGCACCTTTTTTGCCAACGGCGACAAAGAGAAAACCATCGAACAGTTCATCGAGCATATGAACTTCCTGCATGCGATGGGCGCGCGGGTGATTGGCTGTTCTGAGCAGAGTAAAAGTATTCAGGGCACCACGCTGGCAGTGTTTGAAGAGAAAGCGATTTTCAGCGATGAAGAGTGGCGGTTAACCGCAGAAGGCTACAACGAACTGGCTCGCATCGCAGCAGAGAAGGGGATGCGCGTGACACTGCATCACCACATGGGCACCGGCATTCAGACCACTGAAGAGATCGACCGGTTTATGGCGATGACCGACGAGCAGGTTGGTTTGCTCTATGACACCGGCCACGTCTACTACTCCGAAGGCTCCCAGCAGAAGATGCTGGCGGTACTGGAAAAATATCTGCCGCGCATCTTCCACGTGCATCTCAAGGATGTGCGTGATGAAGTAGTGGCTGAGGTACGCGAGAATCATCTCTCGTTCCTGGAAGGGGTAAAAAAGGGCACCTTTACCGTGCCGGGCGATGGCGTGATCGACTTTAAGCCAGTGTTTAAAATCCTGGACGATTACGGCTACAAAGGCTGGATGGTGGTGGAAGCGGAGCAGGATCCGGCGCTGGCCAATCCGTTTGAGTATGCGGTGAAAGCGCGGAAATATATTCGGGAAAATACAGGGTTATAACGTGCTCTGAATAAAGGCGGGCTTCCCTGTGGGAAGCCCGCCTTTTGTTTTACTTCAGCGTAATGCTTTTCACAATGCTGTCAGCATCGCTCTGGGCCTGCTGCTGATTATCGCCTGGCAGCGTAATCTGCAGCGTCACCAGTTTGCCATCCACTTTTGCCAGAACCACGGAAGACCATGAAGTCTGGTTGTTGGCAGAAATCACGGTATCCAGCTGCTGAGCGGGCTGATCTTTCAGCGTCACAGATTTGTTCGACACCACCTGCAGCTGCGGATCGCGGTTGCGCTGCTGCTGTTCCATGCGCTTCGACAGCACATCCAGCCCATCACTGGTCGGGTCACCGGCAATCACAATAATCGCGCGGGCTCCGGTTTCATCCGCATACACATGCATGTTCGTGGTCTGCGAACCCAGTTTACCGCTTTTATCTGACATGCCTGGTGGCAGTGAGAAGCTCAGTTTGCCATCCATCAGCGTGACGGTCTGCGCCGACTGACTGGCACTGACGCCGTTGTCGTTCGCCGCTTCATCTTTCTTCTGGTCACAGGCCGCCAGGCCAAGTACCAGTAAACCCATTCCTACATATTTCACCAGGTTGCGCATCAGAATCCCTTTTTTAAGTTTCCAGTCAGGCATTAATACAACAGGAATCAGGTTGCAAACGCAACCTGATGATTGTCAGAAGATCTTAGCGGGTAATGGCGGAAATTATATAAGTTCTTAGCCGAAATTGACCTGGCGGGCGGTCTGGCGTTCAGCCAGACGTTTTAGCGCAGCATTGAGCAGTACGCCGTAGGCGGGCAGGAAGAAGACCATGCAGATCAGCACTTTGAAGCTGTAATCCACCAGGGCTATCTCGACCCAGTGCTGCGCCATAAACGCATCGGGGCTTTTATAGAAGGCGATAAAGAAGAAGGCCAGCGTATCGCTGATATTCCCCAGGAACATGGCGCAGCCGGGTGCTATCCACCACTGAGGCAGACGACGCAGACGGTTAAACACATGAACGTCGAGGATCTGACCCAGCGCGTAAGCCATAAAGCTGGCGCAGGCGATACGGGCAACAAACAGGTTCATCACTTCCAGCGCCTGCCAGCCCTGCCATTCACCCTGATAGAACAGCGCCGAGACAGCGTAAGAGATAAACAGCGCCGGGATCATCACGGCCAGAATAATGCGTCGGGCCAGCGGTGCGCCAAAAATACGCACGGTGAGATCGGTCGCCAGGAAGATAAACGGAAAGCTGAACGCACCCCATGTGGTGTGGAAGCCAAAGACAGAGATCGGCAACTGAACCAGGTAGTTACTGGAGGTGATCACCAGCAGGTGAAACAGCGATAACCAGAAAAGCGCATGCATGCGCTGACGTGAAGAAAATGCGAGCATATTCAACCTTTTTAATGTTGGGGTGAGGGAACCCATTGCGGGACGCCGTTCGGGCAGCGCCTGGCAGTTTTATGAGCAAAAAGCGGCGGCATATTACCGCGTTGTGCTTTTTATGCAATGGTTAATTTTAACGCAATCGTTATCGCCTTGCTTCACCGCCAGCACGCGCTAGAATGAGCGCCCCTTACCTGAACCGAGTTGATTATGAGCGATGCTTTTTCCTCTGCCGACCATCAGCTGGACGCCCGTGGCCTGCGTTGCCCGGAGCCGGTGATGATGGTGCGCAAAACCGTACGCAGCCTGCAGGATGGCGAGACGTTACTGATTATCGCCGATGATCCGGCGACGACCCGCGATATTCCCGGCTTCTGCCGCTTTATGGAACATGGCCTGCTGGCACAGCAGACCGACACGCTGCCCTATCAGTTTCTGATCCGCAAAGGTATGGCGGGTTAACAGCAGCCGTTCAGGCCGCCGTTACCCCTACTCTTCAGACAGAGCCTTTTACTCAGTCGCGGCGCCGCAGTAAACGCAGCGCGTTGGCGGTGACCAGCGCGGTCGCACCGGAATCTGCCAGCACCGCCAGCCAGAGTCCGGTCAGACCCAGCAGGGTGGTGACCAGGAAAATCGCCTTCAGCCCCAGCGCAATGCCGATATTCTGGCGGATGATGCGCCGCGTACGACGCGCCAGCGCAATCATCGGGGCCAGGTTGCTGAGCTGATTCCGCGTCAGGGCCGCATCGGCCGCTTCCAGCGCGACATCGGTGCCGCTGCCCATCGCAATGCCCAGCGTCGCCGCTTTCATCGCCGGGGCGTCGTTAATGCCATCTCCGATCATCGCCAGCGGCTGCTGCTGACTCAGTTCACGGATGGCCGCCACCTTATCGGCGGGCAGCAGGCTGGCGCGATAATCAATATCGAGCTGGCGGGCAATGGTTGCTGCCGCGCGCGGGTTATCGCCGGTCAGCATCAGGCTCTCAATGCCCAGCTTTTTCAGCGCTTTTAACGCCTCCACGGCATCGTCGCGCAGCTGATCGCGCAGGGCCAGCGCACCGAGCGCCTCGCCATCGCGCATCAGTACCACCAGGGTTTCACCTTCGGCTTCCTGCTGCGCAATCTGCGCGCTTTGCTGCGGCGTCAGGCCGGGCGTATGGCCGGGCGTCAGCAGCTGAATCTGCTGGCCTGAGACCCGCGCACTGATGCCGCGTCCCGCCTGCACCTGCTGATCCTGCGCGTCAGGAATGACCAGATCATGCGCCTGCGCGGCCGCCACGATAGCGCTGGCCAGCGGATGGGTCGCACCCTGTTCCGCCGCAGCGCTTAACGCCAGCATCTCTGACTCGCTGGCTGTGCCAAACCGCAGGATCTGCGTCAGCTGGGGCTTACCCAGCGTCAGGGTGCCGGTTTTATCAAAGGCCATCCTGCGCAGCGAACTCAGGCGTTCCAGCGCCGCACCACCTTTAATCAGTGCACCCTGACGCGCCGCCGCAGCCAGCCCGGAGGTAATCGCGGCTGGCACAGAGATCACCAGCGCACAGGGGCAGCCAATCAGCAGCAGGGTCAGTCCTTTGTAGATCCACGGCTGCCAGTCGCCTGAGAAGAGCACGGGTGGCACGACCATCACCAGCAGCGACAGCAGCATCACCAGCGGCGTATAGATGCGGCTGAACTGATCGATAAAGCGTTCAACCGGCGCACGGTGCGTTTCTGCTTCCTCAATTAGCTGCAGGATACGGTCAATCGCGCTTTCACCGGGTTTTGACACCACTTCCAGCGTCACCAGCCGGTCGATGCTGGTGGCCCCGGCCAGGATTTGTTCACCGCTGGCGCGGGTGACTGGTAATGACTCACCGGTCAGCGCGCTCTCATCGAAACTGGCGAGCGGGCTGATTAAACAACCATCGACCGGCAAACGGCTGCCCGCCGCGACTTCAATCACATCACCCGGTTGCAGCGCCGCCAGCGGCACCTCACTGCGCTTGCCTTGTTCCAGGCGAATCGCTGATTCAGGCCGCAACGCCATCAGGCTGGTGACGCCGCTGCGTGCCCTGGACGCGGCATAGCTTTCCAGCTGTTCGCCCAGCTGAAACAGCACCAGCACCATGGCGGCTTCTGCATGCGCGCCAATGATCAACGCGCCTGCCGACGCCAGCGTCATTAATGTCTCAATGGTAAAAGGCGATCCGCTGCGCAGACGCTGCCAGGCACCGCGCGCGACCGGGACCAGGCCGACCAGGGTGGTCAGCACAAACAGCCGATCGCCCCAGACGGGTGCAAACTGGCTGAGAACGCTGCTGGCGAGCGCCAGCAGCGCCAGCAAAATCAGTATCCGGTTCTGCTGCCAGCGCGAGCTTGCGGACGGCGTCTCCGAAGGTGTAGCAAGCTGGAAACCGGCTTTTTTTACCGCCTGTTCAACGGCGCTTTGTACATCGTTGTCAGCGTTCACCACCAGCTTCTCGCTGCTGAACAGCACGCGGGCATCGGTCACGCCTTTTACCTGGCGGACGGCGGTTTCAATGGTGCGGGCGCAGCCCGGGCAATCCATGCCGCTGACCTGCCAGCTAAAGGGCCAGGCACCTCGCCGGTCGCTTTCCTCAGCAGTGTCGGCCTCATTGCCAGGGCTGCTGTTGCAGTCACAGCAGCAGCCTGCCGTATCCGCCGTCACGGGCGTAGCAGCATGAATAGAAAGGGAGAGTGGACGGGCCTGACGAACCTGGCACAGCGGTTTTGCTGCGGCGTGGCTGGCACGCGGTTTGCCGCAGCCACAGGCGTGATGTTGATGCATATGACCTCCGGAGTGTAAGAGTCGCGGGATGAGCAACGTTGCTCATCCCTTATCCTACACTCTGGAGTGAACTCCAGAGTCAAGACTAATTTTTCAGACGACCCACAGTGAACGCACGATCATAAAGTGACCGGCAAAGTAGCAGGCGGCCACAATCGCACTGTCAGCGCTGAAGCGACGACGATAGTGCGAGATAAACCAGACCGCGTTGGCCAGCAGCAGCAGACCGGCACCGACCATGATCGAGAAGCTGTAATCGGTCGGACGGAAGAAGTACTGCTCGGTCGCTATCCAGGTCATCACTACCGTCATGCCAATAAAGGTGCAGACAGGCCAGCGCAGATCCTCCAGTCGGCTCCAGATAATGCCAATCAGGGCGGCACCGATGATGAGCAGCGTCAGCGGAATCGGCCAGAAGAAGGTCATGGTCATACTGGCGGCGAAGCAGAGCGTATAGAGCAGGTGCGACAGGAAAAACGCCCCGACGGCATAGAGCATCTGCTGACGCGGCAGCAGCGT
>Ga0157358_1000179_pt1 | contig 25091 bp, 32 predicted proteins | sample AttcapACBM2_FD_111484 | JGI IMG/M metagenome (GOLD analysis project Ga0157358, IMG submission 111484) | Fungus gardens microbial communities from leaf cutter ant in Botucatu, State of São Paulo, Brazil - Atta capiguara ACBM2 | ecosystem: Host-associated > Fungi > Mycelium > Unclassified ... | reverse complement strand
TAAAAGTATAACTAGGTAAAATTTAAAGTTATTTAGAGCTCTAAAGAAAATTATAAGATAATAACTACTTGAAATACTATCTAGTCTATTTCAATATGTTGGGATATTAATTACATAAGCATAAAATAATACTTTAGTGATTAAAAATCATTAGAAATGAACAGACTAATTGAGAAATATAGTTCTTTAGTCTGATAATTAACTTAGACTTATGCTATACTCATCTTATTTTCTTCCAAACTTCCCTTATCCAAAATATAACTATATGACAAATAGACTAGATGTAACATTATCTATTGAAGTCAAGATTATTATTCACATAGTATTACTTCCAGTCTCTTACTGCTTTATAAATCACTAAGTCTAGTCTTCTGTTTTGTCTTCTATACTATATTCATGAATATCCTCAGTGAGTGTGAATTTCCTCTAACAAGAGTATGGGAAAGCAAATTAAAATAAGTATAAGAAATCACAGAAAACTATAAAGTTTGAAAAATCATAGAAGAGAAAAAATTTCTAACTTTCTAAACATAATTGTTGTCAGAGCTAAGAACAATAGACTTGACTTATTTTATTTTCCTTTCTCATTTTTATCTTTATTTTTATTTATTTTATTATTTGGACTTAGAGTTAGAATTATAGCCAGAGCCATTTCTCCTTCAATCTTTAGCACTACAATTACGTCTCACAACCAGCAAACCTCTTTACCAACCGTGTACTTTCTCAACAACACAGGAATGGACAAATTCACAGGAACCAATCCTGTTATCAACCATGAAACAAGAGGTAGATTCTCTCACATTGAAAAGAATTTATCAAGGGACATATCTATATCCTCCACTTGTTCCTCAATCATTTACTATGAGAGAGTAGCAATGAATAATGGTATGGATGTCAACTCTGACCCGCCTGTAGAATCTTCTGCTTTGTCCTATGAGATGGAGCAAGAGAAAGCACTTCGTCTCAGCAAGGTGACTGAGACTACCAATAACATGAGGTCTCAAGGTGGAAACAATGAGGCTTCCTCCATTCAGGCAAATCATGGTGGCCATGTTTCTCTTGTTAAAACATACAGTGAAGCTCTTTGTGATGACAATGATAACATTATCAACATTCAAATTTCATATAATCCAAATGCCCCTACAGAACCCAAATTATGGAGTGAAAACTTTTATTCCATTTCCCTACACAGCTCTATAGAACAAATCACTTCAGACACAAAAAGCATCAAAGACTTACTTAATTTCATGGCAAGATACATTACAAATAAGAAGATCAATCCGAAAACAGCTAATGACCTAAAGGATTTTGATGGCATAGGCGATGCGGTCTGGAACTTCATATCATTGGTTTACCAATCTGGTTGGGACTCCTTGTATACTGATAACAAATTGAAAACACTCAGGGAAAAGATTTCATCAAAATTTACTCCCAGAATTATTCTCTCTCCAACTCAGAAATCCAACAAGTTAGTCCCCAAACCAACACCAACTTCAATCATCAAGGTTCCACCACCCCTGCCCCTTCCAGCTAAAATGGCCAAGGAAGTTAACATTATCTCGAAATATTTCCAAAAGAAGAAATCTTTGAACAACAATAAATCCAAAGAAGATCTGAAGACAACCAAATCATATGCCCAGGCCCCTAAAGCCCCTGTCAATATGGCTGAAGTACTCAAAATTAAGAAAGTGTTTCCTGCTCTTAATGTGGAAAAAATTGACCAAGTTAACAACATTGTCAAAGAAACTGTTAAGTTGAAGCCCAAGATTCAAATGACCACTAAAGAGCCTTCCAGAAAGCAAATCATCATCCCTATGAGCAAGGAGAACATCGATTCATTCATCAAAAACTCGTCGCTTCATGTATCAAATATCAACAGGCAATTCTGCAATGCCAAGTCTGAAATCCTTGTCAATTATATCTGAACTGAACCATTGGGTATTACTGTTGTCACCAACAAAGTCTCCCAACTATCCGGCTTGATGTTAATCGACCAATATATCAAAAACTCCAACGATGTTAATGTACTCTAGGTAGACGAACCGTGGCTACCAAAATCCAAATTATACCTCAAAATAATAGGTATCCTATACTACTCTCACAACAACTCTCAAGAACACCTCACTTTAAACGACATCGAAACAGTTCTTAAACAAAACCAAATCTTTGACAACATTTCATTAGTATCCAAACCTAGAGTCATCAAGGTGTCACCCAAATCTGACATGTCCATCATGTGGATCAACATATGGGATGTTCAAAGCGGGAGCAATGCCAAGATGCTCATCAATCAATGCTTCAACATCGGTAAATACATAGCAACTATCAGGGAAGCGAACATGAACCCTGGGGTCTCTCAGTGCAAAAACTGCTGGAAATGGAGACATGCAACTTTTTCATGCAGAATTCAGGGTTCGAAATGCATCAAGTGTAACAGCCCCCACAAGTCAGAGAACCACAGAGAATTTGGATGGTGTTGCAAGCTGAACGATAAGATCAACCCTCCAAGATTAGAAATGAAGAAAGGTGAACCCTGTCCCCATTTGTTTAAATGTTTGAACTGTCATGGGAATCATCAAGCTGACTCCAATGTATGTCCATTCTGGCATCACAGATTCAACAGAGAGTGGCAGATGAAGAAGTATTTGGAGATCCATGAAAACAGATCCAAGCCTATCTGTTCAGAAGCAAACGTCGTGATTCAACAATGATTTTGAAATCCCTCAGAATTCTATCGCAAAATGTTTGTAAAAATGCACTCATCGTCCACTCTCTCCTCAAGACACAGAATCACTATGATATCATTTTAATCCAAGAACCCCCATGGTCAGAAATTCAAAAGGTTCTGAGTTTGTCTAACAGCGAAGGAGATTCTCTCATCAGCACTAATCATCACCCTAACTGGATCATGTTTGGCAAAGTCCCTCTGGACAGTAATGACTCACCTAGAGTTATATCTTATGTAAACATTTGCCTTTCGCCTCTTTGCTTCTTACTTTGCAAAGACGTTATTAATCATAGGGACATCAACCTTATTTCTTTCTTCAACGACAATATGTGCTTTTTCATTTTAAATGTATACTCTGACTCTTTTCATACAGCCTTAAAGTATCTTAAGGATACTGAGGTAAATATTGGTAACGTTCTCATTATGACTAGCAATTTTAATATCAGAGATCGTTTATGGGACCCTTCATTTCCTCACCATTCTACCATTAGCAATGATTTATTTATCATAGCTGATTCATTTAACCTATCCTTGTCCAACCCAACTAACCCTTGCCCCACCAGATATTTGAACACATCTGGGGACATGAATTCCATCCTAGATCTAATGTTTCTCTATAGTGGCTCCTCTGAACTCAACAGTCACCGCATCCTTTCTGAAAATCGATTTTCTTTGGACCACGCTCTCCTCTCCGTCAAAATTCCCATCATTGAAGAAGTCATTTAATTTTTGAAATTCACGATTCTCCCTAAAAGCAATCAAGAAAAGGCATTTATTGATGAAGTGATTTTGAACTTCAAATCTCTAAATACCAGCAATATTGACAATGTCGTCAAATTGGATTTTGTCATTAATCGACTAGGGTGTATTATCAATCGAGCATGGAAAAATAATGCCAAGAAATCTAGAATTTCCAAGCACTCTAAACAATGGTGGTCGGATGAGTGTAGTTGAGCCCTCAATAATTATAGAAACTCAAGATCTCTAGAAAACTGGAAGAATTTCATGAGAGTCATCAAAAACATCAAAAGATTGTATTTCGATGATAAAATCCAAGAAATTGCCAACAAAAGAAAAGGTCCTTGGGAATTAACTAATTGGATCAACAGGCAGAAACTCCCTGCTACTGAGGCAATCAAGCACAATGGTCAACCATGTTTGTCTCCAGAATGCTTATGGGACATGCTTCACAGTACTTTCAATACAGCTCAAAACTGCCAAATCAACATTGAAATTCTCAATGAAATCGACTACAAACCCACGACTCAATGGGCTTCCTTTTCAAAAGAGGAACTCAAACAAGCGATTGTCAAGTGCAATGATTCTTCAGCTCTAAGACCAGACAAACTCTCTTGGCAATACTTAAAGATCATCATCAAACAAGACGAGTGCTTAACCAACATCATTAACATTGCTAATGCATGTATTAATTTAGGACATTGGCTGAACTACTTTAAGTGTTCGTCTACGATAATCATCCCAAAGCCCAACAAATCGTCTTATGACCATGCAAAAATGTTCCACCCCATCATCCTATTAAACATGCTAGGCAAGCTAATAGAAAAAGTCATTGCCAAAAGAATCCAATTCACAGTTGCAAATAATAACTTCATCCACACAAGCCAACTAGGCGGTTTGAAATTCAAATCTACCATGGATGCAGGAGTCATGTTAATGCACATTGTGAGATCTGGCTGGGCTAAAGGCAAATCTACAAGTACTCTTGCCTTCAACATATCTCAGTTCTTCCTATCTTTAAATCACAACCTACTCACGTCCATCCTTAGTAAGGCAGGTCTAGAATCCAAAGTGTCAAATTTCTTTGCAAACTATCTTATCCAAAGTACAAAGAAAAGCCACTATCTGGATCTTAGGGGCCTTCAAAAAATCCCTCTCTGAAGAAATCGAAGTGTTAGCAGGCATTATCCCTATCAAATTTCATCTTCAGAAACTCACTAATTGTTTCCTCATCCAACTGTTCAAACTCCTGGAGAACCACATCATAAAGAATTTAATGGATGATTCTCCTCATCATACCAATATCTCCAATCCTCATGCCATCGGCGCTCTTACAAATCGCCAAAGAAACATCACAAAGAGTCATATCATTAACTCTAAGATTAAATCATATGGTATTTTCCCTTCCTTTAATCTCCTACACCAGGAGTTCACTTCTGGTCATTATGTCCTGGACAAATTTTCTGACCACTTTTCTTTTAATTTAGTCAATGAAAAAGGAAAAGACAACATTTGTGCTCAAGAACTTGATGATTTGGTTCTCCAGAACTCTCTTTCTTCATCCACTCTTGTTGTAACCAATACCAGTATCAAAAACAACATTGCCACATTGGTTGCACATATACATCAAGCCAACTCCCCCCTTATCAAAGCAGTCCATTACGCTATATTCATTACAAGCTCTGAGGCAGAACTTTTCACTATGAGATGTGGAATCAACCAAGCCTGTAATAAGGACAACATTTCCAAAATAATTGTCATCACTGATTCCATTCACTCAGTGAAACTTATCTTTGACAGCTCATCGCACCCACTTCAGTCTCACTCAGCTGCCATCCTTAGCGAACTATGACTATTCTTCAATAAAAGCCAGGACAATTCCATCGAATTTTGGAAATGTCCTAGTTGCCTTAAATAAAGGTTCCATAAAGACATCGACAAAGACTCTAAGTCATTCAAACCAACTCCCTTCTTTCCTTGCAAAACTTTGTGGGATTTTTGCAAGAAAACCAATAGCAATGACATTATAAAGCAATGGAAAATACATTTTCAAGTCTCCAATGGAAAAGGAAATAACTTCATGGACTTATTAGACGACAACTTCAATATAATCAAACCATCATACATCAAGGGGGGACTGTGGCTCCAAGCCTTCGGACATTCAAATTCTCTTTGTGCTAGAGCTACTCAAGCCATTACCAACCATGCACCAATTGGGGAATTCCATCTTAGGTTTTTCCCAAATGAAGATTTCAAATACCCATGCAACGAATATCCTATTGAGACTAGAAGGCATATACTCTGTGAATGCCAAGGATTTAACAGGTACTGGAACCTTAGAAGACATTCAATAAGCCATTTTATCATGTTCCTGATTTACAATCCTAAAGCTTTTACTTTTTAAGACTTCTCTTTACTTATTATTTGTTTTTCTCTCTTTTTCTCTTTTCATTTCCTTTTCATTTCCTTTCTTGTAATTCCATGTTAGTTTGCTTTGCATGTAAGTAGCGACGTAGTCACTACCATGGTCTGCCACTATGCACCGTGTAATAAATTGTTGATATAAATAAAATAAAAAAAGTTAGAATTATAGTGTGACATTATATATAACTATCACAAATTTCATACCTTTTATAAGATATCATACATATCATATTTATGGTCATATAATTATGTGATATATAGAAAAATATAGAGGGTTTTAGAAGAATAATATTATATAGTATGCTAAAAGTATATTAACCTTATATAGTATACATAGCCTTTAGAATAGGTTAGTAATAGTCTTGTACAAACTATTAGCTGGCATATATAAGATAAACACTCTATATTAGAAACTTTATTGAGTTCTCTTACATTAATCCTAATATAAGATTTTTTTCTTGTTCCAACTCTTGAACTTAAATCATAACAATTGTAGGCTACTTATGGATATTAGGGTATAATAAATCAGATTAGCATTAATACACAAATTATCATATAATTTTAGGTAAAAACTTTATATATGTCATATACCTATCTGAATATATTTATGTTATAATTTAAGACTCAGAGTTTATTCAAGAAAGAAATCTTGTATAGAGTTTATATAAGAGAACTTGATAGAGTTCCTAATACAAAGAATCTATCTTATATATACTAGCTAGTTTGTCTATGTGAAATCTTACCAAATCTACTCTCAAAGCTATATATTATCCATAAATTCAATATATAATCATACTGTATATTACATTACATTATAACCATATTCATTTCTACTCATGGATAATCTTTTTCATCCACACTCCCCAATCTCTTCTAATATGAAATACATATTTTCATTCTACCTTGGATATTCTTACTAGCTCTTGTTAACTTCATGGACCTCTATTCCCTAACATCTGAGAATCACTAGAAATCAAAGTAACTCACTTAATAATCTCTATTTCAGATAAACTACTCTAGCTAGTATATCTAGTATATAATCTAGTAGTTTACACTATATCAGTTATTCTGAAAATTAACTAAAACTAACATCCATTTCCAGTGTTAGCTCCAGTAGCTATCTTCCTACTAATTCCCAAAGTTCTGTTTCAAAATATATAATATAAACAGTTAGTAGAGATATAGAACACAAGCTGAAGCCAAAGGTTATTCTGACCTATCTTTCATATTCTTGGATAACATACTAATCAATATATTTGTTGTGGCAACTACTAACTAAGATGGTTAATAACATACTAAGTAATCTTATAAGATAAGAATCTCATGGTGATTATAAGAGAACCTAACAAGAAGTCCCCAATATATTCCTACACTATATATAATACTAATATATGATCTGTGCTAACAATAAATAACTTTATCCTAAACTACATATATTATCTATAAGTTTATCATACTATTACTACAAGACAAACATGCTATAGTTATGCTCTTGACATTATTAGTCTAGTTTCTTCTACTATGTTTTGGACCTATGACATTATATCATGTGATGCATCATGTGACCATGGTCACATACCTCTTTATTGTTCAAGAAATAAAAGAAAAAGAAAAATCAAATCAAAGAAAATAGATAAAAGAAAAATAAAAAAAAATACAAGAGCTTAAGCATACTATGACAGTATCTTCCCCCTTAAGGTTCGACCTCCAGAGGAACTTGCCTCCCTTTCTCTTTCCATCTTGCCTAGCTTTTCTCTAATTTCTTCAAATATTCATCTTCAAACTTTCCATCATTTCATCTAAACAAAATTTTTGCTGTATACTTCCCTAGTAACTCACTTCTTTCAAACATCTCTGCTTCTGAATTTAATGCATTTTTCTTCCTCTTCTTTTTTCTCATTTGTACTCTTTTCATCTTCTCTTCTCTAATTTTCTTCTCAAATTCTTTTACCAAGTCCATCATATTTTCCTAGGATTAGTGGTGATGTCACAATCATGCTGTCACACATCAGTCACATCAGATAACATGATCATAGTAATGATTACAAGAACATAGAAGGTTCTGGAAGAATGATGTCATAATAATATGTCTTATATATATATATATTAGCCTTGAGGTGAACATATGGTCTTTAGGGTAGGCTAGAGAAGTAGTAGCATGGATTCAACTTTTTTAATCCTTCCCAAGTGTCTTCTTCCACCATATATCTTTTTCACCAAACTAAATACTTTGGCTTCTTTCTCACATCTCTTCTATTCAATATTTTTTCAACTTCATACTCCATTTCTCCATTTATTTCTACTAGAGGAAGTGGGATTTTTTCTATTTCTCTACCTACTTCTGATACATTGCTATCCTACTCACATTAACCACTAGGTGAATTTTCACCAACACTGGTAATTCCAACTTCACTGTATTCTCTAATATAATTTTCTTGATTTTATATAATCCTACAAACTTCTCTGTCAACTTCTCTGTTTTCCTATTCATCATCTGCCATGTCAAATCCTTTATACTCAGCAACACTATATCTCCCACCTTATATTCCACTGATTTTTTCTTATTTCTATTTGCATATTTTTTCATCTCTTTCTGTAACTTCTTCAATACCACTTTTGCCTTCTCATGTATCTCCTTCATTTCTTTTACAAACTCTTCTGCTTTTGCATACTTTCTCTTCTTTCTTATCTCAAAGCCTATTATTGGTTCTCTTCCATAGTTAACTTTGAATAGTAACAGGTTTGTTGTTAAAGACAAACTCTGCAGTTGCCAACTATTCTAACTAATTACTTTGCCTATAATCAATACACATTCTCAAGTACTGCTCCAACTCTTGGTTTATCTTCTCCATCTGTCTGTCTGTCTGTAAATGAAAAGCTGTTGGTAGCTTTGTTTCTATTTCCAACATCTCATTTAACTCCTTCATTAATCCTACCACAAATTAAGACTTTTTATCTGAAATCACACTCTCTAACAACCCATATAACTTCCATATATTATCTCTAAACAACCTTGCTAATTGTTGTGGCAACAACTAGACCAATGTCCAATAGCAGCACAGCAAGTAAATCTCACAGGAGAGATATCTAGTAGGAATACGAGTTGCGTATTCACAAGAGAACTTGACAGGGAACTACAAAAGTATTCTACTGACTATTTATATAAAGTCCCATGGTCCATGCTATGACTTCTCTATGCCTATCCTAATGTCTATGCCCTGTCCTCATGGCTATTACTCATCTACCATGTGTCTACCTCAAGGCTAGCATGCCATGTCTATGTGCTCTGATGTTATACTCTTTAATCTCCATCATACATGCATACACCATGTGTACACCATGAGAAACCCATGTCCCTTGACATTACTCCATCTCTAGACTCTTTCTGATTTTTCTAGACCCTAAGTTCTTCCAGACCACTCTAGACTCCTCTAAGCCTATAACATCATATCATGTGACTTCCCAGTCATGTGCCTTCTCTCTCTCTCATTGTAGACTAATAATTACTACTACTATATCTTATCTGTCCTAACCCTAACTCTAAAGTCTGTCCACACTTTTGTCTTATAACACTAATTTCCCTACTGTTATTTTCTCTATTTTCATTATAAAATGCAACATTTTCAAAAACCCATTACATGCTACCAAAATTTTTTCACTGGTAATTCTGTTTTATTTTCTAATACTGATCATACCCTTTTACATATTACTTTACCTTCTTTGTAGCTTCTGGCCACCAAAAATTTCTAGTGACTAGTTTTACTATCTTCTACTATCCTCTATGTCCTGCTATCAGCATATTATAATGTAGCCAAATAATCTCTAATCTCAACTCTTTATCCTTTAGAACATATATCTTTCCCTCTTTCAATACTAACTTGTCCTCAATCTACCACTCATCATTTCTCAATACTTTAACCCTAGCCTTCTTTATTCCTTCTACTGCTTTCACTGTCTTATCATCTTTTGCCTCCAATTTTTTAATTTTTTCTATGGTTTCTTCTTCAACTCCCTTACTTAACAACTGTTTTTTCTTCATTACTCTAATTTCTAACCACTCCTTCTTCAGTATTACTTGATTTTTATTATTTCTCTCTACTCTTTCTACCCAATCTGCTCTCCTGCTCAAACTATTTGCTTGTTCTATACTCTTGCTAGCTACATACTTTAAAGCAAAATCAAATCTTGACAAATACAAGGCCCATCTAGCCTGTCTTTAATTCAACTTCTGAGCTTTCATGAAATACTTCAAGTTTTTGTAGTTGGTCCAGGTTTTAAACTGACTCTTGGTACTTTTTAAAAAATGCCTTTATACCTCTAAACATCTAATAATTGCCAACATTTATTTATTGTAAATTTTATAATTTCTTTCAGCTTCATTCAATGACTTGAAAATATAGGCTACCTATCTCCACTTCTCATCCTCACACTTCATTGACAATACTCCATCCATATCAAAATCTGATGCATTTGCTTCCACTCTTATCTCTTTGTTCAAGTCTGGTGTTACTAAGACTAGCTCTGTCATAAACCTCTCCTTTAACTCTTCAAACACTTTCTGCTATCTCTCTCCAATTCCACTTCACATCTTTTCTTGTCATCTCATAAAGGGATTTTGCTATCCTTGCAAAATTCTTGACAAACTATCTATAATAATTTGCCAATCCCAAAAACTTCTGCACATCTTTCACACCTCTTAACACTGGCTAATCCACTACTCTTTAAACCTTTTCCTTATCTATATTTACACCATTTGGTCCTATCACAACTTCTAAAAACCCAAATTCTCTAACCTTTCATATGTACTTTTCTGATTTTACAAACAAATCATTCTCTACTATTTTTCTCAATACTTCTTCCACTTTATCATATCTCTTAGCAAGTCATTTATCATTGGCTGAAAGATTGCTGGTAAGCTTGTCAGTCCAAAGAACATTACCATTGGCTCAAAGACACTCTCTGATATTGAGAATACTGCCTTCCACTCATCTTCCTCCTTTATTCTCACATTGTTGTACTCCCACCTAAGATCTATCTTTGTAAATACCTTCTTCTTCCCTATGTTATCTATCAAATCTGATATCAGTGACAATGGATAATTATTTTTGATCATCCAACTGTTCAAATATTGATAGTCCTACACCATTCTCTTCTTTCTATTCTTCTTTGGCACAAAAAACACTAGTGATGTCTATGATGATTTTGATGGTCAGATATATACCTTACTCAACTGATCCTTCACAAACTCCTAAACCTTCTCTCTCTCTATTCTTGACAATAGACATATCTTCCCCTTTTTTGGAACAAATCCTTCTCTGAGATCTATGGTATGATCCCAAGTCTTCCTTATTACCATTCTCTCTGACTCCTTCTTTTCAAACATCTTTAAATACTTATGAAACCTTCTTGGGACCATTTCTTCTACTGTTCTAATTTCTATCAAGTTTTCTTCTTTCTCCTGCTTCTCTTCTACCATCATTGCTATCTTTATCTCTCTCTCAATTGTTGGTTTTATAAATTCACTATTCTCCTCTCTTTGCATCTTTTTCTTCTTTATTATTTCTCTTTCTGCTTTTGCCATCCTAGCTTTGTTTGCTTCATCTTCCACTGCTTTCCACATTTATCTAGACATCTTGTCATCTTTACTTCTCCTATCTTTCAATTTATTTCAAGGTTGTAGTATGCTAGCTATAGCATCTTCAATATAACACCTATAATATCTATCTCTATTCTCTCTTTATGCCCTTAGTAAAAATAATTCCACCTCTACTGTATATTCTATCAGTCCTTTGTGATTAAAGATACCATCTATGTTCCTTATATAAATTGGCCTATTCAACTTATTCTTCCTCACAAATTCTGAACTCATCACCAATTCTGTTACACCACTGTCTAATAATATCTCCACCACAATTCCTTCTTCATCATTCTCCTGCTTAACTTTATTTTCACTATTACTTCTCTCAACAATTTCTCTCCTTCTACCTTTCTTACTTCTACTATTTTCTCCCTTTTCTCTTTCTTTCCTTCTTTTAATCTTTTTTCTCTTAATACTGTTTTCCTATATTTCTTCCTTTCTCCTTCACTTTCTTCTCCTATATTCATTACTTTGCTCTTGAGTACTTCAACATACTTTGTCAGATATATAAAGCTTGAACTCTAGCTTTTTTATTTTATTTTATTTTAATTTTAATTTTCTTTATTCTTGGATCTAGGATTAGGATTAGAGTGATATCATGACAATTCCCCTGCCTTGTCCTATGAGGATGAACAAGAAAAGACACTTCGAGTTAGCAAGGCAGCTGAATACCCAACTAACATGAGGCTTCAAGGTGATAGCCTCAATGTACCTATACCAACACTACAACATGTTCTTAATAAAGAACAACAACTTAACCCTCAACATGGCTCCACTATGCACAATGAGGACAATAACGTTATCAATATACAGCTCCCATATAACCCACATGCTGTTATGTTTCAAAGGTCAAGGGTTTAAGCGATGAACTAACTCTTATATTGAGTAACACAAGAGAACTTGATAGAGTTCCTAATACAAAGTAGTCTACCTTATATACTATTGCCCATGGTCCATGCTAGCTACTGTGCACCCTACCCTAAACAACCATGAGTATAACATGAGGCCAGCATATGTTGTCCATACTGTATAATGTCACTTTGTTTCAGAACCTTCTACTTCATTCTCCCAAGTCCTGTGATCAGTCTTGTGACTATGCCATCAATTTGTGATTGATATGACAGCGTGACTGATAAACCCTAACCCAAGTTGTTCTAAAAATAGAAAATTAAAAAGGAAAAAAGAAAAGTAAAATAAAATAAAGTGAAAGGAGAAAATAAAATAAAGTCCACCATCAACGATCTTGACACATGCACCTGCTGAACCAGAACTCTGGGATGGTAGTTTCCACCCCATTTCTCTTCATGGATCTATGGAACACTTAGCTTCAGATACTAAGAACATCAATGACTCTCTCAACTTTATGACTAAGTACATATCCAACAAACAGATTGATTCTTTGAAGACAAATGAAGTTGGAGAATTTAACGGTATTGGCAAGGCCATATGGAATCTTATCTCTTTAGTATATAATGCCAACTGGAACTCTCTTAATGCTGACAAGCAGTCTAACTTGCTTAGGAGGAAAATTTCTGCCAAATTTACTCCAAAAATCCAACTAGCTATTGGTAAGAACAACAAAGAAGTCAACAAGCTCAAGCCTGTGCAAATAGAATGAATCCCTCTGCCTATTCCACCTCTTCCTGCAAAATCTTAGAGGGAAATCAATGCTATCTCGAAATACTTCAAGAGTAACAAAATGGATGGCAATTCTAAACTGGCTCCCAAATTATATGCTCAGGCATCAAAACAGAACATCAGTACATCTGAGGTCATTAAGATCAAAGAAGCTTTCCTCTCTATCGGTACACAAAAAATTGATTATATCAACAACATAGTTAAAGGCAACCTCAAACCCAAACCTCACATTTAGATAACTACTAAGAGTCCATTGAGAAAGCAAGTCATCATTTTCATGGGTAGTGACAACATTTCCAACTTCATGAAGAACTCTTCGTTACATGTTACTAATATCAACAGGACTCTCAGAAACGCAAAATCTGAGGTTCTTGTGAGCTTCATCCATTCTAACTCTTTAGGTATAACAATTGTCACTAATAAAGTATTTCTCCAATCAGACTTACAACTTATTGAAAAATATGTTAAGAGTTCCAACAATATTGATACCCCTCAAGTTGAAGTTTCCCAATTACCACAATTGAAATCTTATCTCAAGATTATAGGCATTCCCCTTTTCTTTCATGGTAATGCTCAAGAGTGCCTTACCCCAAATGATGTCAAAACTATCATCAAACAAAACCATATTTTCGACAACATTACTCTTACATCCAAACTATGTGTCATCAAAGTATCGCTTAAATCAGACATGGTGATTATTTGGATTGATATATGGGACGTCCAAAGTAGCAGTAAAGCCAAGACCCTCATTAACCGATGCTTCAATGTCAGTAAGTTCATCACGACTGTTAGAGATGCTAACATGAACCCTGGGGTTCTGCAATGTAAAAATTGCTGGAAATAGGGTCACTCCACATTCTCTTGTAGAATCCAAGGGGCCAAATGTGTCAAGTGTAATGAGCCTCACAAGTCTGAAAACCATCATGAGTTTGGCTAGTGTTACAAAGCTAACCCTAAGACAAATCCTCCTCACCTTGAAACAAAAAAAGGCAAACCATGCCCTCATTCCTTTAAATGCTCTAACTGTCGAGGCGATCATCAAGCTGATTCAAACTCATGTCCCTTTTAGAGACATAGGTTTAACAGAGATTGGCACCAGAAGAAATATGCTGAGATCTGTGAAAACAGGTCCAAATCAATTGGTTCAGTCATGAACAATAACTCTCAACAATAATTTGTGACCATTTAAAGGTTTTCTCTTAGAATGTTCAGAAGAATTCACTAATTGTCAATACTATCCTTGAGAATCAAACAGATTTCAACATTATCTTCATCCAAGAACAGCCTTGGTCTGTCATCCACATGATACCAAGTACCTCAAATTAAGAAGGTGAAGTATTAGTTGGGACAACTCACCACTCTAACTGGCTTTCATTCACCAGAACACCTTTAAGCCAATCTGATGCTTCTAGAGTTGTGGTATACATTAACATCAGACTTTTATCTCTTTTTTTTTCTCTTCGAAATGACATTATTTACCACAAAGATATTTTACTCATCTCTTTCATTAACAATCACATCTGCTTATTTATTATGAATGTCCACTTAGACTCTTCTCATTCAGCCTTAAAGTATCTCAAGGATACTGAGGTTAACATCAGCAACATGCTCATCATGACTGGAGATTTCAATATTAGAGATAGTTTATAGAATCCTTCATTTCTACACCATTCTTCTATCAGTGATGATCTTATTATCATAGCTGACTCTTTCAATCTGGACTTATTGACCCCAATTAACCCCTTACTCACTAGATACTCTGATACCAATGGAGAATCTAACTCAGTTATAGACCTTATGTTTTTATGTAGTGGATCTACTGAGCTCAACAACCACTTGATTTACCCCAACTGGCATTTATCATCCAATTATGCTCTCCTCACAATTACAATCCCCATCACTGAAGAATTCATCACCTCATCCAAACTTTCAATACTAAAAGAGAGCAAAGAAGAAGTCACATTTGTCAAAGAGGCTTCTGTGATCATCAGAACCCTTGACATCTCAAACCTAACTGACAATGTTAAGCTAGAAAATCTAGTCAATTTATTTGGGTTGAGAATCAATTGGGCATGGGAGAAGAATGCCAAATGTATCAGAATAATGAAACACTCCAAGCAATGGTGGAACAAAGAGTATAATTGGGCATTGAACAAGTACAGGATGACAAGAAGTATTGAAGACTGGAAATCTTTTAAGAAATTAGTCAAGTCTACTAAATGAACCTTTTTTGATACCAAGATCCAAGAGACAGCCAATAAAAGTTGAGGCCTCTAGGAACTAATGAGCTGGGTCAACAAATGTAAATTACCAGCCATTGAAGCAATCAAGTACAACAATCAGCTGTGTCTCACTCTTAACTCTTTGTAGAATACTCTCCACTCTACCTTCAACACTGCCCTCAATTGTCATGTTGACATCAGGGTCCTAGACGAGATCAATTACAAACTGAAAACATTGTGGGATCTCTTTTCTAAGAAAGAATTCAAGTGTGCTATCAACAACTATAACAACTCTTCAATACCTGGTCTGGACAAATTATCGTAGAACCATCTTAGGACCATTCTCAAGCAAGATAAATGCCTTAACAACATTGTTAACATTGTGAACACTTGTATAAATCTAGAGTATTGGCTGAGTCACTTCAAGAAGTTGTCAACAGTTATTATCCCCAAACCTAACAAGCTATCATATGATCATCCTAAATCTTTCCATCTTATCATGCTTCTCAATATGCTGGGCAAACTTATTGAAAAGGTCATTGGAGAGAGGCTCCAATTCCAGGTTGTTGTCAAGATCGTTGATGGTGGACTTCATTTTTATTTTCTCTTTTCACTTTATTTTATTTTTTCTTTGTCTTTTTCTTTTATTTTCCATTTTTAGAACAACTCGGGTTAGGGTTTATCAGTCACGCCATCACATCAGTCACAAGCTGATGGCATAGTCACAAGACTGATTACAGGACTTGAGAAAATGAAGTAGAAGGTTCTGGAATAAAGTGACATCATACAACATGAACAACATATGTTGGCCTCATGTCATACACATGGTTGTTTAGGGTAGGGTGCATAGTAGTGAGCATGGACCATGAGTAGTAGTATATAAGGTAGACTGCTTGTACTAGGAACTCTATCGAGTTCTCTTGTGTTACTCAATATAAGAGTTGTTTCATTGCTTAACATCTTGAGCTTTGAATCATAACAGTTGTGGCCAACAACTTCATTCATCCAAGTCAATTAGGAGGACTAAAGTTCAAGTCTACCACCGATGTGGGAGTAACTCTTATACATATCATCTGCTTGGGCTGGGTCAAGAACCTTTCTACCAGCATCTTAGCATTTGACATTGTGCAATTCTTCTCATCCCTCAATCATTGTTTTCTTACTTGTATTCTCTAGAAAGCAGGCCTAGACAGCCATATAGTCAAGTTCTTTACCAATTATCTCACTAATAGAAAGACCAACTATGTGTGGAACAACTTTTCATCCTCCATGTTCAAAGTAAATGTTGGAGTAGGCCAAGGGTTTGCTCTGTCTCCTATTTTGTCTGCTCTTTATCTTTCTTCTTTTCTTTATATTTTAGAAAGTCGTCTCAAAAATCTCAACATTCCAGTATCTGTCATTTTGTTTCTGGATGATGGACTTTTCATTTCTCAGGACAAATCTCTCATCTCTTCTAACTCTTATCTCTTCTGTAGCTACAATGTAATGACCAAGCTTCTGGACAAGTTTGGTCTTATTGCTGAACATTCAAAAACTAAAGTTTTTCACTTCAACAGATTGTATGGTCTTTTTGACCTGCCTTTTCTCAACCTCTTCTCCATTGGAGGCCCTGTTCTTGTTTCCAAAACCTTGTGGAAATATCTTGGATTCATCTTCAATAGAAAGCTCTCCTTTCATCAACATATTGACTTCTACTATAACAGAGTTATATCCACAGTCAAGTGTATGAAGATTTTGGGTAACTCATCACATGGCATTATCCCAACACAAAAATGCCTCCTCTACAGATGCTGTATCCTCTCCATTGCTCTGTACAGTTTTTAATTATAGTTCTACAACTGCGCTCCTCTCTCATACCCTCTGAAAATCCTGAACAAAATGCAGAAAAGAGCCACCATTTGAATACTAGTGTTATGATCAATGCCTCCTGGAGACAGCATGAAGAAGGGTCAAGGGTATGACAACATGATTGGCTGTGCCACAAGTAGTCTCAGTCAGCGCCTCATATAGTAGATACTACAACCTCACCTTATTCTTATTGTTTCCTCATGTTATCAACCTCATGTACCACACATTGTTTCTCTTCTAACTAGTATATATAGTATAGATACTATCCTGTATCCTTATGCTTTACCACTTCTATACATCCCTTATCCTTTCTCAAGTCTTTGCCTAAGTGCAACCTGAGCTTTAGCTTAAGGTTGTAACAACTAGGTGCTTTCAAGATGTCTCCTTTGGAAGATATCGAAGCAGTTGCTGGTCTCATCCCTATAAAACTTCATCTTCAAAAACTCACGGGAAGATCACAATTATGTACATTGGCTCCCCCCCCAATCATATTATTCACTTGCTTATGGACTCACTCTTCAAGTTACCTAAGCATCACTACTTTGTATCTCTCAAATCTCTCACCAGTCATTAAAGAGCTAACGTCAAAGGATACTCGGTAGACTTAAATGATAAGGCATATGGAATTTTTCCCTCCTTTTCCCCTCTTTATTCAGAACTTTCTCTGGGCTCTAGAATAATTGACAATTCTTCAGACCAATTTTCTTTTAATTTATATATTAGAAACAAAAACAAAAAAATCCGCTGCCAACAACTAGACAATATGGTTCTTGAAGCATCTTCATCCAGCTCTACTGCCATTGTTGTATCAGATATAAACATCAAGAACAACATTGCTACATCCATTTCACACATACACATAGCCAACCAGCCATTAATCAAAACATTGCACCATGCTGTCTTTGTCATGACCACTGAAGTGAAACTCTTCGTAATTAGGTGTAGTATCAATCAGGCATGTTCCAAGAAGAATGTTTCCAAAATTGTTGTTGTCACTGATTCCATCTATGCAGCTAAGAAAATATTCGACATAACATCACATCCTTGCCAAGGTCAAGCTGTGGCCATCCTTAGCAATCTCCATCAATTTTTCACCAAAAATCAACGCAATTCAATTGAATTCTGAGAGTGTTCCAGCCAACTCAACTAGAACCTTTACAAAGCAGTTGATAGGGATTCCAAATCATTCATCCCCTTTCCTAGCAAGATATCTTGGAATTATTGCAAAAAAGTTGATTATGATGATATTATCAACACTTGGAAAATGACCTTCCAAGCCTTGGATGGAAAAGGGTGACAATTCCTTGATTTAGTGAATAGCAATTTCAATGCTATTAAACCTTCTTATACTAAAGGAGGTCTATGACTACAACCATTCAGCCACTCTAATTTATTATGTGTATGAGCCATAAGAGCAATCACTAACCATGCTCCAATTGGCGAATATTGACTTAGATTCTTCCATAAGAAAGAATTTAAAGATCTATGTGGCAACTTTTTGATTGAATCAAGAAGACACATACTTCACAACTGTAAGAGATTCAATGGGTACTAGAACTCTAGACGAGATTCTCTGGACCATTTTGTCATGTTCCTAGTGACTAATCCAGCTGCATTTACTCTTACTGATAGTTCTTCTTTGTTTGTTCTAAGTAGTCCTTAGACAAAGCACTATCTGTTATTCTTTTTCTTTTCTATTTGATTCGATTAGTTCTCGTTTCCTTTTTGTTATCTCGTCTTTTTCTCTTTTTATTTTCCTCTTACTCCATGTATATTTGCCTCTTTTGTACCATGGGCTGCCCTCACACTCCATGTAATAAATTGTTGATTTTTAAAAAAAATTAGAGTGATATCATGATCATACTGTCACACATCAGTCACATCAGATGACATGGTCACAGTAACAGTCACATGATCGCATAGTCATATAAAATATGGTAGAAAGTTCAAGAACAATAATGTTATACAACATGTACAATATATGTTAACCTTATAGCTGACATATGGTCTTTAGGGCAGACTAGAAATAGTTGAGCATGGACCACTAGTAGTTAGTATATAAAGATAGATACATTATACTAAAGACTTCATCAAGTTCTCTTGTATTAACTCTAATATAAGGTTCCTTTTATTGATCAACCCTAAGGTTATTGAATTATAACATACTTGTTGCCATGATATTTAATAACATATTGTGATATTTCCACCAAAATTTCTTTATATATGCTAGTTAGTATTTTTTTACCCAACCTTATACTGTCTAATAACTACCTGTCTACTATCTTACTAACTATTGCCCTAATAAATACTAGATAATATCTCTAAGAAGAGAATTCCTAAGCTAGATGTTTTCTTACTGAATAACACTATTTCTCTATATAGAAAGCATAATGGATCTTTAGCCCAAGACTTCTATACAAATATATATATAATCTACTTTAATACTATCTACTTAAACAATGAGTAATGTCTAGATAGTGGCCTGAGTATGGTCACTATCATCTACAACTGTTTATACTGAACAATTAGCTCTCTTTAAGCCTAGAGTCTGGCTATATGAAGTTTGTGACAATTTACTATATTGGTTGCACACTGAGAATGAGTAAAGAGTAAGAAAAAGAAGATTATATAATACAATATCTCTAAGAGTGGTCAAGTTCTACTACTACTAACTAAAATGGTTAATAGTATACTAAGTAATCTTATACTACTGACATATGGTCTGTGCTAATGATAAATAATCCTATCCTAAACTGCATATATTATTTATAAGTCTACTATACTATTACCACAAGACAAATATGTTATAGCTATATCCTTGATATTATTGTTCTATTTTCTTCTACTATATTTCTATGATATCATGTGATGCATCATGTGACTATGGTCACATGCCTCTTCATTGTTCAAGAGATAAAAGAAAATATAAAAGAAAATATAAGGGTTTAAGTATACTATGATAATATTTGGACTTTGAAGATATCTTACTAAATCTCAGATAACAAGGTATAAACCACATCCAACACTGTATGATATCATTATTCTAGAACCTTCTATATCCTTTCATGTGACTTGTGACTGTAATATTATACTAATTTCTAACTCTAAGTTTAAAATATAAAAATAAATAAAAATAAAAACAAAGTCCACCATCTTCAGCTCTAACAATCTGATCAATCCAACTATATCATGAATAATGCTTCTCTAACATCCAATTCACTTAGAATATTTATCAAAGAGAATATCTTCTTTCTTGTTTATCCATCTTCTTTCAGTATGAATCTATCTGGTTTTCTTTTATATTTAATTACTCTATTACTGATCATATGGTTCCTTATGATCTTTAGAAGCTCTGGACTTGATTTCTGTATATTCAGAATAGTTATCTGTCTCTAATTCTCAAATAGTCTTAGTACTAGTATTTAAGATATATAAATATTCTATAACTCCTCAGCTTAAAAATCAACTAGTGTAGTATACTGTTTTGAATAACTATGTGTTATGGTATGCTTGAACTCTTATATTTATTTTGATTTTATTTTAATTTTAATTTTTCTTCTTGGACAATAAAGAGACACATGACCACAGTCATAGACCTAGAACTTAGAAGAAAGGCTAGAAAAATAATGTTAAGGTATATGTCTATAGTATGTTCATCTTATAATGTATACATGATACATTCATAGCTGATACATGAACATTAGGGTAGGGTTATTTATTATTAGCATAGACTATATACCAATAGTATATAAAGCATAGGAAGATATTGGGAACTCTTTATCAAGTTTTCTTGTAATCTCTATAAGCTTATTTAGTACATTATTGATTATTTTGATTAGTAGTTGCTGCAGTACTATGCTCGAAAGTTTAACTTTCTCTATGTCCTATTTCTTAATAATATTCTCTTTCCAAATATGACTATTGTAACATGCAGGAATACAGTGTATCTACTAAAGCCAAGATTACCTAGGATTTACATTCATATGTATTAGATAATATTTCTATGCTCTTCTGATAGCTTCTATAATTTTCTCACAAATAGTTTCTTCTTATATAAATTAGACTAGAAGAATATAAGTAGATAGTATAATCTAATAAAAACTTTATTAAGTTTTCTTTGTATATTATATATATCAATATTCTAGATTACTAATAGTTAATATAGCTAGTAGTTACTGACAAAGAAATAACTTATTTATAAGAGAATTAGTTTTATATTAAGAAGTCATAAGTGTTTAGAAACTTTAGATGATATTTGAATAAAGTATTTTACTATTATACTACTACCATAAAATGTAGAACAGAAAACTAAACTTAGTGGTTTATAAGATAGAAAAGAGCCAGAAATAGTACTACATAGATAATGACCTTAGCTTTAATAAATAATATTTTACCTAGCCTATTCATTATATGGTCATATTTTGAATGAGAGAAGTTTGAAAGGAAATAAGATAAGTATAGCACAAGTCTAAGTTAATTATTAGACTAAGATATCTTAGTATACTTGAACTCTTATATTTTATTTTAATTTTCTTTTCTTTTTATCTATTTGATTTTTTTCCTTGTTTGTTTTTTGATTATTTCTTAAACAATGAAGAGACACATAACCACTGTTACACAATATATCACATGACATGATATTATAGACCTAGAATTTAGAAGAAAAAGCTAGAAGAATAATGTCAAGATACATATTTATAGTATGTTTACTACATAGCTAATGTATGAACATTAGGGTAAAGCTATTTATTACTAGCACAAACCATGTACTTGTAGTATATATAGAGTAAGAATATATTAGAAACTTCTTATCAAGTTCTCTTATAATCTCCATGAAACTTTTTGTAATATAAGACTACTATTAACTATTTTGGTTAGTAATTGCTACAACTTAACTACTCCTAGGGACACTGCATCTCACAGTCTTCTTACTTTACTCTCTTATCATCCTTGGTATATAACCAGCATAGTTAATTGCCACAAACTTCATATAGCTAGACCCTAGGATAGGGAGCAGCTACTCAAAAGTTGTTATGGACATTGGTGACCAGACTTAGGCCATCAGCTAAACATACTTATTGTTTTAGTGGGTAGTATTGTATTAGTGTACTTGTTGTTTTTTATGTAGAAGTCTTATGCTGAAGATTTATTGTGATCTTTTTACACAAAGAAACAGTGTTATCCAGTAAGGAAATACCTAGTTTAGGGATTTCCTTCTTAGGGATATTAGTCAGTGTTTTTAGGGCAGTAGTTAATAGAGTAGTAGATAAGTAGTCAGTAGACAGTGTAAGGTTGGATAAGAAGAATACCAGCTAGCACTTACAAAGAGATTCTCGGAATATCACTAAGTTGTCAAACATTATGGAAAGAAATACTTTTGATCAGATAAGCATGGAGAGATTGATTAGAGATATAGAAGAGGAGAAAGCAATGAGATTGCTGCAACAAGTGATGAAAAATAATATTAAATTTACAAAAACAGTTGATAACATTAGAAAGAGAAATGCAGAAAAGAATAGAAAAGAATAGGAAAGAGAGTGGAGGAGATGATAATATCATAAAAGGTGGGAGAAAGAAGAATAGAAAAGAATAAGAAAAAGAGAAGAGAGAAAGAGGATAGATGACAAATGGAAAAGAGTAGAAGAAATAAGGATAAGAGAAGAAAGAAAAGCAGAAAAGAAGTGGAGATGGCAAGAAGTATGGGAAAGAAGAAGAGAGAAAAAGAGCAATAATGGAAAGAAAGTATTTTTTTGTGGAAACTTTGGGCATATTGCCCATTATTGTAGAAATAGAAGAAAATAGAAAAGAGTAGAAGAATATAAAATGGGAGATCAGAATATCAGCCCTCAAATAATAAATTTGAAGTATCAACAAGCAGATTAATGAATGTGGGAGAAGAGATTAGAGGAGAAGTGAAGAAAGATAGAAAAATAATGTTGAGAGAAGAAAGATTGAAGGAAGGAAAGAAAAAAGAAAAAATCAGTAGAAGTAAGAAAGTTGTTGAGAGAAGTAATGGTGAAGATAGGGTTAAAGCAGAAAGATGATGAGGAAGAAATTGTAGTGGAGGTGTTAATAGACAGTAGGGTAACAGAATTAGTAACCAGTTTGGAATTTACAAGGAAGAAGAAGTTTAGAAAGAAGAAGTTGGATAGGCCAATATATGTGAGAAATATGAATGATATTTTTAATCATGAAAGACTAATTGAGCACACAATGGCAATGGATGTCAGAAGTACAGTATGAAGTACATATATAATACCAGCTAGATGTCAAAGCTAAGCTTAACATTGTGCACTTTTAGTGTAACTGGTTCAGTGGCTAGTCTGTTTCTAATAGTGGAATTGTTTTATAAAAGATATAAGAAAAGAACTGAAATAGATATAATAAGAGAACAGAAGTAGAGTGTTATATTGGGAATGTTATAGCTAGCATGCCATAATCATGAAATCAATTGGAAGAATAGAAAAATGAAGATGACAAGATGTTCAAATGAGTGTGGAAATCAGTAGAAGACAAAGCAGACAAAGCTAGAATGGCAGAAGCAAAAGGAGAAAGAACAGAAGAAAGAAAAATTGCAAGGAGAGAAGAACAAGAAAGAATTTAGAAAAATAACAATTGAGTAAGAGATAGAGATAGCAAGGATAGTAGTGTTATAACTCAAAGATCTTAGAGTTGATTGATAAATAGAACCTTGTATTTAGAGTTAACACAAGAGAACTTGATAGAGAACTCTATATAGAATTGTCTACCTTATATACCTTAGACTACTAGTCCATGCACTACTACTTTAACCTATTCTAAATGACTATGTGTCTGTCTTAAGACTATTATATGTTATACACATGATATAACATCATTCCTTCCAGAATCTTCTACTATTTTTCATCATGGCATATGATCATGTGACAGTGTGACCTGTGACATTCCACTGATCCATAACTCTAGTTCCAAAAATAGAATAGCAGCAAAGAAAAGAGGAGAAAAATAAAAGAGAAGAGAAATAAAATAGAGTTCAATTTTTGCATTTCTAATAAGTAGAAAAAATAGTTCCCAGAAAGTTCCATAAATATTTGAGAAGAAGAAGTCAGAAAGGATACCAATGAGGAAGATATAGGATTATGCTATAGATCTTGGAGAAGGGTTTGTTCTGAAAAAAGAGAAGATATATTCATTGTCTAGAATAGAGAGGAAGAAAGTACAGAAGTTTTTGATAGATCAGTTAAGAAAGGGGCATATTCAACCATCAAAATTACTACAGACATCACTAGTGTTCTTTGTGCCAAAGAAGGATGGAAAGAAGAGAATAGTGCAGGACTATATTTGAACAGTTGGATGATCAAAAATAATTATCCATTGCCACTTATATTAAATAAAAAAAAAGGAGATGAGTGAAAAGCAGCATTCTCAATATCAGAGGTGTTTTTGAGCCAATAGTAATGTTTTTTATACTAACAAGCTCACTAGTGACATTTTAGGTGATGATGAATGACTTGTTAAGAAATATAATAGAGATAGAAGATGCAGTAGCATTTATTGATGATGTGATGGTTGTAACAGAGACAGAGAAGAAACATGACAATACTGTAGAAAAGTACTGAGGAGGATGACAGAAAATGATTTATTTGTAAAACCAGGAAAATATGTGTGGAAGATTAGAAAGGTTGGGTTTTTAGAAGTTGTGTCATATGCAAGTCCACCTGTCTGGAAATAACATTCCCATGGTGAAACCACCTCTGAATCATACAAGCCTGCCTTCTATGGTAGCCACCTTTCTCACAACACATCTCATGGTAGTGCTGCAACTATCTGGGTATTCCGTCTTCCATGGCAGAGATACTCCTATTCAACTCAGTCT
>Ga0157358_1000178_pt1 | contig 25258 bp, 23 predicted proteins | sample AttcapACBM2_FD_111484 | JGI IMG/M metagenome (GOLD analysis project Ga0157358, IMG submission 111484) | Fungus gardens microbial communities from leaf cutter ant in Botucatu, State of São Paulo, Brazil - Atta capiguara ACBM2 | ecosystem: Host-associated > Fungi > Mycelium > Unclassified ... | reverse complement strand
TCCGACGCGGGCAAAGCCTATGCCGATACCGTCGATCGTCTTCTGGGTGAAGAACGTCCCTTCCGCTTCATTGAAGAAGAGAAGAAGGGTTTCCTGAAACGCCTGTTTGGGGGATAAAACATGGCCTTACTTGATTTCTTTTTATCCCGTAAAAAAAGCACAGCCAATATAGCCAAGGAACGGCTGCAGATTATCGTGGCGGAGCGCAGGAGGGGCGACGCCGAGCCTCACTATCTGCCGCAGCTGAAAAGAGACATTCTGGAAGTTATCTGCAAATACGTGAAGATCGATCCGGAAATGCTGAGCGTTAAACTGGATCAGAAAGATGACGATATCTCCATTCTGGAGCTTAACGTGACGCTGCCTGAGGCAGAAGAAACCCCGAAATGAGCCTTTGCCACGCCTGACTTTCCCCTGCCTGTTTGCAGGGGAAAAGGGCTGCGGGCAGCCCGCGTCGTTAGTAGTCTGCCAGCAACGCCAGAATGTCGTCGCGCAGCAGATCGCCCCGCCAGCCGTCGAGCAGCTCCGGCGTCCCCATCGGTTTCAGCTTCCAGTGCCAGTTCAGCAGCTGATTAATCTGCCGCCGCGAGGCCAGCAGTTCCTGACTGACGCCGTTTTTCTCCGCCGCTTCCGCCATTAGTGCCTTCAGCGCTTTAAAGACTTTTTTATAGGCGGGATTGTCGATCAGGTTAGCGACCGGCTCTGGCAGTTCGCTTTCCGGCAACGCATTGGCCTGCGCCACCATCGCCACCAGCGCCTTGCCGTGGAATCGTATTTCCTGGCCGCCCAGGCCAAGGTGATCCAGTTCGCCCAGCGAACCCGGCATATACCGCGCCACCTTCCAGAGGTTCTCTTCCCGCACCACAAAATTCACGGCCATGTCTTTTTCACGCGCCAGCTCCAGACGCCATGCGGCCATCAGGCGCAGCGCGGCAAGCTGGCGAGGACGCAGCTGCCAGGCATTGGCGATGTCGCGCCAGGCCTCTTCCGGCACCACAACGGTACGGCGACGCTGACACAGCAGGCCACACTCGTTCAGCGCGGCGTTGAGCCGACCGGCCGCTTCGGCTTCCGCCATCAGTTTCTGCGCAATCGGCAGCAGATACCAGACGTCGGCGGCGGCATAGTGGCACTGCTTTTCCGTCAGCGGACGCGCCAGCCAGTCGGTGCGCGATTCGCTCTTATCCAGCGCGATGCCGGTAAAAGATTCCACAATGGTGGCAAAACCGCAGGAGAGCGGCCGGCCGGTGAAAGCAGCCAGGATTTGCGTATCAATCATCGGTTCCGGCAGCACGCCATACTCATGCAGGAAAACTTCCAAATCCTCGCTGCCCGCGTGCAGATATTTAATGACGTTTTGATCGAGGAGCAGCTCACGAAACGGCGTCCATTCGCTGATGGGCAGCGGATCGATCAGTGAAACCCGCTCGCCGTCAAACAGCTGAATCAGTCCAAGGCCGGGATAATAGGTGCGGGTGCGAACAAACTCGGTGTCCAGCGCCACGGCGGGAACCTGACGGGCGGCCTGGCACACTTCGGCCAGCGCCTCGTTGGTGGTTATCATGGTGTAATTCAAGGTGATCCTCTCGCTGCGGCTTCTTGTGCCTCAGTGTGGTTCAATAAAAACGCCGGCTTAACCGGCGTAGAAGTTACTGGCGTGCGCCTGACTACGGCTACGGCGTCGTTTTTGCCGACGCGTCGCGCAGCTCGCGGCGCAAAATTTTGCCGACGTTGGTTTTCGGCAGCTCGTCGCGGAATTCGACAATCTTAGGAATTTTATATCCGGTCAGATGCTTCTTACAGTGGGCGATTAACTCTTCTTTGGTCAGCGAGGCGTCTTTTTTTACCACGCAGATCTTCACCGTCTCGCCTGCTACCGCATCAGGAACGCCTACCGCCGCCGCCTCGCGCACTTTGGGATGCAGCATAGCCACATCTTCGATCTCATTAGGATAAACGTTAAAACCGGAAACCAGAATCATATCTTTTTTCCGATCGACGATGCGAATAAATCCTTCCGCATCGACGGTAACAATGTCGCCGCTGTGCAGCCAGCCGTTTTTCAGCACCTCGCCGGTGGCCTGCGGATGATTCCAGTAGCCCGGCATAACCTGCGGCCCTTTAATGCAAAGCTCGCCCGGTTCGCCCGGCGCTACCTCGTTACCCTCGCCGTCCACGATGCGGATATCGGTCGACGGCACCGGCAGGCCGATGCTGCCGCTGTGGTAACGGATATCGTAAGGATTCACCGAAACCAGCGGCGAACACTCCGTCAGGCCGTAACCTTCCAGCAGATAATGACCGGTAAGCTTCTCCCAGCGTTCGGCAACGGCTTTCTGCACGGCCATGCCGCCGCCCGCCGATAGCGACAGGCTGGAAAAATCCAGCTGCTGGAAGTCTTTGTCGTTCAACAGCGCGTTAAAAAGCGTGTTGACGCCGGTAATGGCGGTAAAGCGGTTTTTCGCCAGCTCTTTCACCAGCCCCGGAATATCGCGCGGATTGGTGATCAGCAGGTTCGCCCCGCCCAGATCGATAAACAGCAGGCAGTTCACCGTCAGCGCGAAAATATGATAAAGCGGCAAGGCGGTCACTACCGTTTCTTCGCCCGCTTTCAGCAGCGAGCCATAGGTCGCCTTGGTCTGCTCCAGGTTGGCCTGCATATTGCGATGGGTCAGCATCGCCCCTTTCGCCACGCCTGTCGTCCCGCCCGTATACTGCAAAAAAGCCAGATCGTCGTTCACGATCGCAGGCCGGACATACTGCATCCGGTAGCCTTCTTGCAGCACGCGACGGAAGGAGATAGCGCCCGGCAGATGGTATTTCGGCACCATCCGCTTGATATAGCGCACCACAAAATTAACCAGCGTGCCCTTAGCCGGGGAAAGCTGGTCGCCCAACCGGGTCAGGATCACGTGCTTAAGCTGCGTTTTCGCTACCACTTTTTCCAGCGTATGGGCGAAGTTTGACACGATGACGATGGCGCTGGCGCCGCTGTCGTTAAGCTGGTGCTCCAGCTCGCGCGGCGTATAGAGTGGATTGACGTTAACAACAATCATGCCTGCACGCAGAACGCCAAACAGCGCAATCGGATACTGCAACAGGTTGGGCATCATCAGCGCGACGCGATCGCCCTTTTTCAGTCCCAGTCCCTGCTGGAGATAGGCGGCGAAAGCCCGGCTGCGCTCTTCCAGTTTACGATAGGTCATCGCCTGGCCCATGTTCATAAAGGCGGGCCTGTCGGCATAGCGATTAGCGGCGTGTTCAAAAAGATCGATCAGGGAAGGATAACGATCGGCATCGATTTCTGCGGGAACATCTGCAGGGTAGCGGTTCAGCCAAACCTTATTCAAGGAAACACCTCGGAAACTCAACGTTGTCGTCATCACAACCTCTTAACTGCTCCATCTGTTAACATTATATTAACTCAGCGTACCAGTTTGCTGGCCCGTTCCGTTTTGAGGTTGCGAAGCATATCACTAATTTCTTCTCGTTTTGAGAAGCCAAAAAATAACCCGACGGCCGGAAACCAGCCGTCGGGTCTGTAACGCTCGGTCTGAGCGCTATTCGGTCAGGATAGTTTGCACTTCCGCTGGCCCTGGATTATAGAACATCATTCCCGGCGGCGGGCCCCAGTAGCCGCCACGATGGCGACCGCGCGGCGGGCCATACCAGATCCAGGGATCCATCGGCGGCTGCGGTGAAACAACCTGCTGCGTCAGGCGCCAGCGCTGATAGCCCGTCACGGCGACCGTGACAAACTGGTAGCTCGCCTGGCCGATTTCGCCCTTTTCCGTGCCTTTGATCGTACCGACAACCGTCACCATCTGATTATTGAGGTCGACAGGATCGACAAAGCCGTTGATATCCGCATAAATACGGCCAATCGACGGACTGCCCAGCAGCGGACGCGCAAAATCGTCCAGCCGCATGGCGGCAATCTCCAGCCGGGTCGAGCCGTTCTGATTGGTGACCTTCACCACCTTGCCGCCAAAGCGCGACTCCTGGCCGACATACAGCTGCGGCGCATTCAGCACCCGCGCCAAATCCTGCTGCGGCGTAGGCGAATGCCCTTTGACGGAATCCGGCACGCTGGCGCAGCCCGCCAGCAGCAGGGAAATTAACAGCAAACTACCTGACCGCAATAACCGTTTATTACGCATAAAAACTCTCCAGGGATACTAGTCACTTTGACTCCTTTCGGGCCAATTAGTTGCTGAGTTTTTCTCTGCCCGGCTCGTTTCACGCAGCTTAAGGCGCGGCGCGGCCAGACTTATTCCCTGCCCGGCAGCTTTTTCCAGGTGACTTCGTTGCGCAGGTAGGTCGGTTCCGCCTCTTCCGGCAGCACCGTATTGCCTGCCGCCAGCTCAAGCGCCGCCAACGGGATCATATCTTCCGCACAGGGCAGCGTTACCTCGGTCGCCTGTAAGGTCAGCGTACTCTCCGCGCTCAGCTGCGGATACGCCTGCCAGCCGGTTCCCACCATCGCCCAGCTACCGTTCAGCTGCGTCATACGCGCCAGCGCGTCCTCTGGTTTGAGCACCGCTTCGGTCTCTTCTCCCTGCCAGACGCCCTGCTCGTCGCGCTGATACTGTGCCCAGTACACTTCGCCCATACGCGCATCTATCGCGGCCAGCACGCGATCGGCGCCCTGTAAACGCCAGGCGCTCTGCGCCATGGTCTTCAGCGTCGACACGCCGATTAACGGCAGCGCCGCGCCCAAAGCCAGCCCCTGCGCGATGCCGGTTCCGATACGGACGCCGGTAAAGCTGCCCGGCCCTTTACCGAAGGCCAGTCCGTCCAGTTCGTTCAGGGTCAGCGCTTCTTGTTGCAGCTGCGCCTGCACCAGCGGCAGTATACGTTGCGTATGTTCGCGGGCGCACAGCTCAAAATGCGCCGTGACCTTGCCATTATTCAGCAACGCGACCGAACAGGCCTCGGTGGCCGTATCAATAGCTAAAATTCGCATGGATTTTTACCTCAGGCGGGACAAAATTTTCGGCGCGCAGCATAGCATACTGCGCGGGTAATTACTGCGGGCGCAGGAAATCCACCGCCTGTTGAATATCCCGCGTACGCGGCGTGGGCGGCAGGCTGTTCAGAAACACCGCGCCGTAGGGACGCATCACCAGGCGGTTATCGCAGATCACCAGCACGCCGCGATCGTCAACGTCGCGGATCAGGCGGCCGACGCCCTGTTTAAGCGTGATAACCGCGTCCGGCAGCTGCACCTCGTCAAACGGATCGCCGCCGCGCAGCTTACAGTCTTCCATGCGCGCTTTCAGCAAGGGATCGTCAGGCGAGGTAAACGGCAGCTTGTCGATAATGACCAGCGACAGCGCATCGCCGCGCACGTCCACCCCTTCCCAGAAGCTACTGGTCGCCACCAGCACCGCGTTGCCTGCCGCGATAAACTGTTTTAACAGCTCGCCTTTGCTGGTTTCTCCCTGTAGTAATACGGGCAGCGTCAGCATGGCGCGGAACTGCTCGGCCAGCTCGCGCATCATCTGATGCGAGGTACAAAGGAAGAAGCAGCGGCCGTTGTTAGCCTCGATCAGCGGCAGCAACATGCGCGCCAGCTGTCTGGCGCCACCGGGCTGATTGGGCGAAGGCAGATTGCGCGGCACGCACAGCAGCGCCTGGCTGGCGAAATCGAACGGGCTATTAAGGATCAGCGTTTCTGCGCCAGCGACGCCCAGCCTTTCAACAAAGTGGGTCATCTGCTCATTTACCGCCAGCGTGGCGGAGGTGAAAATCCAGCTGGCTGGGCGCTCGTCCATTACTTCCCGGAAGCGATCCGATACCGACAGCGGCGTCAGCGCCAGCACAAAATGGCGGCTGTTGCACTCATACCAGTAGCTGAAACCGGGCTGCGAGACATCTTTCAGCCGCTTCAGCCTGCCGCGATAGAGCGCCGCCCGTTCAAAGGCCGCATCCAGCAGCGCCGAACGGCCCAGCGACAGCTTCGCGACGTCATAACAAAGCTCCAGCGCATCGTCCAGCAGCAACAGCGCGCGCTGAATATTGGCGTTATTAAGGACTTCCCGCAGATTGCCGCGAAAGCCGGGATCGCCCAGCGCCAGGCGGAAATCCTGCGCGCTTTGCGCCAGCCGATCTGCAGATTTTTGCAGCTGCTGGGCGTCACGCACCTCGGTGCGATAGGCGATGGTGATGTCTTTGGCGAGATCCAGCAGCTGCTTGCTGGAAAGCTGCTGGCCGAAGTACTGGCTGGCGATATCCGGCACCTGATGCGCTTCATCAAAGATCATCACGTCCGCCTCCGGGATCAGCTCCGCAAAACCGCTCTCTTTTACCACCATATCGGCCAGAAAGAGATGATGGTTCACCACCACCACATCCGCGTCCATCGCTTTGCGGCGCGCTTTCACCACGAAACAGTCCTGATAGAGAGGACAGTCGCTGCCCAGGCAGTTGTCATTGGTGCTGGTGACCAGCGGCCAGACCGGGCTGTCTTCCGCCACGCCGCCGCAGGTGCTGATATCACCGTCCACCGTTTCGCTCGACCAGCCGCGCAGGTGCACCAGATCGCTCATCGCCTGCGCCGCCAGCTCGCCGCCCGCCATCGACTGCTGCTCCAGCCGCTCCAGGCAGAGGTAGTTCGAGCGCCCTTTCAGCAGCGCCAGTTTCCCTTTAAATGCTAATGCACGGGCGACCGTAGGCAAATCGCGGCTGTAAAGCTGATCCTGAAGCGCTTTAGATCCGGTAGAAATAATGACTTTTTTACCCGAGCGCAGCGCCGGTGCCAGGTAGGCATAGGTTTTGCCGGTTCCGGTGCCCGCTTCTACTACCAGCTCGCGCTTGTTATCGATGGCCGTTGTGACCGCCTCCGCCATCAGGCGCTGAGGTTCGCGTGGCTTAAAGCCTGGAATGGCCTGCGCCAGCGCGCCGTCTGCTGCAAAATCGTTTACCACGTATCCTCACCGCCCGTTAAAAAAAGCAGGCTATTATGGCAGTATTACCGTAAGGATACAAACCAATACAAATCAAATGGTTATAGCTGAATCAGGCATGTTATGCCGCGAACGGACACAAAGAAAGGGGGTCAGAAAAGGAGGAGGCTGCGCCACTGTAGCGAGGCGCTTATAGTATTAATACTGCTTTATTTTCCCTGGTGAAAGAATCATCTTTAGCGGTGTGGGTAAGGCCAGCTATGATCCCAGCCCGACGCCGAAAGCAAGCCGGTCGCGATAAAATAGACCAGCAAAACCGCAAAAACGGCTATGGCTATTTTTTCAATTAAAACAATAATCTTAGAAGATTGCATACGAATACCCCTTATTTTACCAGTGGATTTGCCTGCCAGAGCAAAACTAGAATGTTACCGGTAAAATCGCAAGCCTTTCCCTTTATCAATTCAATTAACTTTGTTAATGCATATTTCGTTTTTATAGCCACATCCCGCCACGGGCCTTACAGCAGCCTGAGCTGTTTATCCTTTGTCGGGTCTTTTTTGCGGCGCGGCGCGGGAGGCTGCGGCCGCTGCATCTCCAGCCGCAGCCAGTGCAGGATCGCCTGCACAACCCACGCCTGCTGCGCTGCCGTTAGCGGCTGGTGCGCAGGTATCTGGTGCCATTTGCTCAGGCAGCCGCGACAGCAGGTGGCCGTGGCATGCTGGGCAATAAATACCGGATGACCGCGCATCGGCGTTTGCTTGCCGTCATTAACAGGCTCTGCGGGAGCAAGGCGCTCACGAATAAAGTCAGCAGCATGCGCGACGATCTCCTCTTCGCCCTTGTCCAGGCAATAGCGGTATTCGCGGTGGCCTAAATGGAATTTTTGCCGAAACGGCGAGCGCGACAGGCGCAGAAAAAGATCGTCAATGGCGGGCATAATCAATCCAGGCAGAAAAAGTAAGGCAGAGCGCCAGCATAGCATTCTCCTGCCGCCGACAGGAATGCTGAGGGATGACAACCACGCAGGCATTATGCCAGGCTATCGGCCACTAAAGTGATAACAAGAGAGAACCTGATGCCTATTGATCGTCTTGACCCGGAACACCGCATGTCGGAAGCGGTTGTGCATAACGATACGATTTATTACACCAGCGTGCCGGAAAACCTGGACGAGGACGCCGAAGCGCAGACGGCTAACGCGCTGGCGGTAATCGACCGCATCCTGACCCGCCTGGGCTCGGATAAAAGCCGTATTCTGGACGCCACTATTTTTCTGGTACACAAAGAGGATTTTCCGGCGATGAACCGCGCCTGGGACGCCTGGGTGTCGCCAGGCAACGCGCCGGTGCGCTGCACCGTGCAGACCGGCCTGATGAACCCGAAATATCTGGTTGAGATCAAGATCGTCGCCGCCAGATAAACTTATGGCGCACCGGGTGGTGCGCCATTTACTTACTCTTCTTCTTCGTCGTCAGCGTGGTGAGCGTCGTGGTAGTTAGCCCGCTCGCGCGCCTCGTCTTCATCCTCTTCATCTTCATCGTCAAAACGAACGGCAATCATCTCGCCCGTGTGCGTTTCGCGAATTTCAGCCGCCACCAGCTGGATAGCCTGTCCGCTGCTCATGCCGTCGGCCATCAGCTCCTGGATACGCTCCACTGCCTGCTGTTGCTGCTCAAGCGACAGCGCCGGTAAACCACTAATCATAATTGCTCCTGTTTCAGTCGCGGGAATTATTCCACGCGTAACAAACAGATGCCAGCAGCAGAAAAATATGTCAGGCTTGCTGCCTGTTTTAGTTCTGATCTGCCTTAATCATGCCACCTGTTTATTATCCTCTGGAGTATACGCCCGAATCGCTCGGGGATCTGTTTACTGTTGTCGCCCATCAGCCCTGGGCGATGCTGCTGGACTCCGGCTTTGCGGAACACAGCGACAATCGCTTCGATATTATGGTCGCCGACCCCGTCGCCACGCTGACCACCTGCGGCGGTCTGACCTGCGTAGTACGTGACGGCCTGGTGACGGAAAGCGAACAGGATCCGCTCGTTCTGCTGCATCAGACGTTGCAGGAGAGCAATTTGCAGGCGGCTGAAAGCAGCGACTACCCTTTTCAGGGCGGCGCGCTGGGGCTGTTCGGCTATGATCTGGGGCGGCGGTTCGAGAAGCTGCCGCAGCGGGCGAAGCCGGATTTAACCACGCCGGATATGGCCGTGGGCATTTACGACTGGGCGCTGATTGCCGATCACCATCGCCAGACCCTGACGCTGATCACGCATGGCGACGCCGCGCAACGGCTGCGCTGGCTCGATGAACAAACGCCGCAGGTGCCCGAGCCTTTTCGCCTGACCAGCGCCTGGGCTTCCAATATGAGTCGTGAAGCCTACGGCGAGAAGTTCCGTCAGGTTCAGGCATGGCTGCGCAGCGGCGACTGCTATCAAATCAATCTGGCCCAGCGCTTTCAGGCCAGCTACAGCGGCGATGAATGGCAGGCATACAGATCGCTGACCCGCCAGAACCGCGCGCCCTTCAGCGCCTTTCTTCGCCTGCCGGACAGCGCCATCTTAAGCCTTTCGCCCGAACGCTTTCTGCATATGGCGGCGGGCGAAATCGAAACTCGCCCAATTAAGGGCACGCTGCCGCGCCTGAGCGATCCCCAGGCCGATCGCCGTCAGGCGGAGAAGCTGGCGCAGTCGCCTAAGGATCGGGCGGAAAACCTGATGATTGTCGACCTGCTGCGCAACGATATTGGCCGCGTAGCCGTACCCGGCACGGTAAAAGTGCCGGAGCTGTTTGTCGTAGAGCCTTTCCCGGCGGTGCATCATCTGGTCAGTACCATTACCGGCACGCTGAAACCCGGGCTTACGGCCTGCGATCTGCTGCGCGCCTGTTTCCCTGGCGGATCTATCACCGGTGCGCCTAAAGTACGGGCAATGGCTATTATCGATGAGCTTGAACCGCACCGCCGCAACGCCTGGTGCGGCAGCATCGGTTATCTCAGCGTCTGCGGCCGCATGGATACCAGCATCACCATCCGCACCCTGACGGCGGAAAAGGGCCAGCTTTACTGTACCGCTGGCGGCGGTATCGTGGCCGACAGCGACGAGCAGTCGGAATATCAGGAAACGTTCGATAAGGTAAACCGCATTCTTCCCTGTCTGGAGCACTATCATGCCTGACGCGTCACCGGCGCTGGAGCGTTTTATCACCCGTTTTCAGCTACAGCGGCCCGAGCCTGCCGTGCCTCAGCTGCCCACGCGCCAGGCGGCGGTGCTGGTGCCGATTATTAACCGTCCGCGTCCTGCGCTGCTGCTGACCCGACGCGCCGCCACGCTACGCAAGCATGCCGGGCAGGTCGCCTTCCCCGGCGGGATGCGGGATAATGAAGATCGGTCACTGATTTACACCGCGCTGCGCGAAGCGCAGGAAGAGGTCGCTATTCCGCCTGAAAGCGTAAAGGTGATCGGCGTGCTGCCGCCCGTGACCAGCAGCACCGGTTTTCAGGTTACGCCGGTAGTAGGCATTCTGCCTGATAACCTTGCCTGGCACGCCAATGAAGCGGAGGTGGAATCGGTTTTTGAGATGCCGCTTCAGGAAGCACTCCGGCTGGGGCGCTATGCACCGCTGGATATCCAGCGCCACGGCATAACACACCGGATCTGGCTTTCCTGGTTTGACGACTATTTTATCTGGGGCATGACTGCGGGCATTATCCGCCAGCTCAGCCTGCAGGTAACAGAGTAGCGGTTTCGCACAAAATAGCGTCGCTTGCCCGCTTTGCCAGAGCTTTACAGCAAAACGGCAAAGAAATTCCCTCTTTTAGTTTGCCTTACCCCTTCACAATTAGCGTAAATCCTTTATATTGCAGCGCAAAAGACCGGCCCCGAATCATAGCGGGCCGGTTTTTGTTTGCCTTAGTTCAGGTCAGGCAGAAAAAAGCAGCGGACGCCAGTGTGATGCAGCCCGCAATAACTTTTCTGTCTGCAGAAGATTAGTTTATTTCATGCGACTATCGTTCACATGATGATTACCATTAAATATTATCCAGCGATTAACTGCGGACCCGGGAGCAGAATGTGATTAGCGTTTTCGACATGTTTAAGATCGGCATAGGCCCATCCAGTTCCCATACGGTGGGGCCGATGAAAGCCGGCAAACAGTTTGTTGACGATCTGGTCAGCCTGGGCAAATTAACCGATGTGACGCGCATCGCCGTCGACGTTTACGGTTCGCTTTCTCTGACCGGTAAAGGGCACCACACCGATATCGCGATTATTATGGGCCTGTCGGGCGCCTCGCCGGAAAGTGTGGATATCGACGGCATTCCGGCCTTTATTCGTGATGTAGAGGCGCGACAGCGTCTGCTGCTGGCCGGCGGCGCGCACGAAGTCGATTTTCCACGCGAAGGCGGCATGGTGTTTCGCAGCGATAATCTCTCCCTGCATGAAAACGGTATGCGCATTCATGCCTTCTCGGGCGACGAGCTGATTTACAGCAAAACCTACTATTCCATCGGCGGCGGCTTTATCGTCGATGAAGAGCATTTCGGCCAGTCCACGCTGAACGAAGTGTCGGTGCCCTATCCGTTCAACTCGGCGAAAGAGATGCTGGCCCACTGTCATGAAACCGGCCTGTCGCTTTCCGGTATGGTGATGAAGAACGAGCTGGCGCTGCACAGCCGGGCGGAGATCGAACACTATTTCGCGGACGTCTGGCAGAGTATGCGCGACTGTATCGATCGCGGCCTGAATACCGAAGGCGTTCTGCCTGGCCCGCTACGCGTACCGCGCCGCGCCGCCGCGCTGCGCCGTTTGCTGGTTTCCTCCGACAAACTTTCCAGCGATCCTATGAACGTAATCGACTGGGTAAACATGTTTGCGCTGGCCGTTAACGAAGAGAACGCGGCGGGCGGCCGGGTGGTGACGGCCCCAACCAACGGCGCCTGCGGCATCGTGCCGGCCGTGCTGGCCTATTACGATCACTTTATCGCTTCGGTCAGTCCCGATATTTTTATCCGCTATTTTATGGCGGCGGGCGCCGTCGGCATTCTGTACAAGATGAACGCCTCGATTTCCGGCGCGGAAGTGGGCTGCCAGGGCGAGGTCGGCGTGGCCTGTTCAATGGCGGCGGCGGGTCTGGCCGAGCTGCTGGGCGCCAGCCCGGAGCAGGTTTGCGTGGCGGCGGAAATCGGCATGGAGCACAACCTGGGCCTGACCTGCGATCCGGTTGCGGGTCAGGTACAGGTTCCCTGCATCGAACGTAACGCCATTGCTTCGGTAAAAGCGATTAACTCCGCGCGCATGGCGATGCGGCGTACCAGCGAGGCACGCGTTTCGCTGGATAAAGTGATCGAAACGATGTATGAAACCGGCAAGGATATGAACGCCAAATACCGTGAAACTTCCCGCGGCGGCCTGGCGATAAAAGTACAGTGTGACTGATTTTTCGCCAGCGCCTTCTGCGGCGCTGGCGCTTTCCTTTTCCCTCTATTTCTGCTGTTGGCAACCCGCTGTTTAACCCCGTTTTTCATTTCTCAGGACTAAACTTAATCTTACTTTTGCCGATAACAGGCTGGTTCGCGTTTCGCTTTAAGGATGGTCATTAATGCAAGTGTCACAGGAAGCCACTGGGGCGTTTCGCCGCAGACGCTTGTTAATTGCTGTGGTAGTCGCCGCGCTGGTGCTTATCCTTACCCTGGCTTTACGCTTTATCGTCGAAAAAAATCATATCGAAAAGCTGTCGCACACTTTTGCCAGCAAAGCGATCCAGCGTTTCGATCGCCTTTTTTCGCCGCTTGACGTGGCGGCTAATAATACGCAGGGGCTGGTGGGCCTGCCGTGCGATCAGGTTCGTTTTCCGCTGGTGGAAAAGCTGGCCTCGCTGCAAACCGTGCGATCAATTATCCTGGTCGATCGGGACAATATGTACTGTTCCAGCATTTATGGCAGTACCAATCTTGCCTTCAGCGCCACCTATCCCGAACTGGCCGTAAACAATCAGCGAATGTTGCTAAGCACCGACGATCATCTGCTTAAGGGATCACCGGTACTGCTGCTGTGGACGCCGCTGGAAGCAGGCAACAGGGCCGGGATCCTGCAACTCGTTAATATCGAGCTGATGAGCAACTACCTGCTTGAGCCTGAGTTGCCGTGGGTGGAACGCGTTATTTTCAATGTAGGCGAACACAGCCTGGAATACGGCAATCCCCTGATTGAAAAAGCGCTGCCGTCCGAGGATGAAGTCAGCTATCAGGACGCCTCGCTGCGCTATCCTTTTTCCGTCACGCTGTATGGGCCGGCGCCCGCCAGGCTGGCGCTGCTGGCGCTGCCTGAACAGCTGCCGCTGGCGCTGCTGCTGAGCCTGCTGTCCGGCTACATTGTCTGGCTGGCGACCGCGAACCGCATGAGCCTTGCCTGGCAGATCAGCTACGGCATTAACGCGCGTGAATTTATGGTGTACTGCCAGCCGCTGATTAACGCCCGCAGCGGCGAATGCGAAGGCATCGAGCTGCTGCTGCGCTGGCATAACGACCGCCAGGGCTGGGTATCGCCGGATCTTTTTATTCCGCTGGCCGAGCGGCATAATTTAATCGCGCCGCTGACGCGTTATGTGTTAACCGAGGTGGTCAGCCAGCTGCCGCTGCTGCCGGCCCGCTCCGATTTCCATATTGCCATCAACGTCGCTTCCAGCCATTTTCATGACCGGCAAATCGTGACGGATTTGAAGCAGCTCTGGTGGCCGGCGAACCCGGCTCCGCAGCTGATTGTGGAACTGACCGAGCGCGATGCGCTGCCGGAGGTTGACCAGCGCGTGGTGGCTCAGCTGCGCCAGAACGGCGTGAAGCTGGCGATTGACGATTTCGGCACCGGCCACAGTTCGCTCTCCTATCTGAAAACGCTTAGCCCGGACGTGCTGAAAATCGATAAGGTTTTTACCGCGGCGATAGGGACAGACGCGATTAACGCGACCGTTACGGATATGGTGATTTCCCTGGCGCAGCGGCTGAATATCAGCCTGGTTGCGGAAGGCGTGGAAACGGCAGCTCAGGCGGCCTACCTGCGTGAGAAAGGCGTGGATGTGTTGCAGGGATATCTGTTTGCCCGACCGATGCCGCTGGAAAGTTTCCCTCAGTGGCTTAGCGAACATCAGCCGCCCGGCGGCGGCTGATGTTTCGTCAGGTTTAGCCTTCTTCCACCGGGGCTTTTTCCCGCGTCACGCGGACCAGATCAATACGATAGTCGGTAGCAGAGACAATCTGGAAGGCGAACGGCGGCAGTGCTATTACCTCGCCCGCCTGGGGCAGCTGGCCTTTCTGGGCAATCAGCAGTCCCGCCAGCGAAGCATGATCGTCTGCCGGCTTCACCAGCATCTGGGTATCCAGCAGCTGCTGCAAAGAATGCAGATCGGTGCCGCCCTTCACCAGCCAGCCTTCGCCATCAGCGACGATATCAGGCGTTTCATCCTCATCCGGGAACTCGCCCGCAATCGCCTCCAGCACGTCCAGCGGCGTTATCAGACCCTGCACCACGCCGAACTCATTGCTTACCACCACAAAGCTGCCCCTGGCGCGACGCAGCACGCCCAGCAGATTGATCGGATCCAGCGTTTCCGGCACGATCACCGGCGGCATAGCGGCAGCATAGGTGGCAACATCAATGCCCTGCTCCAGGGCCACCAGCAGCTCTTTTGCCCGCACGACGCCGACAATCTCATCCAGCTCTCCCCGGCAGACGGGGAACAGGCTGTGCGGCGTATCCAGCAGCTGCACGCGGATTTCATCCGCCGGACGCTCGGCGTTGACCCAGGAAATATCGCCGCGCGGCGTCATAATGCTGCGTACCGAGCGCGAGGCCAGCGTCAGCACGCCGTTAATCATATAGCGCTCTTCATCTTTAAAGGTTTCCTGCGGCATCAGCTTGAGGGTTTCGCTCTCCTGTTCGCCGTTATCCGTATGGCCCCCGCGTCGTCCCCCCATAAGCCGCTGAATAGCTTCGGCGGTACGCTCACGCATCGGTCTTTTGGACTGATGGCGAAGAAAATTCACCCGCGCGATCTGGTTAAACAGCTCGATCAGAATAGAGAAGCCGATAGCCGCGTAGAGGTAGCCTTTTGGAATATGGAAGCCAAAGCCTTCCGCCACCAGGCTAAGCCCGATCATCAACAGGAAGCTGAGGCAGAGCACCACGACTGTAGGATGCGCGTTGACAAACCGGGTCAGCGGTTTTGAGGCCAGCAGCATCACGCCCATCGCGATCACCACCGCCGTCATCATAATCGCCAGGTTGTTGACCATGCCAACGGCAGTGATTACCGCATCCAGCGAGAAGACGGCATCCAGCACCACAATCTGGATAACCACGGACCAAAAGCTGGCATAGCCCTTAGCGCCTCCGCCGATGTGCTCACGGTTTTCCAGCCTTTCATGCAGCTCCATCGTCGCTTTGAACAGCAGAAAGAAACCGCCGACCAGCAGGATCAGATCGCGCCCCGAAAAGCTGAAATCCGCGACGCTGAACAACGGACGCGTCAGGGTCACCATCCAGGAGATCAGAGAAAGCAGACCCAGGCGCATAATCAGCGCCAGAGACAGGCCTATCAGACGGGCTTTATCACGCTGCTTTGGCGGCAGCTTATCGGCCAGGATGGCGATAAAAACCAGGTTATCTATTCCCAAAACGATTTCAAGGACGACCAGCGTCAGCAGACCGGCCCAGATTGACGGGTCTAAGAGAAATTCCATGACAGGCTCCGAACAGAGATAGGGGAAAAAGAAACTGGCAACACCATCGCGCAGCTTAGGGCTGGAGACAAGGCAAGATAAGCGCCATCAAAAGGCAAAGTCAGAGTGGCCGCGTAGGCCGGTGGCTTAGTTAAACAACTTCGGTGACGATCCATAGGGAGGGCGCAGGCCCGTGGCTCCTGTAAAAATTAAGGAGTTCTACTGTAAACAGCGCACGGGACAACGTCAAAATATTTGCTTACATTTACAGAAGACCGTTCAGTCACAAACGGCCCTGCTCCGCTATTCGCCAGAAGAAGGCGCCTCTGCCTGCTGCGCAGCCTCAGGCTTTTCCTTTTGCCACAGGCGCAGCGTAAAGTCCGTTTCAACCTCAAACGACGGCGTGGTAGCCAGCACGCCCCAGACTTCAGGACGGGCGCGCCACGCAAAAGGCGTCATCTGCAAGAGTGCGGCGGACGTCTCACTGTTAAGGCTCATTAAATAATTAAGCGAATGCTGCTCTACCAGCGTAAAGCCCGGCAACGCTTCGGGCGTTTCATCATGCAGGCGTGCTTCCTGATAGATTAGCTCTTTGAACTGCAGCAGGTGACGCGGCCCCGGCGTAACGGTCAGGACGTAGCCGTGGGGCTTTACTACCCGCGCCAGCTCCTCCGCCTTGCAGGGCGCATAGATCCGCAGCACGGCATCAAACTGTTCGCTGGCAAACGGCAGCCGGTGGCTGGACGCCACGCAAAAACGAACGTTGCGATAGCGTTTAGCGCCAGCACGCACCGCGACTCTGGATACATCCAGCGCGTGGACTTCCGCCTCGCCGTTTTTTTGCAGCATATCGGCCACCGCGTGGGTGTAGTAGCCTTCGCCACAGCCAATATCGAGCACGCTGGCGTTTTCGGGCGGCAGGATGCGCTGGAAAATATCGCAGACGCTGGACTGGAGAGGCTGATAGTGCCCGGCATCCAGAAATTCACGTCGCGCCTGCATCATCTCGGCGCTGTCGCCCGGCTGCTTCGATCGCTTGTGCTGCACCGGCAGCAGATTGACGTAGCCCTCTTTTGCCCGATCGAACTGATGCCGGTTTTCACATCGCCAGCCGGAAGCATCGGGCAGCAAGGGATGATGGCAAAGCGGGCAAAGATAAGACATAACAACTCTCCGGTAACGTTAAGAGCGGCAGTTTACCGGAAATATGCAGGCCAGGGCAGGTTTTCATGGCCGGAAAGGAAAAAGCCCCGCCGATACCGGCAGGGCTTTATTATTCTGATGCTTGCCTGAACCGTCGCGCGGGCAACGGCAAGATCGAAAATTAGATAGCGGTGACGTTCACAGCAGCAGGGCCTTTCTGGCCGTCCTGAATTTCGAACTCAACGTTCTGGCCTTCAGCCAGAGTTTTGAAGCCATTGCCCTGGATAGCAGAGAAGTGTACGAACACGTCTTTGCTGCCGTCTGCAGGGGTAATGAAGCCAAAACCTTTAGACTCGTTGAACCACTTAACCTGACCTTTAATCTTTGCCATTTTGCAAATTCCTTAGAGTGTTAATTCGCCCGGGGGCGTGACGTACAGAAAAATCAGAGACACAACTGCATGAGGCATAAATTAAGGCTCGGCAAGGAAGCGGTATTCAACGTAACGTCTTTACTCAGAACTTCTTTACTGAAGATGCCATACATAAACAGAACTGTACCCCGTTTTACCAAAAGCGTTATCACATATTCGATTATTAATGGCAAGTCATTTTTATAAGGTCGTCGGACTGTCGCACATATTTGAAACGTCTGCGGCACTTATTGCACATCAACAAAGGAATTATTGAACGTCGCCAGAGTAAAACCGAATGGCACAGGCCCGTCGGTCATGCAATTTTCTAAGCACATCTTAGCCTGCCGCCGCTGCCAAGTCTACGGCTTCTCGCTGCGCTCCGGGCGATTTTCCATCTGGCTTATTGCAGAAATATGACATTGCTTACTCAAAAATCTTCATTTAAAGATGGCTCCGCGCCACGCAAAATTAGAATGGCATTGGGGTATCAAAAGGAGCATATGGTTCATATTTAAATTTAAACTGCACCAAAATCAGGAAAATGTATTTTTGCCTGCCCCATTTAAATGCAGCCCCCTTCCCGATTAATTGCCATTAGTACCATCAATCTATTTGGATTAACCGGCATTGATATCAGCGCGTACGCATTTTAAATTCCCTTACCAGGATTATTCTTAATTTATATTTTTAAGGGGCATCCTCGCGCCAATTTTCAACGCGCTGAAACGGTGCTCGTCCAGCTTTGCTGCCTGCATCTTTTCGCTCAGCACGCGCGGCGGCTCGTCCAGCGATTCGTCCGCCAGCTCGAATACGCCCCAATGAATGGGAATGGTGACGGGCTGGCCCAGCGCCTGATGTAGCGAAATGGCCTCGTCCGGATCCATATGCTGTCCGCGCATAAACCACTGCGGCGCATAAGCGCCCGTTGGCAAAGCAGCCAGGTTGAAAGGCCCCAGCCTGCGCGGGATCTCCAGCAGCCTTTCGGAATAGCCGCTGTCGCCGCTGAACCAGAAATTTACGCCCTGACTCTTTACTACCCAACCGCACCATAAAGAGCGGTTGCGATCCCAGGGCGTACGCATACTCCAGTGACGCGCCGGAACGGCAAAGATCTGCATTTCGCGATCGGTGACGCTTTCCCACCAGTCCAGCTGCGTGACCTTTTTTGCCCCGCGTTTTTTAAACCAGGGCGCCAGCCCCAGCGGCACCACAAAATGCACGTCCGGAAAATGACGCAGGATCAGTTTGATGGTAGGCCAGTCAAGATGGTCGTAATGGCTGTGCGAAATCAGTACGCGATCCAACGCGGGCAGGTCTTCGACTTTCAGCGCGGCAGGCGTTTTGCGCTGCGGCCCGTAAAATTGGAGCGGCGACGCGCGCGACGCCAGCGCGGGATCGATCAGCGTGTATTTGCCCGAGGTGCGCAGCAGCAGGCAGGCATGGCCCAGCCACCAGACGGCATCCTCCTCGCCGCTTAAATCGGCAGGCTGCCACCACTGACGAATAAACGCATCGTAGCCCTGCGCCGGTGGAAAAGGCAGCCCCTGCGCCTTGCGCTCTTTGCGCCAGCGCTGTAAATCACCGGGCTGGCGGAGATCCTGTTCAGGGTTACGGAAGCCTTCCGGCGTGTGGTGCGCTTTTTGCGGATCGTACCAGGGGTTTTGCCAGGCCATGCGGTGCTCCTTGTGCCGGAGCGATTAGCGCTCCGGAATTAAACGAATAAAATCAGTCTCATTGTTATCTTCAGCCGGCACCTGCCGCGCGCCGACAAGCTTTATCAGCAGCTGGTTCTGCCGTTTCTGCTCGTCAAGCAGCGCCTCCAGCAGGCGGATCTGTTCATTAGCTCTGACGCTGGCGCGAGTGATAAAAAACCAGGCGACCAGCCCGACAAGCATAATGCCGATAAGCAAACCGGCTCCCGCCGCGCCGTTGGCGACCTCGTTTAACATACCTATACTCCTGATGTTACATATAATTATAATGAGCCGAATTTTACCTGCTCATCAACGAATTGATAGCGCGCTGATGGAAATTTAGGAACCTTCGCGCAGGCTTTATGGCGGCACTGCTGTATGCTGACAATGTTTTGCGTATCTGCTCACAATGTACTGGCGTCGGCGACTACGGGAAAGGCCGACGCATAAAGGAGAAAGCATGAAATTTTTTGTTCGTCTTGTTGGCCTGCTGGTCTTGATTTGGCTGGCTCTGCTGGTCACCGGCTATGGCGTACTGGCTGGAAGCCATAAGAATGTCGCAGGGATGGGGCTGCAATGCCAGTATCTTACCGCTCGCGGCATGACTACCGCCCAGTATCTGCACAGCGACAGCGGCATTGTCGGCGTCACCGACTGCCCTTTGCTGAAAAAAAGCAGTGAAGTGATCGATAACTGAAACCGCGACGGGCCGAGCGCTGTCGGCCCGTCGGTTCAGAACGGATAGTCCCGATAGCCCATCTGTTCCGATATCAGCCTGCCCGCACGGTGCAGCATCGCAACATAGTTGCCCTTCTCTTCTTCCGTAAAACGGATGGTCGGGAAGGAGATGCTCAGTCCGGCAATCACCACGCCAAAGCGATCGAATATCGGCACGGCAATGCAGCGCAATCCCTCTTCCTGTTCTTCGTTATCTTCGCCAAAGCCCTGTGCGCGTACCCGTTCCAGCTGGGTTATCAGCGCGTCCGTAGACGTAAGCGTGCGGGAGGTATTCTTCTGAAAGCTGACCTCTGCCAGGATGCTTTTCACCTCTTCCGGATCGCGCCAGGCCAGCAGCACTTTACCAATAGCGGTGCTGTAAAGCGGATTGCGTCGGCCAATGCGCGAGTACATGCGCAGATTGTAAAGCGAGTCGATTTTGTGAATATAAACAATACTGTCTTCTTCCAGCGCGCCCAGGTGGATCGTCTCGCGGGTGAGGCGGGAAAGTTCGCGCATCTGGATATCGGCGCTGCGTATCAGATCGACATTCTGTAACGCCTTTGCGCCCAGCTCAAACAGCTTCAGGGTCAGGCTATATTTTTCCGTGTCGCCTTCCTGCGCAACGTAGCCCAGCGACTTCATGGTCTGTAAAAAACGATAAACGGTGCTTTTCGACATCATCACCCGCTGTGACAGCTCGGTAATGCCGTGCGCTCGCTCTTCGCCTAACGCCTGTAAAATGCCAAACACTTTCAGTACGGAAGAGACCGAATCGGGCTGTTTATCCACCTCATCCTTCGCCATAACGCTTTTGCCTTATTGTTTTATAAAAAATGGAACACTATTCCCAGTATACTTTTTGCCGCAGCGGCAGCGCAACGCTAACCTGTCGGCAGCACAGACACATTTGCTGATGGTTGAGCGCGCTGAATAAATGGTAAGGCAAGGAAAAAATCATTAGCATTATGATATTCACTCTCCTGACTATTTTCTCTATGCCGCAAACTCTTCCATCGGATGGCCTGCCCGTTCCGCAGCGCTATGGCGCGATTTTAGCTATCGCACTGGGTATTACCGTTGCCGTGCTGGACGGCGCTATCGCCAACGTGGCGCTGCCAACCATTGCCCGCGATCTTCAGGCCAGTCCGGCGGCCTCAATCTGGATCGTCAACGCCTATCAGCTGGCGATTATCGTCTCGCTGCTTTCGCTCTCTTTTCTGGGCGATATCCTGGGCTACCGCCGCGTCTATCAGTGTGGACTGGTGGTATTTACCTGTACCTCGCTGTTCTGCGCGTTTTCCGACTCGCTGGGCATGTTGACCTTCGCCAGGGTGCTGCAGGGTTTTGGCGGCGCGGCACTGATGAGCGTGAACACCGCGCTGATCCGCATCATTTATCCGCAGCGCTACCTGGGGCGCGGAATGGGCATTAACTCCCTCATCGTCGCCGTCTCAACCGCCGCTGGCCCGACCGTGGCCGCTGCCGTGCTCTCTGTCGCCTCCTGGCAATGGCTGTTCCTGATTAACGTGCCGGTAGGCCTCGGCGCGCTATTTCTCGCCTTCCGCTTTCTACCCGATAATCCGCAAAAAGCCAGCGAACAGCGCTTTGATATTCCCAGCGCCATCATGAACGCGCTGACGTTTGGCCTGTTAATCTCTGCGCTGAGCGGTTTCGCCCAGGGTCAGAGCGGCAAACTGGTTGCGGCGGAACTGGTCGCGCTGGTAGTTATTGGCGTGGTGTTTATTCGTCGGCAGCTGCGGCTGCCGGTGCCGCTGCTGCCGGTCGACCTGCTGCGTATCCCGGTATTCTCGCTGTCGCTCGGCACCTCGGTATGCTCCTTTTGCGCGCAGATGCTGGCGATGGTGTCGCTGCCGTTTTTTCTGCAAACCGTGCTGCATCGCGACGAGGTAGCGACAGGCCTGCTGCTGACGCCGTGGCCGCTGGCAACGATGGTGATGGCACCGATAGCGGGCAGACTCATCGAGCGCTACCATGCCGGGCTGTTGGGCGCTATAGGGCTGGGATGCTTTGCGATCGGCCTGTTTTCGCTGGCGCTGCTGCCAGCTTCGCCGGATAACTGGAGCATTATCTGGCGCATGATGATCTGCGGCGCGGGCTTTGGCCTGTTTCAGTCGCCCAACAACCACACTATTATCAGTTCGGCGCCACGTCATCGCAGCGGTGGCGCGAGCGGCATGTTGGGCACGGCGCGCCTGCTGGGTCAAACCAGCGGCGCGGCGCTGGTCGCGTTAATGTTCAATCTGTTCAGCGATCAGGGCACGCACGCCTCGCTGCTGCTGGCGGGGGGATTTTCTACGCTGGCCGCCATCGTCAGCGCGCTTCGGCTGACGCAGCCGGGGCCGCAACAGAAAGCGGGCTGATCGACAGGCAAAAAAATGCCGGTCAGCGACCGGCATTTATCATCTTAACGACTATTTCAGGTACTGGCCGCTGCGCAACGCCTCGATACGCTTATCCAGCGGTGGATGCGACATAAACAGCTCGCTCAGCGACTTCGATTTGCCGTTAATGCAGAACGCCATCATGGTGCTTGCTTCCTGCGGCTCATAGCTGGTTTTCAGACGTTGCAGCGCGGCGATCATTTTCTCGCGGCCAACCAGACGCGCCGAACCGGCATCGGCATGGTATTCACGATGGCGCGAGAACCACATGGTGATAATGCTGGCCAGAATACCGAACACCAGCTCCAGCACCATCGACACCGCAAAATAGACCAGCGGGTTGCCGTTGCTGCTTTCGCCCTCTTCGCGATCGCCCGACATAAAGCCTGCGGCTATCTGCGCGATAATACGCGAGATAAAGATCACAAAGGTGTTTACCACGCCCTGGATCAGCGTCATCGTCACCATATCGCCGTTGGCGATATGGCTGATCTCATGCGCCAGCACCGCCTCGGCCTCATCGCGGTTCATGTTTTGCAGCAGCCCGGTAGAAACCGCAACCAGTGAGGCATCGCGGCGCGCGCCGGTAGCAAAGGCATTAATGTCCGGCGCATGATAAATAGCGACCTGCGGCATAGCAATGCCCGCCTGCTGCGCCTGTCCGGCAATGGTCTGCATCAGCCAGCGCTCGGTTTCGTTACGTGGCTGCTCAATGACCTCACCGCCTACGGAGCGCAGCGCCATCCATTTAGACATCAGCAGTGAGACAAACGCACCGCCAAAGCCAAACAGACCCGCCATGATCATCAGGCCCTGAACACTGCTTGACTGAATTCCCGTCAGACTGAGGATCAGTCCAAAAACCAACATTACGCCCAGGTTGGTTAACAGGAAAAGCGCAATACGCATCATAAAATTTCTTCTTCCTCAGTTAAAAAATCGCTTATAGCGGATAACTATCCTATGGGCGCGGCAAAACATTTCAAGCGGCAAAGGGCATTAAGTGTCTAAAAAGACATAACTTTACATTTTGTCTTAACTTTTAACGTTCAGGAAAACATTGACTGTCAGGAAAGGCAAAGTTACCGCGTGGATTGGGAAAGTTCAGGTAAAAATAAGGCACAGCTTGCGCTGTGCCCTGGTGGTTATTTGGTGCTCTGGCTTTTTTCCAGTTGCGCCAGATCATTGGCGATACTGACCGTTTCGTCCAGGTAAGGATCCGGCTCTTTGTAATCCTTCGGCAGATCCTCAAGCTTCGCCAGCGGCTTTTTGCCTTCCACTTTAAAGCGGGCGTTGATCCGCTCCAGCCGCAGCGCGTCATCCTCGTGATTTTCTTTCTCGCGCTCGGCAAGATTCAGCGAGATGATATTGCGCTTATCCTTCATCGCGTTGAAGCGGGCAATATCTTTCAGGATGTACTGGAACTCCATATCCTTCGCGATACGATCCTGATGCGTCTTGAGCAGCTGCGGGATCAGCGGTTTAACATCGCCGGTTTTGGTATAGGCCGCCGCATCAATGCTGTCCCACGGCAGCGCGTTATCCTCGAATTTCTCACCGGTTTCCACCGCTTCCACGCCGGTCGGCATCAGCAGATCCGGCGTAACGCCTTTACGCTGGGTACTGCCGCCGTTAACGCGGTAGAACTTCTGGATGGTGTAGGTGATGGATCCCAGCGCAGGCCATTCTGGACGCAGCATCTGATCGTAGATACGGTTCAGCGAGCGATACTGCTGCACGGTGCCTTTACCAAAGGTCGGTTCACCGACGATCAGCGCGCGACCATAATCCTGCATGGCGGCAGCAAAGATCTCGGAAGCGGAGGCGCTGAAACGGTCTACCAGCACCACCAGCGGGCCTTTATAGTAAACCATGCTGTCGGTATCGCTGTCCTGACGCACCTTGCCGTTGTTATCGCGCACCTGCACCACCGGGCCGCCCGGAATAAACAGGCCGGAAAGCGATACCGCCTCCGTCAGCGCCCCGCCGCCGTTGGTACGCAGGTCGATCACTACGCTGTCGACATTCTGCTTCTGCAGCTTTTGCAGCTGCACTTTAACATCGTCGGTCAGACCCACGTAGAAGCCCGGAATATCCAGTACGCCGACCTTCTCTTTGCCGACGTTATGCACGCTCATTTTCACCGCGCGATCTTCCAGACGGATTTTTTCACGGGTCAGCGTAATAATACGGGTTTTGGTGCCCTTGCCGGCCGGCAGGATCTCCAGACGCACTTTGCTGCCTTTCGGGCCTTTAATCTGCGCCACGACGTCATCCAGACGCCAGCCGATCACGTCCTGAACCGGTTTGCCGGGCTGGCCGACGCCGACGATACGATCGCCCACGGTAATCGCTTTGCTTTTGGCTGCCGGGCCGCCTGCAACCATGGAGTTGATCACGGTGTAATCATCATCCATTTGCAGTACGGCGCCGATGCCTTCCAGCGACAGGCTCATTTCAGTATTGAACTGATCGGTATTGCGCGGAGACAGGTAGCTGGTATGCGGATCGATTTCACGCGCGAAAGCGGTCATCGCCAGCTGGAAAACGTCCTCGCTGTTGCTCTGCGCCAGACGGCGGATAGCAAACTGATAGCGCTTGGTGAGAACCTCGCGGATCTCCTTTTCCTCTTTGCCCGTCAGCTTCAGGCTCAGCTCGTCATATTTGACTTTGGCATCCCAAAGCTGGTTCAGCTCCGCAGTGGTTTGCGGCCAGGGTGCCTTGCTGCGGTCGATATCAATAGTATCGTGACCGCTAAAATTCATCGGCTTGTTCAGCACTGTCAGCGCGTATTGATAGCGCTCAAAACGGCGTTTCTGCGCCAGGTTATATAAATCGTAAAAAACATCCAGCTGACCCGATTTCAGTTCATCGCCCAGCGTGGTTTTTTTGGTGTTGTACTGCGCCACGTCAGAAGCCAGCAGCACATTGTGGTTGTAGTCCAACAGATTCAGATAGCGGGCGAAAATTTTCGCGGAGAAATCTTTATCCAGGTCGAACTGACGATAGTGGGAACGCGTAAAGCGCGACGTCACGCGCTCGCTGACGGTCGCGTGCTGCGGTTCCTGATGAAGCTGCGGAATTTGCTCGGCGCGCGTAATAGCATCGGCGGCGAAAACATGTCCGGTAAACAACAGTGCAGCAATAACGGTGGTTTTAAAAAAGTTGTTCATGCCCTGATTGGCCTCCGTATCAGAACTGCAAGTGTTCTGCGCGCACTATCATTGCCAGGCCGGAAGCCAGCTGTACCCGGACGC
>Ga0157358_1000177_pt1 | contig 25328 bp, 20 predicted proteins | sample AttcapACBM2_FD_111484 | JGI IMG/M metagenome (GOLD analysis project Ga0157358, IMG submission 111484) | Fungus gardens microbial communities from leaf cutter ant in Botucatu, State of São Paulo, Brazil - Atta capiguara ACBM2 | ecosystem: Host-associated > Fungi > Mycelium > Unclassified ... | reverse complement strand
ATGCGACCTGTCTGTAGACAGACGATGGGCTGCAGGAAAGGGACGATGGCATGATTTTTAATCGCTTCGGTAACGTCATGCTCAAGCTTTTCTCTGCGGAGGAAAGTCAGCTCCATATCCGGTGAAAAATGGACCGGGTACGGCGTTTTATCCCGCTTGGCTTCGTACATAGCCAAATCGGCTGCCCGCACGATGCCGGAACCACCGCAGCAGGTCGAACACGCTACTCCAATCGACAGTCCCAGAAAGGTGTCAGGCCCGGTGCGGATCTCCGTGGCACGAAGACGGAGAGTGGCCGCCGTTCTGACCGCCTCTTCAGGCTGCCCACCGCCCGAGGTCATAGCAAACTCATCACCGCCGATGCGAAACACATGGGTGTGCGGGCTGACAGATTCCGCCAGCAGGTTGGCCAGAGAAACCAGCGTGGCATCCCCCTGATGGTGCCCGTTCAGGTCATTAATGCTTTTAAAATCATTGATGTCGAGTAACGTAAGAAAATAAGGCTGCCCGGCTGCGTCAAGCTGGGCAATACGAGCGCTGAATGCCCGACGATTACCCACCCCGGTAAGTTCATCCGTATCGGCCAGTCGAAGGGCATTTTTTTCAGCCGTGAGCATTTTACGTACGAGCCTGCCGATAAGCAGGCCCGGGATAATCATGGCCAACAGAGCAAAGCCAGACGAGGTCAGAATAAACCTCAGTCTTTCACTGGTTTCAAAATCCGCACTGTACTCCAGGCCGAGGAGCGTAGAAATTTGTCCCTCAAGTCCGTACTCCCACAGGGCAGAAAGTAAAAATATGGTGACAATATTAAGCATTGCTAACCATAGAAGTTTCAGGTGCATCCGAGACCCCCGGCATTATAATAAGTTAAATATTAAGTAGTTATCATTAAAAAAGGGGTTTACCTCTGCATAATATTGACTACCCGTCAGAAATTGCATCGTATATAATGAAATAAATCTTTCCGAATAAACATTGCCCCTCTGGCAAAGCAAAGGGATGCCGTTTCAGAATACCTGGCCTGTCGCCAGTCTCAATAAAAGTATCCAGATCTTATATCGGCAGTATCTGGAGAATTAACAGGGACTGTCGGTAAATTTTATTCGCCACCGCAAGGCGCCCGCATAAATTTCCCTTATTGCCAAATAATCACTGACATAAAGTGTGGCTATCGTTTTTAGGCAAAAGATCGCAATCGTCGTTTTCCTTTTTCACCCTGAGACCTCAAAGGGAATGTTTACCGATTGTAATGATTTCCGCCGACTGCGGTCCTTGTTCGGAATATCATCCTGGCGTTGATGGTTATTTCCCTTCTGGTGTACAGCGCTATTTAACGTCAGGAATGAAATAAAAGGAGATGCGCGGGATAACAGGGGATGATAAGAATATCTTTTGTATTAGATGGATTAAATATAACCCTGCTGACGTCCTGCCGCCCGTAATCCACTTTGCGGGCAGCGGGATGTCAGCGGGCTAACGTTTAATCAGAGCCATCCATACTGATGATGCGATGCGCGACGGTGATAAGATCGTTGCCAAAAATATCGGGTTGTTCCCCAACTTGCAGGGCTGCATTGCCCGGACGGGTAACCAGCGCGCCTTTCCAGCCACAGGCTATTGCGCCCATTACGTCCCAGGCATGTGCTGCCACCAGGCGCAGCCGATCGGCGTCCACGCCTAACGCCAGTGCAACATGGGTATAATTTTCAGAAGCAGGCTTGAAACGTTTAACCTCCTCAACCGAAAACTGCTTTTCAAAAAAGTGGGCAAGGCCCGAGCGTTCGAGCACCTTCTGACCCGACCGGGTTGATGAGTTCGTCAGCGTCACCAGGCGAAACCCTGCGGCTTTGAGCATATCTAACGCCGGGATCGCATCCGGATGAGCAGGAAGCATTGCCAACTGCTCCCTGAATTCATCAATGTTTTCATCTGAAAGCCCTTCTCCTCTTATATCGGCCACCATCTGCAATACGGCTACCGCAAGCTCGCCAAAAGGTTTATAGCTGCCGCTAAGCGTAAGCGCCTGAGAATAGATAATTAACTCAGAAAACCACTGACGCATCACCTTCTCGTCACCAAAAACCCGCAAAAAGAACGGGTTTAGCGCTTCTATATCCAGAAGCGTCTCGTTGACATCAAAAACAATTATTTTTTTCATGACTCCCCCTTAAATTTAAGGATAAAGTGTAGATGCATATTATGGGAATATCGCGCAGCCTGCTTATATTAATTCGCTAAGGAGGAGCCTGCCCCCTTTATAATGAAGTTAATCGTGTAAACGATACATTTTATTATCAACGTTACGCCTGTGCTGAAAAACGCGAGGGATTCGATCCTCCTGGAGCAAGTCCTCAGTACTAAAGGCGATTCAGTTTAAGTCTGATGAAAAGAGACGCATGACTGTTAACACTTTTGGTGAAAAGCCGCTTTTAGCTTGTCGGCTATTAACATACACGGACCCTCCGAGATGATGCCTGCTTCAGGCCCCCTAACCGCCTGAGATTATTTTGAAACATGCCCCGGCCCTGATTTCATCATTTTATCCATTCACTATAAAGAGCCCTGAAGCAGGTCTACCGGGCAGGAGCGGCCTGATGGCCAACGGCAATGGTGTACTGAACACGAAGATAAGTTGAAATGCAGCCTATAATCGGCGAGGCTAGGTAAATTTTTCGGGGCCACCCGATCCCTTATTGAATTCGCGTAGTGCGTTCGCAACAGAAGTGAAGGAGTGTCACCTGACAATGGACGAAATTATCGCCAACGGTAGCCTGGTATCGACTTTTACCGCGGATGAAGATATCACCGCGCGGCTAAAAGCGTTCGTTCAGGACAGGGATGCCTTTTCATCCAACACCTGGCGACAGCTGCTTAGTGTTATGCGCGTCTGCTATCAATGGGCCAGTGAGCAGGCCCGTAGCTTTTTACCTATGACTGATGCCGACCTTCGCGATTACCTTCATTTCCTTCAGTTGAACGGGCGAGCCTCTTCGACCATTGCCACTCACGCCTCGCTGATTTCAATGTTACATCGTAATGCCGGTCTGGTGCCGCCCAACGCTTCGCCGCTTGTTTTCCGCGCGATCAAAAAGATAAATCGTGCAGCCGTTTTAGGCGGTGAGCGTACCGGGCAGGCGATCCCTTTTCGTCTGGTCGATCTGAGAATGCTTGATGAGTTGTGGCGACATTCTTCTTTACTAAAGGAGAAACGCAATCTGGCCTTCCTTCATGTTGCGTACAATACGCTGTTGCGTGTCAGCGAGCTTTCCCGCCTTCGGGTCCGTGACATTACGTTTGCCGAAGACGGACGCATCATTCTTGATGTCGCCTGGACTAAAACCATTGTACAGACGGGCGGTTTGATTAAGGCACTGAGCAGCCTGTCGACACAGCGCCTGCAGGAGTGGATAGCGGCGGCTGGTCTGGCGGCCGAACCGGATGCCTTTCTGTTCTGTCCTGTGCATCGCGGCAATAAAGCCGTTCTTATTGTCGATCGCCCGTTAAGCACGCCCGCGTTCGAAACGATCTTTGTCCATGCCTGGTATGCCGCTGGCAACAGCCAGTCTGCAAAATTAAATAAGAATCGGTATGGCGGCTGGAGCGGGCACAGTGCCCGCGTTGGCGCAGCTCAGGATATGGCGAAGCAGGGATATGCGGTGGCGCAAATCATGCAGGAAGGCACCTGGAAAAAGCCGGAAACGCTGATGCGCTATATCCGTAATGTTGATGCTCATCAGGGAGCCATGGTGGATTTAATGGAGAAAAAGGCACCATAATTTATCGCCCATGCGCGCGTGTCGGAAAAGATCTGACTATCTGACGCGTTATAATTTTATCCACAGAAAAAGTGGATAGCCTGTGTACAGAAAAGTATGGTTTTTTTTCAGGCGGCATCCTGACGCTAAAACCAGCCCGATAAAAAAGGGCTGGATGACTGTCGGTTAAAGGGCGTAATGGCCCCATAAAAGGACGAGCATGCTATCCAATATATTGATTAGCAATGCTTTTAAACTTAAAAAGGAAGGTTCCTGATGAAAGCCCTATGGTCAATGCACCACCCGAACAGGTTCAGTACGGCCCTTTATCAGCCAGGCAATGGAAACGATGATGTCTGAGAAAAATGCCAGGCCTGGAAAACATGTCTCGCCAACGCCACACGACCTGACATTCAAACAGTTTCTGACCCATCCAGAAATTGCGCGAGATTTTATGCAGCTGCATCTGCCGGCAGATCTTCAAAACCTGTGCGATTTTAATACGCTAAAACTGGAGTCAGGAAGCTTTATTGAGGAAAATCTGCGGCCCTGGTTCAGCGACGTGCTCTATAGCCTGAAAACCACGGCCGGTGACGCCTTTGTGCACGTGCTGATCGAACATCAGTCCATGCCGGACAGGCACGTGGTTTTCCGGCTTCTTCGCTATGCGGTAGCGGCTATGCAGCGTCACCTGGACGAGGGGCATAAAAAGCTGCCGCGGGTTATTCTACACCGGCAGGTGCAGCCCCTACTCCACGCGATGGCTGGATGAATTTGCCGATCCTGTTTGTGCAGAAAAGCTCTATAGCGGTCGTTTTCATCTGGTCGACGTTATGGTGGTACCTGGTGATGAAATCATGACCCATCGAAGTATGGCAGCCCTGACGCTCTTGCAAAAACATATTCACCAGCGTGACCTTGCTGACCTGCTGGATCGGCTGAAGAATAAGGACAAACAAAGGGTGGCTCTACCCGGCCCCTTTTTTCCATCTTCATCTCCCTTCGCATTGGTCAGAAAAGTACGCCCCGCTTTCCTGGTGGGATAGTCCACTGAAACAGGACAGATCCTGTTCGTTAGTGCTCTTTCATCCCACAAGCCTTCAAACTCTTATTATTACCCCGCCCGCAGCGAGCACTTCGCATAACCTGAAAAAAATAATGCGAAGCAGCAAAAGTCGGGGATTTATCTGTTACTACTCTTGACGAAATAGTTAATTTTTAGCCAGCGCGCTTTTATCTTCATCATCGTAATTAAATGATATTTGTGCGCCATGTTCATTAGGTAGCCTGCGGGCTTCAAGGAACACCGATTTCCAGTAAACGTTATCCAGTGACGAGCGCATTACGCCGCGGCTGGCCGAAGCGTGAAGGAAATGCCGATCGGTATCATAAAAGCCCACGTGCATCTGGCGATTAACACGGAAAAAGACCAAATCGCCAGGCTGTAAGCGATCGGGCTGAATACGGGTGCCCATATGGATCAGCTGGCTGGTGGTTACGCGCTTCATCGGTAAGTTAAAGCGGTCTTTAAGGGTGCGCCAGACAAAGCCTGAACAGTCCACGCCGGAAAGCTCCGTGCCGCCCCATTGATAAGGTGTGCCTTCCCATGAGTACATCTGGTCATGTAACGCTGCTATCACAGGAATAAGGTCGGGTTCGCCGGCCCGATGAGTCGCATTGACGTTATCACCATTGGCCTCATCACGCGTAAGGGAGGAACAGCCCGCTACAATCATCAGCGCCAAAACCGTCATCGTGCGAAGGGGGAGTGAATAAGGCATCTTTTCCTGTCGGATCCTGAAGGTAAGCCCTGAAAAACAGGGTTGATAACGGTTAAATTTGGCTTAATATCGTCGGTGCGTTATAGCCATAAAGCATTCATTTTTACTTAAATTTACAGCAATCCGCTCATTTTATGATACGGGCACACCTTCTCAGGAAACCTCCTGAAAAATATCTGTTAAGCCGCCAAAAAAAACAGTATGGCCTGCATCTGCGGGTTTATCCATTCCCATCACAATTGCCGCCCCCGTTTTGATGATCAAAATGTCGCGCTGTCGCTAAGCTTTCCGAATACTATTTTCAGCTCTTCAGGAAAGATACCAAGGCTGATTTTCCTGCAGTTGCGTTACAAACGTCCACAGGAACCCGGCGTGGGCCGGGTAAAGGTCTTAATCGGTTAGTGATTCCGGGCAGGAAGCAAAATAGTTAGCCCCCCCCTCGATGCCGAACAGGCTCTTTTCCTGTCACGTTAAGCCGGTAGGATAAAGCTACTCATTGCCCCATTGATTGAGAAATGCGGCTATATCATCTATCCGTCCGTCATTGATACCGGCCTCTTTGGCCATCTCTCTTTGCGCGTCCTCGTCGATTTCTTCATTATTCGATAACCGACCTATTAGCAGCTGGAAATAGTGCGCCAGAGAATCGCGCTCCGCGTCGGCTACAGGTTTCGCGCATTCTGTCGAATACTCATCCACGATGTCATAATATTTAAGTGGGATGTCGTCGTTCATTAGTTACTCCGAAGATTTAATTTAACGTTAATTCTAGCGACTTTCTGCCTGCGCTGGCCCGGCTAACAGAACCAGCACCGTATCCGGTCTTAAAGATCGCTAACATTAATACGTAGTATACTGTTTTATTTAAATAAATACCTCTTCGGGCCCATCACTTATTACGACGAATTGGCTTTTTCGACGCGCGAGCCGATGGTTCAACCTTTCGTACGGTATCGGATCGGCACGCCCTCAGCCGGAAACGGGATATGACCTCCCTTTCCGACCAATTCAAACACGGAAAGTATCGACCATCCCTCGAAGCGCGTGAACCTGTTCCGCCAGCGACTGAGAAGCGGTCGTTGACTCTTCTACCAGCGCGGCGTTGCTCTGGGTCACGCCGTCCATCTGCCCTACGGCCACGGTCACCTGGGAAATCCCCTGCATTTGCTCGTTTGAAGCCAGTGCGATCTCGTCCATGGCTTCAGCCAGCTCGCTGACTTTCCCGGTCACGCTCATAATATTTTCCGCCGTGCTGTCAGCCACTATCACCCCTGCTTCGACCATGGTCACCGCGTTCTCAATCAGGCCTTTTATATCTCGCGCGGCCGTCGCGCTACGTTGCGCCAGCGTACGGACTTCGCTGGCGACCACGGCAAATCCCCGCCCCTGTTCGCCCGCCCGAGCCGCCTCTACCGCTGCGTTCAGTGCCAGAATGTTAGTCTGAAAGGCAATACTCTCAATCGTGCCGGTGATATCCCGTACTTTTGCCGCGCTGGCAGAGATATCTGCCATGGTTTCGGTCATTTGACGCACGTTCTTTTCACCGTTCCGGACGAGTGTGGCCGCCTCACGCGCCGAGCCAGCCGTATAAGTCGCCCCCGCCGTGTTGCTTTTCACCGTCGCGGTTAATTCTTCCATGCTTGCAGCCGTTTCCTGTAGCGCTGCTGCCTGCTGTTCAGTACGTGCCGAGAGCTCAGTATTGCCTCTGGCAATTTCATCAGAAGCAAGCGAAACGGAAGCCGAGGCGTCCTTAATCTGCGAAACCAGTTCGCTAAGGCGATTTTGCATCAGGGCCAGCGACGCCAGCATGCTGGTATTATCACCGGGACGAAGCATGACCCGGGACGTCAGGTCTCCACCAGCGATCGCGGCCGCCAGGCTCTGTGCCTGGGTCGGCTCGCCGCCCAGCTGGCGCATCAGCGTCCGTATAAGCATGAAACCGGTAACGGCAGCAAGCACGACCGATATCAGCACCAGACCGCCCAGCAGGATTGCGGCACGACGGCTCTGTTCGCTGCTACTTTCCACGGCACTGCGGGCATTATGCATTTGTATATCGGTCAGGGTATTAAGCGCTTCCTGTAACGACCGCTGCGCCGGCCGGGAGACGGTCATTAAGTACGTAACGGTCTCCTGCTGGCGATTCTGCAAACCAAGCTGGCCAGCCTGTTCAAAGCTCGCCATGGCGGGTCCTTCTCTTTCCAAAATTTTCCGAAACGCCTCCCGACCCGCCGGGACCGAATCCGTTTTCATCAGCTCGCCCAGCGCCTCACGATTTTTGATGAACAGGCTTTTCTGGGTCTGCACGCGCACCCATTCGGGCGCCATTTCTTTTGGATCGGATAACAATGCCAGGTTTCTGACCGCAATAGACAAGTCACGTACGCTGGCGCGCATATCAAGCGCCAGCTGAAACTTTTTCATTTTGACATTTACCACGTCGCCCATATCGTCCCGGGCATGGTTAAGAGCATTGATAGCCACGCCGACGCAGATGGCCAGCAGCAGTACCATAAGGCCGAAGCCTCCGATAATACGGGTTGAAACTTTCATGGAAGGATACCAACAGGCAGATGATTACTGTGTGTATCGTCAACATGAAAAAACTCTTGAGAGTAACAATCAAATTGTGTGGCATGTTTCACACCCGGACATCAGGATTGTGGTTAGCTTGCAGGCCGGCAACTCTCTCTGCTGTCTACAAATTTGGTTATTTTAAAAATTGCCTCCACAAGGAAGGTTTAAAAATCAATCAGGATGGGAAGTGGCTACAAAAGGCATGCTACACCAGTGCCGTAATGATACCGGGCTGCGATTGGCCTGGCGTGAAAGGGGTTATTTTCCGGGATGGGTAAATCACGCAGGCAGGAAAGGACATACTCACTAACACTCAGTCCGGTTGGCTTTTTGGCGCATTAACCATCCCCGGACTGAATGTCTTTCAGATACTTTGGTAGGCTGCGAACTTACCTGGCCAGAATTTCTCTGCGGACAATTTCTGCACCCGCGCTCAGGGCATTCAACTTGCCCATGGCGACCTGACGACCCAGGGGGACCATGCCGCAATTGGTTGAAGGATAGAGCTTGTCGGCGTCGACAAACTGCAGCGCCTTACGCAGCGTATTAGCCACTTCCTCCGGCGTTTCAATGGCATTTGTTGCCACGTCGATGGCACCGACCATGACTTTTTTACCGCGAATAAGCTCAATCAGGTCCATCGGGACATGTGAGTTCTGGCATTCCAGCGAGATGATATCAATGGCCGACGTTTTCAGTTTTGGGAAAACCTCTTCATACTGTCGCCACTCTGAACCCAGCGTTTTTTTCCAGTCCGTATTGGCTTTAATGCCGTACCCGTAGCAAATATGCACGGCAGTTTCACAGTTAAGCCCTTCAACGGCTCTTTCTAAAGCGGCGATGCCCCAGTCATTCACCTCATCAAAAAAGACATTAAAGGCGGGCTCATCGAACTGAATAATATCAACGCCAGCCGCTTCTAACTCTTTGGCTTCCTGATTCAGGATTTTGGCGAATTCCCAGGCCAGCTTTTCACGGCTTTTATAGTGGCTGTCATACAGCGTATCTATCATCGTCATAGGGCCAGGCAGAGCCCATTTAATCGGCTGGCTGGTTTGCTGACGTAAAAATTTGGCGTCTTCTACAAAAACAGGTTTTTGGCGAGTGACCTCACCCACCACCGTAGGAACGCTTGCATCATAGCGATCGCGAATCTTAACGATCTGGCGCTTTTCAAAATCAACGCCGCTAAGGTGCTCAATAAAGGTCGTTACAAAATGCTGGCGCGTTTGTTCACCGTCACTGACGATATCAATACCGGCCTGCAGCTGATCGGTCAGACACAGGCGAAGCGCATCCTGCTTGCCGTCGACCAACTCACTGCCCTGTAATTTCCAGGGTGACCAAAGCGTCTCCGGCTGCGCAAGCCACGAAGGTTTAGGTAAGCTGCCAGCAGTCGATGTCGGTAAAAGCTTTTTCATAAAAGGTGACCTTATTTTTTCGGTTTATTAAAGAGCGGAATCGGTAGCCCATTGCTCAAGGACAGTCTGGTAAGGTTTAATGAAATGCTCTTCAGTAAACTTCCCCTGCTCAACGGCTAACTGGCTGCGCTCTTCCCGATCGTAAACAATGCGGGTTAAAGAATAATCCTGGTGATTCAGGTTAGGCTGATACAGCTTTCCGGCAACAGAATTAGCGTTGTAAACCTCAGGACGATAAATCTTCTGGAACGTTTCCATCGTACTGATAGTACTGACCAGCTCAAGATTGGTGTAATCGCTGAGCAAATCACCGTGAAAATAAAAGGCTAAGGGCGCCACGCTATTTGGCGGCATGAAATAACGCGCCTGCAGCCCCATTTTTGCAAAGTAGATGTCGGTCAGCGAAGGCTCATCCTGTTGATACTCAACGCCTAATACGGGATGCTGATTCGCCGTACGGCAATAGGTATTTTTAGTCGAGACGCTCAGGCAGATGACCGGGGCTTTATTAAAGTTTTGTTTGTAGACGTCTGAATTCACGAAGCGTTTAAATATGTTGCCGTGTAGCTCACCAAAATTAACCGGAAGGGTGAATCCGGCCTGATTCTTATTATGTTCTGGCAGCACTACGCTAAAATCATAATCCCGCACGTAAGAGGAAAAGTTATTGCCCACAATCCCATCAATACGTTCGTTATTTTTTTTGTCCACGATAGTGGTTTTTAATATTTCAATTACCGGGAAGGCGTTGCCCCTGACCTCAACGTTTAACTCAGCAGAGACGATATCCAGCTCAACCGAATAACGATCGGCGCGGGGGTTATCCCAATCCGCCAGGGCATTGAAACGGTTATTAATCATTACCAGGGCGTTGCGCAGGTTCTCCTGCCGCTTTTCACCCCTGGCCAGATTGGCAAAGTTGGTGGTGATGCGCGTATTCCCGGAAGGGTTATAATTCTCGTCGAAACGAAGGCTTTTAATCGTAAAGGTAAACGCTGTATTCATCGCGGTCTGGTATCCTGTTTTGTTATAAATCTGATTTATATGTTGCCTTGCAGGCCATCCCAGATTTCATATTATCTAAAGTTATTAACGTTACATCCTTTATGCCTGAGTCGCCGGTTGAGGAAAAGTGATTTAATTTCAACGAACATGAACGATTTTCATGATGCCTTCCGGTACACGCCTCTGTACCGTAATATTTATTCAAAAGGCTACGGGCGACCCGCCATGAAAACAGGGACACCCTCCTGTTGGAGCGGTTCTGTTTCCCCTGCCTGCTTCCTCTCTCTTCCCCCTGCTTTACCGGAACAGTCCCGCTTTTTCGGCAAAAATGACCGGGAAAGATGGCTGCCCTTGTGGGACATTAAAAATCAGCCAGCAGAGCTGAGGGACGTCATCAGCCGACAAGGTAAACTTATAGCAAAAATTACGGGAAGATAAGGAGCCAGGGGATGAGAAAAGTCACGATTGCTGCTTACGATAAGCAGTGGCCAGCCATGTTTGAAGATGAAAGCCTGCTGTTAAAGAGGACGCTGGGCAACGTTATTGCGCAAATTCATCACGTTGGCAGCACGTCAGTGCCGGGCCTGGCAGCAAAACCCACTATAGATATATTGCTTGAAGTGGTTAGCCTGAACGCGCTGGACACCTTAAATGCGGCCATGGCGCGAGCCGGATACCGCGCGCGTGGGGAAAACGGGATCCCGAACCGCAGGTATTTTACCAAAGGCGGAGAGCAGCGTAGTCATCAGGTGCATGCTTTTGCCACAGGTGACAGGCAAATCGTCAGGCATCTGGCCTTTCGTGATTATCTTATTGGAAATCAGGAAGCGGCAGAACGGTATACCGAGGTAAAGCGTTCGGCGGCACGGGCAAGTGAAAATGATATGCATCGCTACAGCACTTTTAAGGCGGGCTTTATTGAATATCACCTTCAGCTGGCGCTCGCGGATTGGGCAAGACAGGCATCGCTTCCCCGCGAAAACCAGGATTAAACATGCCTGGCGAGGATCGCTACACCGTTCTGCGCATTTTACCGGTAGCGGCTATGCCTCCGCAAAACCGCGCTCAGCAAGTTTTACCGCTCCGCCAGCAACGGCCGACAGCTTTTAATCTCTGCCAGCCGCTATTGACGATCGCGGTAGAGTATCTGCGGGCCTGACGTTTAAGCGCCCTTTTTCATCCCTTTATCAAAGGCCGATCGCGACGTCACCGGCTCAGAAATTCGGAACCAGATAGCGTACATCGCAGGTAAAAACAGCAGGGTTACCAGGGTACCGCCCAGCGTCCCGCCGATAAGCGTAAAGGCGAGCGTGCCCCAGAACACGGAGTGCGTTAGCGGAATAAATGCCAGGATGGCCGCCAGCGCGGTCAGCAGCACCGGCCGGGCGCGCTGCACTGTCGCCTGGACAACAGCGTGAAACGGCTCCTGACCTTCCCGCTCATTTTGATGGATCTGACCAATCAAAATCAGCGTATTGCGCATCAGAATGCCCGACAGCGCGATCAGGCCGACTAGCGCATTGATACCAAACGGCTGTTGGAACAGCAGCAGCGTGGGCACGACCCCAATCAGTCCCAGCGGCGCCGTCATAAACACCATCATCATCGCCGACATGGAACGCACCTGCAGGATGATAATCAGCAGCGTCAGGGCAATCATAATGGGGAACAGCGGCAGCATCGCCTGCATGGCTTTCCCCGACTCCTCAATAGAGCCTGCCTGCTCAATACGGTATCCCGGCGGCAGCGAGGACAGCAGCGGCTGAAGCTGCCGCGTGATGGCTGTAGAGACGTCAGGTGGCTGCAGGCCGTCGGCAATGTCGCCGCGAACCGTTATGGTAGGCATTCTGTCGCGACGACGCAGCAGCGGCTCCTCCATGCGAATTTCCGTTTCGCCCAGCTGCGAGAGCGGAATACGCTGCCCCTGGGCACCAGCCAGCGTCAATCCATCAAGGCGAGCTGGATTGAGCCGAATATCTCCGGCGGCCCGGCCGGTCACTTCCACGGAGCGAATATCCTCACGAACGGCCGTAACAGGCGCACCGCTCAGGTAAAACTGCAGCTGGCGGGCTGCCTGTTCGGGCGTCAGCCCCATCGCCTGTAGCCGATCCTGATCCAGACGGAAATGCACCACCGGCACGCGCGATCCCCAGTCAGTATTGACGGTACGCATCATCGGGCTGTTCTGCATCAGCGTCTTTACCTGGCCGGCGAGCTGGCGCAGCACATCAGCATCGGGGCCCGTCACCCGGTAAGCGACCGGATACGGAGAATAAGGTCCGAATACCAGCTGGGTAACACGCACCTGCGCCTGAGGTGCAAGACCGTCTGCCACCGCTTCCCGCAAGCGCTGCTTCAATGTATCGCGATCGCGCTCTCCGCCTGTCAGCACCACAATCTTCGCAAAAGAGGGATCGGGCAGCTCCGGCGCCATGGCCAGATAGAAGCGAGGTGCACCCTGGCCGATGTAGGCCGTCACCGTACGCGTTTCCCGCTGCTTTTGGAGCCAATGCTCAATCCGCGCTGTCGCCTGGCTGGTCTGCTCAACAGACGTCCCATAGGGCATCTGCACTTCGACCAGCACTTCGGGACGATCGGAGGTGGGAAAGAATTGTTTTTTTACCAGCCCCATGCCGGACAACGCAACTGCAAAGCAGCCTGTTACGGCACAGGCGACCCACCATTTGCGCGCGATGACCTTGTTCAGCAGAAGTCTGAGGCGATTGTAATGAGGGGTGTTGTAGATCGCCTCGTGCCCGCCCTGCACTTTTTTGATATCCGGCAGCAGCTTCACTCCCAGCCAGGGGGTAAACAGCACCGCCACTCCCCACGAGGCGATCAGTGCTATTCCCACTATCCAGAACATGTTGCTGGTATATTCTCCGGCGGTCGATTGTGCAAAGCCGTTGGGCATAAAGCCCACCGCCGTTACCAGCGTGCCGGCCAGCATGGGCGCAGCAGTATGGCTCCAGGCATAGGCCGAGGCTTTGACACGATCATAGCCCTCTTCCATTTTTACCACCATCATCTCAATGGCGATGATGGCGTCATCAACCAGCAGACCCAGCGCGAGAATGAGCGACCCCAGTGTGATGCGGTCAAAGTTTTTACCCGTTGCCGCCATCACCACGAAGACTGCGGCGAGGGTCAACGGCACCGCAGCGGCAACCACAATGCCGACGCGCCAGCCCATGCTGAGGAAACACACCACCATTACGACCAGCAGGGCCACAAAAAACTTGATCATAAATTCATCAACAGCCGAGCTGATGTTAACCGCCTGATCGGAGACGTTGGTCAGCGTCATGCCCAGCGGCATCGCTTCGTTAAGAGTAGCGATCTCCTTTTTCAGCGCCTGGCCGAGCGCCAGACCGTTCCAGCCCTCACGCATTACCACGCTCAGCATCAGGGCAGGCTCACTGTCGTTACGGATAAGCAAATCAGGCGGATCGATATAGCCGCGCGCTACCTTCGCCACATCGGCAAGCCGGAGCGTATGATTGCCGACGACAACAGGGGTTTGCCGAATTTTATCCAGCGTATCCAAAGCACCGTCCAGCCGGATAAAAACCTCAGGCCCGCGAGTCTGCACAGAGCCGGCTGGCGACAGGGCATTCTGGCCGTTCAGGGCGTTAAAAATCTGCTCAGGAGAAACGCCCAACGTGGCAAGACGCTCGTTAGAGAAGGAGACGTAGATACGTTCAGCCTGCTCACCGATCACGGTGATTTTTTTCACGCCCGGGACATGCAGCAGTTGCTGACGTAGCCTTTCGGCGTCACGCGCCAGGAGACGCTGCGGTTCCCCTTTTGCCTTAAGCGCGTACAGGGCAAATACCACATCCGAAAACTCATCATTGACCATCGGCCCGATCACGCCGGCCGGCAGGTTGTGGGCCTCATCGCCAAGCTTTTTACGCGCCTGGTAAAATTGCTCCTGCACCTCTGAGGGCGGTGTATTGTCCCTGAGAGAAACCAGGGTATAGGCCATGCCGGGACGCGTATAGGTCTCGGTACGATCGTACCATTTCAGTTCCTGAAGCCGTTTTTCCAGCGGCTCCGCAACCTGCTCCTGCATTTCCTGGGCGGTAGCACCGGGCCAGGCACTTATCACCGTTAGCTGCTTGACGGTAAACGGCGGATCTTCCGCGCGGCCTAATCCCAGAAAGGCCATCACGCCGGCTACGGTTATTAAAAGGATCAGAAAAAGCGTGACCGATCGTTCACGTACCGCCAGCGCCGACAGGTTAAAACGCATGTGGCTCATGGCGTCATTCCTTCCGGTTCAGGCGCGTCGGTGCGAACAACTTCGTCCTGATGAAGTAGATGGGCGCCCAGCGCAGCTATTCGCTCTCCGGCATGTAACGCACCCGATACGCGCGCGCTGTCGTCGCTGATGCCAAATAACGTTACCGGTAGCCAGGTCACCTTAACCGGCTTGCCTTGCAGTACCCAAACGCCCGGCCCCTTTCCGGCATCCCATATCGCACTAAGGGGCACTGACCACAAACCAGCGGTATCCGCTGATGCCGGTATACGCAGGGTAACCGTCGAACCGAGCGGTGCCTCGGCGGCGGCGCCATTCAGCACATAGCGTGCCTCAAAAGTACGCGTTGTCGCATCCGCCGAGGCAGACAGCTCACGTAGCCTGGCCTCACCGGTGTGCTGGCTGCCGTAAAGGCTGGCCGTCGCCACTGAGCCAGGCTGCGGCCGCAGCGTTTCGGGCAGGCTCACCCTGGCCTCACGCTGACCCGCGCGGGCAAGACGCACGACGGTCTGACCAGCGCTGACCACCTGCCCCGGTTCGGCCAGGGTGTCCACTATCACGCCGTCGGAGTCAGCACTAAGCACGGCATACTGAGAGGCATTGAGCGCCACGCGTGCCTGGGCCTGTGCGGCGCTGAGATCGGCTCTTGCAGAATCTGCGGCTGCACGGCTCTGGCTGTAAGACGAAACCGAGACTGCACCAGTACTCACCAAACTGCGATAACGGCGCTCGTCATCAGCTGTCTGACGGGCTCTGGCGGCGGCTGCGTTTACTGACTCCTGAGCCGCACGCGCCTGTAGAGTCAGGTCGGCCATATCCAGCTTCATCAGGGGCTGGCCGCGCCTGACGCTTTGCCCTTGATCGACCAGGCGTTCAAGTACCTTACCTGAAACGCGAAAGCCAAGGTCGCTCTGAAAGCGTGCTGCCACAATCCCGGTAAAATCGCGTGACTGATCGGGCGCAGGCTGCACTTCGGCGCTTCTGATAAGGGGCGGACGGGTACGTGGATCGTCCGCTGAAGAGGAAGGTTCGCCGCACGCGGTCAGCAGGACCGGCAGCAGACAGACGGGCAAAAATGGAGAGAGCCGGAGCATGGGTGGCCTTACTTAATAACAGGATGAGGAGGCCATACTCCTACCTGTGACCAAAAAAGTCAATAGTCACTCATTACGGGGCGAGGCTTCTCAGCACCAGCGAAGCCAGACGACCGGCATCTTCTTCAGCGGTATCAAGCGCGGCCTGCAGCTGTACCGGATCGGCATAGGGCCTCAGCACCAGGTAAACAGCCGCAGCCGTTTCGTCTAGCGGGGTTTTACGCTCAAACTCTCCTGCAGCACGCCCTTCTCGTAAAATGCTCAGGATGATCTCGTGTAGCCAGACTTCATGCCGCACGGCCGAGGACCACCGTTCTCGTGAGGCCACCGCCGCGATGTCAAAAAGTCGACGTTCCCGGAAGAAAAGCTCGCCACCAGCCAGCGTCAGTGACTGAAAAAGTCGCCTTACTTTCTCCGTCGCCGAAGGCGCGTCCGCCAGTGCAGCGTGCAGACGTTGCGTAATCTGCGTAAGACAGGTGGCGCAGATGACCTCGCCTATCTCCTGCTTTGAACTGAAAAACTTATAGATATACGCCTTGGAGAAGCCCACCGAGCGGGCAAGATCGGATACGGTGGTTTTTTCAAAGCCGTAGTGGCTGAAGTACTCCATAGCGGCATTAACAATCTGGTCGCGAAGGGTGTGATCGGACGGGCCACGCGTGGCGGCAGGAAATTTTTGTTCAGCCATTTTTCAGTTTTGCTCAATAAGCTCCCGTTGACGAAAGGTGACCATAATAATTTCTGGTCACCATCTTAATACCTGTTGCGCCGCTCTGTTTTTCCCAGGATTTTCCCGGCGTGATCGAGATAACCACCCCGCTACCGGCACCTCTTCTGGTACAGCTCAAAGCGGTATCGTGAGCATAGTCTTTACACCGGGCTGCGCATATTCTTGCGCAAGGCGATGATATCTACCTGCCACTGATTTAATTTATTGTAAAGCGCGGTACGTGAAATCCCAAGCAGCTGTGCCGACTGACGCATATTCCCCTTATTTGCACTCAGGACCTCGAGCACGTGCTGGCGTTCTTTCTCCTGCAGCGAAGCCTGTCCGGTCACAGGCGGGACAACAGCAGCTTCCTGAATCATCTCCTCAGGTAAATCCTGTCGGCTGATTTCGAGTTCCTCACCCAGATTCACCATTCTTTCGACCAGGTTTTCCAGCTCGCGCACGTTGCCAGGCCACGGCCAGGCCTGTAAACAGGCCATCGCCTGCGGTGAGACGGCGGGCGCGATGCGTTTTAGCCGGTTACAAAGCGCCTGAATAAAGGTATTTACCAGGCCAGGAATATCTTCACGCCGCTCTCGCAGCGGGGGAACCGTGAGGGAAACAACGTTCAGGCGATAGTACAGATCGCGTCGAAAAGCGCCTTTCTCCACGGCATCGGACAAATTACAGTGGGTGGCGGCAATAATGCGTACGTTGACCTTGAGAGGACGTGCGGCGCCAATGCGCACCACTTCTCCCTCCTGGATCACGCGGAGCAGGCTGGTCTGCGCTTCCAGAGGCATTTCACCGATTTCGTCGAGGAATAACGTCCCCCCATCGGCCAGTTCAAATTTCCCGGCCGATCCGCCGCGCCGCGAGCCTGTAAACGCGCCATCGACATAGCCAAACAGCTCGCTTTGCACCAGATCTCGTGGCAGCGCGCCGCAGTTCAGCGCGACGAAAGGTTCCTGGTGGCGCGGGCTGGCGTTGTGGATCGCCTGGGCGAACAGCTCTTTGCCCGTGCCGCTTTCCCCCGTCAGCAGCACGGTACTGTCGGTGCGGCTACTGGCCCTGGCTTTCTGAATAGCCTGCTGCATCGGCAGCGAATGCCCGCGGATCATATCGAATGTATAACTGGCGCTCACGCCCATTACCCGCCGGGTAATGGCACGAATGCGCTGATTTTCGCGCAGCGACAATACACGACCACCGTCGGGTGCAGGCATCAGCGAGACCAGGCAGGAGACAGGTTCTCTGCCGCCGGGCATAAAAAGCAGCTCACGATCGTTACAGAAAGGCAGGGTAAGCAGCGAGACATCCTGCGGACACAGCAGTGCATCAACGGATCCGGCGTCCGGATCGATATCGCAAAAAATCTGGCGGGCATAGCGATTAAGGGTTTTGATGCTGCCGTAGCGATCGCAGACGATAACGCCTTCATTCAGGGTTTCCAGAATGGATTGCTGCTCGGCCAGTAAATGACGCAACAGCAGCTGCTGGCCTATCGTTTCCGCTGCCGCCTGAACGGTGCCCAGCGTATGCGTATTGAAGTTATCCGGCGTAGCGGTAAGCGTTAATACGCCAGTCAGCTTTCCGTCTTTATCCCGTACCGGCGCGGCAGCGCACTGCCGATGCCTGTTACGCAAATCCAGCTTCCAGTTTTCACCGCTCAGCACGTAAACCAGCCGTTGTTCGATCAGGCAACGCGCAGTGCAGTTAGTTCCCAGCACATCCTCACGCAGAATGCTGCCGACAGGCGTCAGATCGGCACCGCAATAATACAGCGTTACGCCTTCTGCATCGGTCAGGTTGATATGGCCATCCGGATTATAGGCCAGCAGATTTTCCATAATGCTGCGTGCGACCTGAATCATCTCTGCATTCTGCTCAAGAATAGTGGCCAGTTCCTGCGGCGAAGGAGCGATATAGCTGAACGTCCCCGGATCGATATTAAGCGCCTGAGAACGTTGCCACGATTGTAAGATGGTCGGCCTCACCCAGCCAGGTTGTTGGCCGGCCGTAAAAGCATGCCAGCCTTGCCACAGCAGGCTATCCGATTTCATTACTTCCGTGCTGTCCGGCAGGCGGAAGATAGGGTCGCTCTCGTCTTTAAAAGGTAACCGGTTCAGGTTTTTCATCTGCGCATCCTGTCGATGATGGACTGTCCATTTTATTGACATGTTAAGTTGACATGTAAATTTTGTTTCCAGTTTGTGATCTATAAACGTGGGACACTTCACATTACCGGCCACATTGCGGTTGGCATCGCCTTTGCAATACCCCTTACAGACACGTTGAAAGCGTTAAAAGAAAAGGGGTTGTGATGCGTAAACATAATATCCGGTTGATTCTGTTCATCTGCTCCATTGCTTCACTCAGCGGCGTAATCCTTGGCTATGACGCTTCGGTTATCTCCGGCGTGATTGAACCCTTAACGGAACATCTCAACCTTTCTCCCTGGGAAAGCGGCTGGGCCGTTTCAAATGTCATTCTGGGATGCGTAGCAGGCGCGTGGGGCGTCGGCTACGTTTCAGACCGTATTGGCCGCAAGCCCACGCTGATTATCACCGCCGTCCTGTTTGTTATATCAGCGATAGGATCCGCTCTCGCCCATTCGCTGACGGGCTTTGTGCTTTACCGATTAATCGGTGGGCTGGCGGTAGGGATGGCGTCAGCGATTACCCCGCTGTATATCGCGGAAATTTCCCCCAAGGACTGGCGCGGCCGTATGCTTGGCTTACAGCAAATGCTGATGGTCGGGGGCCAGGTCACGGTATACGTCGTAAATTATCTGATTGCGCGCGGTATGCCCCATGCCTGGATTGTCAGCGAAGGCTGGCGCTGGATGCTGGCTTCCGGCGTAGTGCCTTGTGCGCTGTTCCTGCTGCTGGTGCCGATGATGCCGGAATCCCCTCGCTGGCTGGCGCTAAAGGGCAAAACGGACCAGGCTCGCCAGGTGCTGACCCGCTTGTCTAACGCACAGCACGCCGGGCGTTTACTTACGGAGATCCTTGCCTCATCTCAGCATACAGAGACTCAAAACAGCCAGCACGGCATCTTGCGTGACCCGCGTGCGCGCTACATTTTGCTGATAGGGTGCGCCATCGCGGTTCTCCAGCAGGTTTCAGGTATTAATATCCTGCTCTATTACGCGCCGTCCCTGCTGCAGAATATTACCGGTAGCACGCAGGACTCCCTGTTCCAGAGCATCTTTCTTGGCGTAGCGCTGCTGGTGGGTGTGGCTGTCTGTCTGAGCACGATTGACCGCTTCGGCCGGACGCTGCTGCTGCGCTGGGGGGCAATAGGTTGTGCGCTTTGCCTGATTTTCACCTCATGGGCCTTTATCGCGCAGATTGACGGTCTGCTGCCGGTGATCGGGCTGGTGGCCTTTGTCCTGATCTTCGGTCTGTCGTGGAGCCTCGGCGCGTGGCTGCTGATTTCTGAAATATTCCCTAACCGCATCCGTGCCGTGGCGATGGGCTTCGCTTTCTCTTCCATGTACGTAGCGAATTTTATCGTTACGCAAAGTTTTCCCATGATGAACCGCAGCGCGCTGCTGATGACCCATTTCCACGGTGCGTTTCCGCTGATGCTGTGCGCGGTGGGATGTCTGGTGGCGTTCTGGTTTGTGCAGCGTTTCCTGCCTGAAACCCGTGGCGTTTCTCTTGAACATATCGAACCGCTGATGCTGTCGAAATCCCGCCGCTTCGCTGCTACGGCGCAGCGGCCTGTTGAATCTTCCCTGCCCGAGTGGGCAAATCCTAAACAATAAGGAGTTTCTGTGATGATGAAAACTGTGCGCGTAGGTCTTATCGGGGCAGGACGGATGGGCAGTTTCCATGCTGAAAATCTTGCCTGGCGTGTTCCGGGAGCCGTGCTGGCGGCCATAGCCGACCCGCAGCCCGGCGCGGCGGAGAAACTGGCGCAGCGGCTCGGCGTGGCTAAAGCCTACAGCGATCTGCATGCGCTGTTGCAGGATCCCGATATTGACGCCATTGCCATTGCTGCCCCGGCACGCACCCATGCTGAATGGGTAATAGCGGCCGCGACGGCAGGAAAACATGTTTTTTGCGAGAAGCCGATGGCCGTTACGCTTGAAGAAGCCGATCGCGCGATTGCGGCGGCCAAAAATGCCGGTGTGGTATTGCAGGTCGGTTTCAATCGCCGTTTTGACAGCGGCTTTGCCGCGGCGATTGCGGCAGTGAAATCAGGTGAAAATGGCACGACTCAGCTGAGCCGTTCGGTCACCCGCGATCCGGCCTTACGCGACCCGGCCCCTATTCCCCAATGGACCATTTTCCTCGAAACGCTTATTCATGATTTCGATACGCTGCTGCATTTTAACCCCGGCGCAAAACCGGTGGAAGTCTACGCGTTAGCCGACGCGCTGGTGCGTCCGGACTTTAAAGACAAAGGTCTGCTGGATACCTCGGTAGTGACTATCCGTTTTGACAATGGCGCCATCGCGACGGCAGAAGCCAATTTTCAGGCGGTGTATGGTTACGACGTCCGCGGTGAAGTCTTCGGCAGTAAAGGGATGCTGCAGGCGGGCCATATCAATGCGACCCACTGCGTGCGCTATCATCAGGGCGGTATCGCCATTGAAACCTCCCGGATGGATTCCGAACTGCTGCGGGAAGCCTACGTATCGGAGATGGAGGAGTTTGCCCGCTGTATTCTTAACGATGAAACACCCCGTGCCACGGGTGACGATGCGCGTAACGCGCTGGCAATCGCGCTGGCCTGTATCGAGTCAGTCAAGAAAGGCCACCCCATCAAAATGGATGCACGCTGATGAGCACTTATCAACTTTCCGTTTGCGCCGAAATGGTATTCCTTGAGCTGCCGTTTGTAGAGCGAGTGAAACGCATTCATGCCCTCGGGTTTGGCGTAGAAATCTGGGGATGGGCCGATAAAGACATTGAGGGGCTGGTCGCCACCGGCGCACGCTTCACGTCCATGACCGGCTACCTCAGCGGCAATCTGACCGATGACGACGACATCCGGCAACTGTTGCAAAGCGCGGAAGCCTCGCTGGCGGTCGCAGAACGACTGCAGTGTCCGGCTTTGAATCTTCACGGAACCGGGCTGGATAACAGAGGATTGCCGGTCAAGCCGGTAGCGGTGGTCACAGGCCCGATGTGGCTTAAGGCCGTGGAGACCTTGCGCCAGGTGGCCCTGCTGGGCGAACGCGCCGGGAGAATGTTTACGCTGGAGAACCTTAATCTGCCTGTCGACCATCCGGGCACGCCGTTTGCGCTGGCGGCCGATACACAGGCCCTGGTCAGCGCCGTTAACAGTCCCGCATTGAAAATGAATCTTGACTTGTATCATGCACAAATTGGCGAAGGGAACCTGATTGAGCTTATTCGTCACAGCCAAAAGCACATCGGTGAAATTCAGGTGGCTGACGTGCCGGGCCGAAAAGAACCCGGTACCGGCGAGATCAATTATAAGGCAGTGGCACAAGCCTTGCGGGATATCGACTACCAGGGCACGGTCGCGCTGGAAGGCTGGGCATCAGAGGATTCAGTAGCGGCACTGGAAGCCTTCCGTGAGGCCTTCACGCAGTAACAGTCTGTTAGCATTTAACTGGTCGGATGAAGGGCGCTCAATGAGCGCCCTTTTCTTTCAACCGGCGGCTTTCAATGCAGAAAAACCGCGGTGCTCTGCCCTTTCCCTGCCCGTAACGACGCTTTAACGACGACGTAAGCTGCGTAACCCCAGCCAGGCCACGGCGGCTACGCCCAGGATTGCCAGACCGGGGTTATTGACGTTCAGGTTAAGCGCACGCTGTTCCGCTTTTTCATCAAAGCGACCGTGGCTGCGGTGCAGTCCTTCAACAGGCTGATGCAGGTTATCCGGACGGTCGGCAACTTCCGGCTCCTCGGTGATCTGGCCACTCCAGCCCTGTTTCGCCATCATACGGTCAAGCAGGCCCGGAAACAGCATATTGCCAACGATAGACTGCATAGTGGAACGCCCGACCCAGACTTCCCTTGGCGCCTGACGAGCAGCTTTGAGGATGGCGCGAGCGGCGACCTCCGGCTGAAAAATGGGTGCCATGGGCTGAACTGTGTTGCCCATTTTGTTACGCGACCAGTCAAACTGAGGGGTATTAACGCCTGGCAGATGGACCATCGTCAGCCGAATCGAACTTTTGTTATGCAGGAGTTCGCTACGCAATGAATCCGTAAAGCCACGGATTGCCGCTTTAGCCGCGCAGTAAGCGGACTGTAGCGGGACAGAACGGTAAGCGAGCGCTGACCCTACCTGCACAATAACTCCTTTATCACGTTCTCCCATCAGTGTGAGCGCGGCGCGCGTGCCGTGAACGCAACCCAGATACGTCACGTCGGTGACGCGTTGAAATTCTTCGTCAGTGATATCCGTAACAGGCGCGAGCACGGTCAGCATGGCGGCGTTAACCCAGACATCAATAGGCCCAAGTTCCGCTTCAATTTTGCGGCCGGCGGCCAGCAGCGCGCCACCATCTGCCACATCTACCGCCACGCCTGATGCCGGCACACCAAATAATTTTAACTCTTCAATCGTCTCTTTTACGCTTTGTTCACCACGACCAATCACCGCTACGGCATAGCCTGCTTCAGCAAAGGCCTGAGCGCTGGCGCGTCCTACGCCAGCCGTGCCGCCCGTAATAACCGCCACTTTTTCCTGCAACATAATTGTTCCTTATAAACCGCTGTGTCGCGGCTGTCTGATCGATGAGAAATGATAAATGTACGAATTTTCGTTATCTGAGTATGGCAGGCTGCTGAAAAATAGCTGATTGATTACAGGACTGAGCGGGATAAAAGAAAAGAACGCCTGCCGAAGCTCGCGACAGGACGAGGCGCACAATAGCAAGTTTGCAGGTATTGCCTCCCCTTAGCGGCAAAGAAAATCAGCATCATTCAGAGCGCCAGCCCCGCGGTTAAGGATGGCGCCCCACTCTCTGCCACGCCGGTCTCGGCTTACCCCTCGTGACGAGTAACAGGCTTAAACTCGCAGGCACGGCAGGCAGCTCGTGAATCTACCTGAACAGGCTGATGCCGGGGCGGACGTCTGAGCCGCAAAATTTTTCGGGCACGCCAGGACGGCATTGAGGCGTCTGGTTCAGAAGGTAACCTGAGCATCAGCGTCAATAGCATTGCGATGTATATCGACTTAGCTGACAACCTGCGTACCGGGGCAGATGCGGGCAGCTAAGAAAGCGACTAAATGGGCAGTTGATCCGTAAGAAGGGACGGATGCCCCGCTTCAGGCCCTGAATCAGCCGATGATTTCACCTGCTGCGTATAATGGCCAGTCGTGCGCCGGTGCTGGTTTTACCTGTCGACATCGATAAAAAGCAATTTTCGCCATAACGGAACCGATTCTGCAACGATCGGCTACGCTGACAAGATGCCACATCACAGGTGTTTTAATACCCTGCGGCCTGGATCATAAGTTTGTTTAAAAGGTTCATTACCCCCCTTTAGCATTAATCAACAGCTGCTTATGATGGACGTTACCCCATTTTGATCCATAAAAGAAAATGCAAAACGGTCTGTCTGATAAACACTGAACAGGGAGAAAACGGATGGTTGTTATTGATTCGCTGAAAGCAGAAGCAGGCGTCTGGATTAACCGGCCCGATGAGTATTCGTTTGAGAGTGGGAAGCTAAGGTTAACCACGGCAGACAACACGGATTTCTGGGAGCAAACTTATTATGGGTTTCAGCGCCACACCGGTCATGCTTATGGATTTTACGTAGAGGAAGACTTTACTCTGCAGGTAAAGGTGATGGCTGATTTTTGCCAGCTGTACGACCAGGCGGGTATTTTCATCAGGGATGACGAACAGCATTGGGTTAAAGCAGGGATTGAATTTAATGACGATCGGTCATCGATAGGCTGTGTCGTTACACGTGAAAAGTCTGACTGGTCAACCGGTCTGTTCCCGGGTAATCCCCAGGTTTTCTGGATGCGCGCTACGCTGGAAAACGAGGCATTAAGGATCCAGTATTCGACAGACGGCGAAATATGGCCGCTGTTAAGGCTCTGCCACTGGCCAAAAGCTAAACGACGCTTTATAGGGGTGATGGGCTGTACGCCGGAGAGGCAAGGACTTGAAATTACCTTTGCTGATTTCAGCATAGGGCTTCCGTCAGGTAAACCGCTGCACGACCTGACATAAGCCTGGTCATCATGTTGTGGGCGTCGGCCGTCTCAGCACGACTCTGGCGCCTTTAAAATCGTTGGGCTGAAGTCCCCTCACCGGCTATCCTTTATTGCTTTTAAATCGGTGGCAACCTGTTACTTCCCCTCACTTGAGACGATTTTATTGACAATAAAACCAGATATAAGCACGGATAACGCTACAGTAAAGAATAATGTTAATAAAGGATGCGTTGTATAAGGAAAATAACCTGAAATAAAATAGATCACTAAACAGGTTATGGTGCAGGTAAATACTATCATCAGCACTCTCTCTTTACTTAAAATACTCATGCCCACCCCTTTGATTTATTACATATATTAGCAATACATATAGTATGAAAACCTTACAGCAAACCTGAAAAAAACGCCAGAGGCCAGTCAAACACCTCAAGCTTTTTTGAGAAAAAATAACACAACTATCTGATATTTAATTTTTTATTAACAGCTCACTTATACGGTGATGAGCGTTGCTGTTTATTATTTCGCATCCTGTTTTTACGAAATAAAAACGCAGGCT
>Ga0157358_1000175_pt1 | contig 25521 bp, 23 predicted proteins | sample AttcapACBM2_FD_111484 | JGI IMG/M metagenome (GOLD analysis project Ga0157358, IMG submission 111484) | Fungus gardens microbial communities from leaf cutter ant in Botucatu, State of São Paulo, Brazil - Atta capiguara ACBM2 | ecosystem: Host-associated > Fungi > Mycelium > Unclassified ... | reverse complement strand
CTGAACGCATTACTTATGGCGGTGTGGAGGCGTAATCCTCAAAAACAGGTATTGGTTCACTCTGATCAGGGAAGTCAGTACACAAGCCATGAGTGGCAGTCGTTCCTGAAATCACACGGCCTGGAGGGCAGCATGAGCCGTCGCGGTAACTGCCATGATAATGCGGTTGCAGAAAGCTTTTTCCAGTTGTTGAAACGCGAACGGATAAAGAAAAAGATCTACGGAACGCGGGAAGAAGCCCGCAGCGATATTTTTGATTACATCGAAATGTTTTATAACAGTAAGCGTCGGCATGGTTCTAGCGATCAAATGTCACCGATAGAATATGAAAACCAGTATTATCAACGGCTCGGAAGTGTCTAGATTATCCGTGGCGATTCAGTAGCGACTATCTTTTCCAGTCCCGCGTAGGTTCTTCACGACACATTTCAACCAGACAATATAATCGTATTTTTCATGGATGGATTGAGAAGCTGGGTCTTGATGACACACTCTATAGTACACATTCTATGCGCAGAACCAAGCCATATCTGATCTACAAAAAAACGAAGAATCTTCGGGTAATCCAGTTACTTTTGGGTCACAAAAAACTCGAAAGCACAGTACGTTACCTAGGCATTGAAGTAGATGATGCCCTAGAGATATCAGAGTCGATTGAAGTCTAACTTGTGAGGGCTGCAACAGCAGCCCTGTGCCACAAGGGGACGTTGCTAGTTCTGCGCTGCATTAATTATCGGAGAGCAGGCCAGTGCTTATCAAAACATTGCACCAATGAGTATTTTGCTGACATACAGGCATACCGAATCCCTACGACTTAATTTCAAAAGGCTAACTACGTCAACCCTTGCATCCAAAACCGGCTGAGTTCTGCAGTGGAAATAGTGGATGCAGGCAGCAGTGGTTCAGGTTGTTCAGAAAAAATCTTCTCAGCGAATTGTCTTCCAACTAACTGTGCTGCTGAGGTCTTGATATGTCTCTGTTGGTAAAAGCCTTGCAGAGCAGTCTCCAGATCATCAGTCCCCTTCAGTAAGCGAGTAAGATGCCATGCATCTTCCAGCGCCTGACATGCTCCCTGCCCAGATGTCGGCAAGGAAGCATGAGCCGCGTCTCCGATCATTAAGACGTTGCCTTGATGCCAAAAGGGAAGAGGATCAATGTCATGAACAAAAATGCAATTAACTGATGTGCTATCACATGACAGCAGTACATTCTGCACAGGAGCAGGCCAGTCCCGAAAACGCTGATGCAACTCTTCGCACCAATGCGCCCGGGGACGTTCATTGTCAATAGGAGCGCTCCACGCTCCTGCCCAATAGCACCACCCATTATTCACTGGGACGATTCCAAAACGCTCACCTTGACCGCGAAAGTCATCTATAGCGTTGTTAAAGTTACCCTTTTGTTGTCTTCCCACACCTATTACATTCACAAAGCCATGATAACGAGGAGTGGCTTTCTCCGCATACAATGTCTGGCGGACGATTGAATTCATACGCCCGTCGGCTCCAACTACCAGATCAAATTCTTGGCTCAACTTCATCACGTCTGCTGCGGTGATTGAACAATTGAACGTAATCTCCCTACCTAAATTATCTAACGCACCGGCCAGTAAGCTCATCAGCTCACGCCGTAAAACTGTCACACTGGGAAAATTGCACAGTGAATTTACTGCTAAAATATCGAACTCCGTCTGAAGGAGACCATTCTGATCAAACTGGCGCATCATGCATGGCGTACCACCCACTTGCATGACCTTTTTGTCCAGTCCCATCTTCTGCATGACGAACATGGCATTGGGCCATAATGTCACACCAGCTCCCATAAAAGACACGTTGCTGCCACGTTCAAACAGACTGACTTGATGGCCCTGTTTGGTTGCGAGGATAGCCAGTGCCATTCCAGCAACCCCAGCACCTACAATGGCAATTTTTTTAGTTCTGGTCATCATTTCCTCCCTATTACAAAACCTGATAGAAATTGTAATGACCACCTGATTAGTGATAAATATGGAATTATAGTTTTTTTAATCTCATTTTTTGGGATAATTAATGATTGAGAAATTAGAAATGCAGTGGCTGATCTGCTTTCAGGCCGTTTATGAAAAGTTGAGTTTTAAGCTCGCGGCAGACCAGCTTCAGTTGCCATCATCCAATGTCAGTCGACATATCGCTTTACTTGAACAACAACTTCATGTGCGGCTGCTGGAGCGCACGACGCGTAAGATAATGCCAACCGCAGCCGGGAAGCTGCTGTATCAATCCATCACGCCGCTCACACACGCTTTGGATCATGCTCTGGAGGAAGTATCACTATTTGGTGATTCACTATCAGGCCACCTGAAGATCATTACACCAGACCTTCCATTCATGGCAGACATTCTCGCTGACTTCTGCATTCGGCATCCACAAATACAGCTCAGTTGTGACACACAATTGGATCCAACAGAGGGACTACTGGATGGATTCGATCTGGTATTGCGCTTTGGACGTGGACCACTGGAAGATTCTTGCTGGGTCGCCAGAGAAATTCTGCGCTGGCCGAGCTGTGTGGTAGCCGCACCCGAACTTCTGGAACGTCATCCATCACCACAATCGGTTGATGAACTTACCAAAATCCCCTGCATTACGAGTATGTCGGTGCTCCAGGGAATGCCTTGGCGATTCAAACAGAACCAAACCGTCCAGGTGCAGTCCAGTTACAAGGTGAACAGTGGACAGATGGCCAAGGCCGCGGCGCTAAAAGGACTTGGTTTCGCCATTTTGCCTCTTCATGCCTGTGAATCAGAAATCAACAACGGCTCCCTTGTTAAAATTAACTGTAATCTCGAACCTGAAGATCTGGTGCTATACGCGCTCTATTCCGGCAGAAAATATCTACAGGTCAAAGTGAAGGCATTTCTGGAACACCTGCAATGGGCTATTGCCCATTTGGGTATACCCAGTAAGGGAGCAGTATGATTGACTAAGCAATCCAGTACATTGAACCACGTGAAAAGAAAAGCTGGCGAAATTTTTTAAAGGCGAAGCTTTTTCCATATAGCTGCCCTAAGCTGACTTACGCCTTTTGTTGAAAACATCTCGATTTAAATGTGCCGCCTGAACGTCTGCTTCTCGCTCAAAGCGGACATCAGTCTGCGTGTCAGCCCGCTTTGTGCCAGAAGCAGACCTTTCATACTTCATGGTATATTCAGGCAAATAAGCCTTAATGCGATGAAACAAATATTGACGCTTGCTGTACAGGCGGAACGGCGAAGTAACGCTGCATGCGTTTAATCTCCTCTGCGGGTGGCAGACCAAACAGGCGTTTAAACTCGCGATTAAATTGCGACGGACTTTCATAGCCGACGGCGTAACTCGCGGCGGCGGCAGTGATCTGCTGACGTACCATTAACATCCGCGCCTGGTGCAGGCGTACCGATTTTACATACTGCATCGGCGGCATCCGGGTTATTGCTTTAAAATGGCCGTGAAACGTCGGCACACTCATTCCGGCTTCCATCGCCAGTTGCGTCAGCGTTAGCGGCTCAGGGTAAGTGGCATGGATGCGCTGTAGCACTTTACCGATTTTGCCGAACTGCCCTTGCAAGGTCAGCGCGGCGCGCATTGCATTTCCCTGTGCGCCCGTTAATACGCGGAAATAGAGCTCACGTACCCGCGCAGGACCGAGGATCGCCGATTCAAGCGGATTGTTCAGGACTTCAAGCAAGCGCAGCACGGCCGTTTTTACCGCGTCGTCCATTGGGCTCGACATCATGCTTTGCGGCGCGGCTGGAGGATGTCGGGCGTCATGCTGTTCAATCTGCAACATCAGTTCAGCGGCCAACTGAAAATCCAGATGCATATAAATCGCCAGTAACGGATGTTCTGCGGAAGCGTCGGTTTCCATCACAAACGGCACCGGCACCGAAACCGCCAGGTAGTGCTGTTCATCATATAAATAGGTCTGCTGACCAAAATAGCCGCGTTTGCTACCCTGGCAGACAATCACAATCCCCGGATCGTAAAGCACAGGCGTTCTGGCAAGTGGGCGATCGGCACGCAAAATTCGCACATCAGGCAACGCAGTAAGGTTGTACCCCTCCTGCGCCGCAAGTGCTTTAACTAAGGTAATCATCCCGGGCATCACAGCACCTCATAAAATCAGGCAAGAAAAAGAGAAGATACGGCCTAAAAATGTGGCAGAACGTAGAATACCATGCAAACTTCACTGTTCATGGGAGTTCTTTTTATGACATCTGCAAAAACGATTTTAATCACCGGCGTCAGCAGTGGCTTTGGCCGTGCACTGGCGCAGGAAGCCCTCGCCACAGGCCATCGGGTCATCGGTACCGTGCGCAGCCGCGAAGCACAGCAGGCTTTCGAGGCACTTAATTCGCAGCGGGCTTTCGGCCGTCTGCTTGATATCACGGACTTTGAGCGTATTGATGAGGTGGTTGCGGAGATTGAGTCTACCGTCGGTCCGGTTGATGTGCTGGTGAACAATGCCGGTTACGGCCATGAAGGCATAATGGAAGAATCGTCGCTCGCAGAGATGCGCCGCCAGTTTGAAGTCAATGTGTTTGGCGCAGTGGCGATGATCAAAGCCATGCTACCGGGCATGCGCCAGCGCCGTCACGGCCATATTATTAATATCACCTCGATGGGCAGTTTCATTACCATGCCCGGCATCAGTTATTACTGCGGCAGCAAATTTGCACTAGAAGGAATATCAGAAACGTTAAGCAAAGAACTTGCCCTGTTCAACATATATGTGACCGCCGTGGCACCTGGCTCGTTTCGCACCGACTGGGCCGGACGATCGATGGTACGCAGCGCTCGCAGCATCTCGGACTACGACGCTTTATTTGATCCGATTCGTCAGGCACGTGAGGAAAAAAGCGGTAACCAACCCGGCGATCCCGTTAAGGCCGCACACGCCATGCTGGCAATAATTGAGAGTCAGAACCCACCAACGCATTTATTGTTAGGCAGTGATGCATTAAGTTTAGTGCGACAAAAGCTCGCGGCATTAGGTAAGGAAATAGAACAATGGGAAGAAATAACACGTTCAACGGACGGCTGATCAGCTGCTGAGACAGAGAGCATACTGGATAATGGATTATGGTGGGTCGCACAAGCGCTCATTTCGCTCGGGCATCGTGCTGATGCCCTTGCAGTTCAGCTTTTTTACTTTCAGAGCTTCCAGGCTTGCGGTGAAATCAATTTCCGCTCTTCGCTCATAGCAGACATTAATCTGAAGTTAATCCGCTTTGTGCCAAAAGCGGACGTTTGTGAATCGAGATGGTGTGATAGATGTTGTGTTTAATTCCGGGGACAGCTAACCAGTGTTAATGGCAGCGTATGCTGTCAGTTGATAAAAACTTCTGCCACCATGAAAATCCACATCAAAGTACCCACCATCAAAAATAACTTTAATGTATTATCGCTCAAAGGAAAATGATAGGTCGCAGCCACGCCTTTTTTTCGGGCGACAAGAAGTAAAACCGGCGGGAGTAACACTGCCCATATAACAAGTGCTATGCCAGCATAGGAAATGGCAAGCAGAAAACCATCAGGCTTGATAATACAAAACAGAGCCGGAGGTAAATACGTCAAAAGAACAGGTAACATTTCATTTTTCTTTACCATCCGGTTTTTCAATAAGTCACGAAAGTAATCACACAAACCTAACGAAGCTGAGAGCAAAGAAGATAATATGGCAAACATTGCGAAAAAAACCAGTATCACTTCCATTGATGCTACCGCTTTCGCGCCTTCAATCATTCTGATGAAAGGACCTATATTACCGCCGGAACGCTTGATTTCTGCAAAGGTGGCCTTATCAACCACACCCATAGATAGGGTTAACCAGTAATAGTAGATGAATGCCGAAATAAATACGCCTGCACATAAGCTTCCAACAACCTTTTTATAATTAGTCCGACCATAAATTTTGATGAGCGAGGGAATACTTCCATGAAACCCAAAGGATATAATGCAGACTGGAATGATTAAAATAAACGAAGAGACGCCATTTAATTCGGGGTTGTCAGTTAAATATTGAAGTTTGACACTTTCAAGCAAACTACCGGTGGCTAGGAAAAAAGTTATAAATTTTGCTGCAACGAAAAATGAAATAACGTAATTTGCTGTCGACCCACCCATGTAAATCAGAGATGAAACCAGAAAAGTGATTAACAAAACAGACCATGTCGCTCCATTAATGCCAAATAATTTATTAAGCACCCCGGAAAAGGCAGACGATGCGCCAGAGATATAAGCATAAGTGATTACATAGAGAACAAACAGAAAGCTTGCATTAACGATCACGCTGATCCTGTGGCCCAGAAGATCCTTTGTAAAAGTATGAAAGCTTGTCCCGGAAGGAAATCGCAAATTTACATCAACCAGCATTAATCCGGTTAGAAGCATGAAAAATGCTGAGATCGATAACGTGATTACCCCTTTTGTAAACCATACATTTTCAAGAGCCAGAGGAAGCGCAAACATGCCTCCACCCACTATCGTTGCAACCACTAAGGTTGTTCCATGGCTGAGCCCGGCAATATTTTTCATCATATTCCATTTCTCATAATGCCCGGCAAAGGCCGGGCAAAAGACAGACTACATTACTTCGTTATAGGCTAGTTTAAAACAGTTGTGAAAACGATCGATATGTTCTTTTTCATGTAATGCTGAAATAGCACACCTCAGTATGGCATTCCCCTCTGCGACCGTAGGGAACATCGCCACAGTAGTAGCGAATCCATGTTGGTGCATCTTCTTACACATCGTGATTGCGGTATCTTCATTACCGATGAGAATACCTCGTATCGGCATTCTTGTCCCTCTGTTGATGACGTCAGTATCAGCAAATTTTTCATCAAAATATGCGATAACGTCCTGCAACTGCACCTGTCTCCTGGCAACGGTGCCATCAAGGTGTAGGTCAGCAGCGGCCAGGCATGCCGCCATTCCCGGCAAGCTAGGAGGACCGCCAAATGCGTACGTGGTCCCGTAGGTTTTAATGAATTTAATCGTTTCCTCGAAGTTGCATGCAATAAATCCTCCATGCGAACCAAAAGCTTTAGACAGCGATCCCGCAATAATAATCCTGTCGTCCAGCTTATTGTCGAGGCATTCCATTACATAACCGGAGCCGTTTTCACCGAAGATAGAGGTTCCATGAGCGTCATCAATATAAGCATAACCATTATACTGACTAATTAACTTCGTCAGAAACTTAACCGGCGCCACGCCGCCCATAGAGCCTACACTGTCAGAGATAGATATCGGCGTAAGGCCATTATCATAGGCAAACTTAAATGCCTCTTCAATTTTTTTGTGATCCTGGAAATCTATACGCGCCACATCGCCAAATTGCTGCAACAGCCCCCGATTAATTTGCAAGGTAGCGTGCGCTGTTTTTTCAAGTATGAAATAAGGTTTATTGCTAAAAGTGTATTTTGGCAATGCCCCTGATGCCAGTAATGGCAAAACCGCGATATGACATGGCGTCACTGCATTGAAAGTAAGGGTGCATGCACCTTTCATGATGGCGCTTAGTTTACTTTCAATATCCCTAAAAATGTCTGGCTTAATTCGCGTTCTTGCCACCGAAAGTTGTACGCCAAAACGCTCCATTGCTTCATATACAGCCACTTTAAGTTTTTTGTGCGTTTCGATACCAAGATAAGAGCAGGACACAAACTCGATCATTTCCCTTCCATCATCGAGTCTGATTTTTTTTCCCTCTCTTTCAGTGACAATCAACTCATTGATGTTTTCCGAAAAAACACGTGTTTGATATTTTACAGATTTCTCAATTTTGTTTCTTTGCCAGTTCTGCACTTCGCTCTCCTTAAATAGCTAACTACCAGTAATGACAAAATCGCCAGGGATAATCCACTTAACCCCATCACTTTTTCAAATCCAATCCCTAAAGAAGTAGATTTTGTTACACAATAACTAATAACACCTGCACAGACAGTTTGCGTAAATCCGGTCAATGATGAAGCTACTCCCGTTTTATTACCTTTAATCTGCAATGCGGTGAAATGAGCGACTGGGTAATATGCACCTAATGTAAAATTGAACACAATGGCAGAGAGTAAATATAAAACTGGATCAGGATTTCCGATAATCAAAGGAACTAATGACAGTGCATTGATTCCAAAAAGTAAAAATGGATTTGTGAATGCGTTAAGCTTTGAAGCCTGATTTCCTGCTATGAAAAAAAGAACAGAAAGTGAAAAGACCAGTGAGTATTGAAAAGGCGTAAACTTTAAATTTTCAATAAAAATTACAGGCGTCAACGTAATAAAACAAAAAAGCGAACTCAGAATCAAGGAAACCAAAGCTGTCCCCGAAAAAAATTCGGTTGTCATAAAGCTGCCGTTATATTCTTCAGGCTTCTCTCCTGAACCAGGTAAACTTTTCGGAGCAAGAATGACCGTGATTATTCCAAAAATGAACATCGTTAAAAATATGTAGTTCCAGCTTACATAACCCAGCATTGCTCCGCCCGCGAGCGGTGCGAGCAGAGGAACTATAGCACTGGCAGAGGAAATGTCAGATAGGGCTTTTTTTAAGCTTTCAGCTGGAAAACTATCTTTTGCGATAGCTCTGGATAATACCGGTCCTGCGCCAGCACCCACGGCCTGTATAAATCTTCCTGCCATAAGTAAATAGATATTTTCAGCCATATAGCACAGCAGGCTACCTGCTGAAAAAACGATAAAACCTGCCGTTATCGTTTTTATTTTTCCTAACCTTTCACTTACAAAGCCTACACATAACTGGCTGATAGCATAAATGATAAGAAACCCGCTGACCGAAAGCTGAATAAGCGAATAATCAACCTGAAAAACTTTTTGCAGATCTGGCAGAGCCGGAACAATCATGTCGGTAGCCAGAGCTGACACAGATGCAGCCATTACAAGATATAAATACACTCGGTTCATAATCAAAATTAGCTTAAGCTCTAAAGAGCAACCAAGCTATCAAAACAACTTATAAATATCAATTTATCTTATGTAATCATAGTGCTATACAGCGTTCAGCTAAAAAAAACCTCCTTTAAATAAAAATAATATTAAAATCAATAACATATTAATTAACTGTACGATTAATGATCAACTCTTTAAGGTATTCTGTTCACAAAAAAAACAATTTAATTCCGGTTAGAAATCTATTTGTAAAATAATGATTACACAGATAGTGCTACTGAAAGGAAAGAATTAAGAATCATTCACCGCAAACCCAGCAATAACGATAGATGATAAAATCGTGATCGGTTTTTAACCACATGACAGATAGGAATCTGCTAAAAAAGTGATTTGTTAACTTTACACTTTTATGTGACATTTTTATAACAAATGAAGATGGAACTGTTGACTGGTAGCGCCTCATATATTAAATGAGGTTATCTGATGCGGTGCGCCTGAATGATGAGGCAGGTCGTTTCGCCGGCATCGCGCTGGCTATGGTAAGGGTTGACTACTTCCGGCAGTTCTACAGTTACTATACGCTGCATGAACGCGACGTCCTGGCGCTGATACTGGTTGACACCTCCGTGTTGTATATACGCCCTTTTCCGGACACGGCCATTAACCGCAGCCTTTCCTCCAGCCCGCTGTTCACAACGGTCCTGAAAACGTCAGCCAGTGGCAGCGCTACGTGGCGTTCAGCACTGGACGGCGTCGAGCGGGTATATGGCTACGCCCGTCTTGAGCAGTATCCCCTGATAGTCACGGCGGGATATGACCGTGATGCAATCAGGACGGCGTGGTTCTCTGCCAACGCTGCCGACGTTGTGCTGAACCTCGTGTTGCTTGTAATGATTACCGGCATGGGTATGTTTGTGCTCCGGCAGGTAAAGGCTAACGTCAGAAACCAGCTTGAACTTTCTGACGGCCAGGCAGACCAGGCTGACCGTCTTAAGCAGCAGGCTGACAGGGCGCTTTATAAGGCGAAAAGCAACGACCGTAACCGCATTCATGACATGAGTTAAAATGGTTTTCCGGGTAAGGGCATGCTGTCCGGCGCTGGGAAGATTTGTCCCCACTTATTGAGACCTGTCTTTCATTATTGCCGATTCTGTTCGCATATTTATCGCTGGTAAATGCGCTACCGGCACAGAGCTGACTGCTGCATAAGACGATGTCCGCTTTGTGCCAGAAGCGGCCCCTTATAATGCATGCCAGCCATAGCGCGGCGCGAGAATTTTTGTCCCTGTTAAATGGCTAATCAGGACGTTCAGCATCTTCTTCTTGTCGCGCATACACTACCAACCTCAAATGTCGATCTTCATCCACAGTTAGTGACGTAAATTCAAAAGGCACAGGCTGTTCCTCTATCAGCAAATGACGGATTCCATTGCATGGCGCGTGAACCTGATGTTGTCGCCACCAGACTTTGAACTCTGGCGAGACATGTTCCAGCTTATTTACCAGTTCAGGTATATCCGTACTTTGGCTGGCGCGAGTGAAATCACGGCGAAAGCTTGACAGCATCAGGGGAGCCTGTTCATGCCAGGCAACGACTCGTTTCTGAAGAGCGCAATCGGTGAAAAGTAGCCAGAGAAGGTTACGCCACTCGGGTACATGACTGCCAAAATTAAATAGTTCGTCGGCTAATGCATTAAAACCCAGAACGTCCCAGCGCAGATTGAGCACAAAAGCAGGGTGCGGAAGATCGTGCATCAGGCGCCGCACAAGTGGCGGCAGTACGCACCAGGTTTTTCCAGGTTCGGCCGGAGGGCGCTCATGTGCAAGCATAAACAGGTGTCGGCGTTCAGCGGCATCCAGTTTCAGTACCCGCGCCAGATTATCCAGAAAGTTGGACGACACGCCAATATCCCGGCCCTGCTCAAGCCATGTGTACCAGGTAAGGCCGACGCCTGCAAGTGCCGCGACTTCTTCACGTCGAAGGCCTGGCGTCCGACGCCGGGTTCCGCTGGGAAGCCCTGCCTCGGCAGGTGAAAGGCGTTCCCGATGCGCCCGCAGGAAGGCGGCCAGGTCAGTACGTGATCGATTCAGGGTCCGCATCGCTTATCTCATTGCTTAAAGTAATAGTATAAAGTGTTAAATTGTAATGGTTTAAAGAGAAGAAGAGAATCGTTGCATACTTTCTTACACTGGATATGCAATATGAGTTCATCTCCCGGTCTTACCCTATCTTCCAAACATGTTTCTTGTAAAACGCCTCCCTGGGCCGGTTTGTCCGTATTACTCCTTGCAGGATTTGTTACCATCTTTGATCTGTTTGTTGTTAACGTCGCCATCCCCAGTATCCAGACCGGGCTGGGCGCGAATTTTGCGCAGATTGGGCTTATTGTCGCCGGGTATGAACTCGCCTTTGGCGTTTTGTTGATTACCGGTGGTCGACTGGGGGACATGTTTGGCCGCCGTCGATTATTCATTGCTGGTATGGCTGGCTTTACGCTGGCCTCGGCTTTTTGTGGTCTGGCGCCAGGGACTGATTATCTTATCTGCGCCCGGATTTTGCAGGGGCTGGCTGCAGCATTATTGTTCCCGCAGGTTTATGCCTCTATTCGCGTTAACTTTGAGGATAATGACCGGCGCAAAGCCTTTGGCTTGCTGGGGATGACGCTGGGGCTAGCCGCTATTGCCGGTCAGGTGCTGGGCGGATGGCTGGTACAGGCGGACTTGTTCGGTCTTAGCTGGCGCAGCATTTTTCTTATTAATCTGCCAGTTGGAGTCTTCGCCATTCTTGCAGCACGATCAATTCCCGAATCCCGTGCCCCGCAGAGACCGCTACTGGACTGGACAGGCGTACTGTTGGTCAGCTGCGGACTGGTGCTGGTGTTGGTTCCGTTAATAGAAGGACCAGTTCAGGGCTGGCCTGAATGGAGCCGCTGGGCACCAGGTATAGCACTGGCTTTACTGGTGCTCTTTTATCGGCAACAGGAGCAACGTCGAATGGCAGGCAAGTGGCCACTGGTAGATATGCGGCTGATGGCGAATGGCTATTTCTCGCTGGGAACGATGCTGGTGCTGTTGGTTTACTCTACCTCAAGTTCATTCTTTCTCTGTTTTGCTTTACTGGTACAGACGGGGCTGGGTCTGGATGCCTTCAAGGCAGGAAGTATCTTTGCGCCCTGTAGCGTCGGTTTTGTTCTTGCATCCCTGGCTGCGCCACGACTGGTTGCCAGATGGGGAACATATACGCTTTTTTTTGGCGCGTTAATCTATGCGGTCTTCATTGCAATAATGATTTTTCAGGTATGGATGTCAGGATCAGAATTGAAACCAGTGCAGTTAATTCCGGCACTTATTATGGTCGGTGCTGGCCAAGGTTATATTATGACGCCATTACTGAACCTGGTATTGGGTTTTGTTGAAGAAGCGAAATCTGGCATGGCAGCTGGAGTTATCTCGACAGTCCAGCAAATCGGGGCTGCTCTGGGCGTAGCCGTCGTTGGCATTCTGTTTAATGGTGCTCTTTCAAAAACGACTGACCTGTCACAAGCTGGGCAGTATGCTTCCGCGTTTGTTGCCGGGATGCTGTACAACCTCGCTGCGGCAGCATTAATCTGCCTGTTATTGCTGATTTTAAAAAAAATGCAACGGACAGAAAATTGACCTGATTTCATCAGCGGCCTCTTGAGGCTGGCAGAAACGGATCGATTGGTCAGGTCTTCATAAGAATGATGTCCGCTTTTCGCTCATAGCAGACCTTTAGCGCCTACCGTCCGCTTTGTGCCAGAAGCGGACGTGCTCATGAGACATCTGCATTTTTGATACTGAGCCACACGAGACATCAACTAGTCGCTGACAATAGTGAATATTTTCTGTTCAAGGCGTTTTGCACTATCACAATCATGGGCGAACTGAGTAATGGTTGGTTTACGTTTACAGAGTTCACGCATTCTGCGGGTTGAGTCGTGATGTAACTTTCCATTAACTGCAACACCATCAATGCGGCCTTCCAGCATATAGCTTTCCTGATACGCAGCATCCCCTGCGATCAACACATAGTGAGTGCCTGTATCTACCACGACTGACTGGTGCCCAAGAGTATGTCCCGGGGTTGGAACAATTCTTACTGCGCCGTCTTTTGTTACTAGCATGCTTCTGTCAAAACTCTCGAACGGCCCGTCATCATGTGTAGTGATGGTCGGTTTAAGCCATTTGGGATAATGCTTGTTAAGGAAACCCTGCACTGGCCCACTCCATGCAAGGGCGTCATGCGCCTCTTTTTTGCTCAGGATTATCTCACTGTCAGGAAAGTGCCCGATTCCTCCTGCGTGATCGCCGTGCATATGCGTCATTATCACCCATCTTATCTCCCGCAGATTGAATCCAAGTGCCTGAATTCCTGCATTCACTTCTTCTTCAGGTTTGACCCATCTTCTCTCGCACCTCTGCATAAATGGGTGCCACCAGGGTTGATATCCGGGATCGTTTGCGTGTGAGCTTTCGCCCGTATCTACTAAGATAAGCCCTTCCGGATGTTCAATCAGCCAGCATCCGATCGGAAGACGAGGACTCCAGTCTTTGTCTGTCAGGACATCGACTACACGGGCAGGACGAGCCTCGTAACGTGCCAGTTGATGCCGGCTTTTAATCTGGACGTCTCCGGTTTGCAGGCAATGTATTTTCATGCCACCCTCTTAACGCAACAAGTGTTGCAATAAATCTTAGGCTTTAATCATGATGAGAGCAATACCTGAGGAAAAAGGTTCACTCGACGCAGTAAAAGAGAGAACGGGTGGGCGCAGTGCGAAAGTCAGAGAGGCTGTATTACAGGCTGCCCGACAGATACTCATGCAAGAAGGGGCGAATGCCTTAACGCACCGTAAAGTGGCCCATATTGCCGGAGTAAACGCCTCCACGGTCTATCGCCGATGGCCTGACAGAACAAGGTTGATTGCCGATGTGTTCAGAAGTACAGCTGAAAGCATGGTCTCCATTCCAGACAGCGGCAGCCTGCATCTTGATTTGTACGAATTCTTAAAGATGATAACCAGTATGCTTTCTTCATCAGAGGGCAGGAAAATGATACAAGGCGCGATCGATGCCACTTCGTCAGGCGACGAATTGGTTGGATCGGCAATTCGGGACGTATGGGAGCAGAGGTTTCAGCAGGCAGAGATGATGTTCGAACGGGCAATCCGGCGCGGTGAGGCTGGCTTTGAGGGGCAACGCAGAGCCATACTTGAAACGCTTATTGCACCTGTATGGTTCAGAATTTTGATTACTCAAGAGCCTGTAGACGAGGAATATCTGGCTGCAAATGTCACCCGAATTTTAAAGCAGATGTCATGAAACCGGTATTGATTAATGCTCCATCCTGAAGGGATCCCTGGTTGTACTTTCTTAAAAAACGCTTTATGAGATCGGATGCAGGCCCCCTTCTCACGCCTGGCCGCCGGTTGTCCTGCCGGAGGTTCAGTGTGAGAAGCGGACACAGGTTCTCAGGGTGCGTGAAACTTAAACTACCTCGCTCAAACTTGTGTCAGCCCACCATCCACACAAATTTCCGCTCCGGCTATATAGCTGCTTTCGTCACTCGCGAGGAATAATGCTGCATTGGCAACTTCTTCAGGCCTGCCCATTCTTGCTAAAGGAATGGCGCTGATTATCCCGTTGCGTAGCTCTTCAGAGGCTGCCTGCATCATCTCCGTATCAACAGGGCCGGGAGCGACAACATTAATGCGAATGCCCCGCTCGGAGAGTTCACGTGTCCATGTGCGGGCAAAAGAACGAAGCGCCGCCTTACTGGCACCGTATACGCCATATCCCTGAGTGCCAAGGACATCGGCGACAGAACCTATCAATACCACGCTGGCGCCCGCTTTCATCAGGGGAAGTGCGGCCTGGAGAGCAAACAGCGGTGAGCGCACATTCAAACCGAAAGTAGTATCAAAATGCGCTGGGGTGACTTCATCAAGGGTCGAGTATGTCGACATGCCGGCATTGATCACCAGCACATCTATCTGGCCGGACTCCGTTTTAATCAGCTCAGCTATACGCGTTAGTTCGCTTATCTGACTGACATCGGCACGTAGCGGCCTGCCATCGCCGGCTATGGTGTGGCTGGCTGCTGCTAATTCCTCGTTGCGGCGCGAGGTGAACCAGGTTGTTGCCCCTTCACTGGCAAATCGCTGGCTGATAGCAAGACCAATGCCTTTGGCGCCGCCGAGTATCAGGGCAACTTTATTATTTAACCTACTCATCTGCTCACTCCTGTCGGGATGGAAAACAGATGATATAATTTTTATACTTAATAACAATTACGCACTTTGTTTATACCAGGTATTCCGGAGTATATCGCTATGAATCAGACTGACTGTAATGACCTGAAAGAAATAGGAAAAACCCGCCCGGTTCTTGAGAATATAACCAATAAATGGTCGATTTTAATTCTTACCGTGCTTTGTAGTGAACCCGTGCGCTTTAATGAACTGCGCCGCCGACTGGACGGCATTACGCACAAGGCTTTGGCTGATGCGCTTAAGCGGCTTGAGCGCAATGGACTGGTTCATCGAAAGGTACTGTCTGGTTCGCCGGTGAGCGTGGAGTACAGTCTTACCGCACTCGCGCAGTCGCTCCAGGACCCTTTTAATGCGCTGTACGAATGGGCACTAAAATATGGCCCTGAAATGGCACAGGCTCAGTTGATATATGACGCTAAACATGCGGAAAAACTTTGCTGAATCAGCGAAACGTTGGGTAACCTTGCGATGAGCCGCCTGGCCTTTCGGGTTGTTGCAGGCTTTAAGGAGGCGAAAGCATCCGCTGCTTTCTGTTACGAAGAATTAATCGCGCAGCAGCGTCAGCACGTTTTGCGCCTGCTGGTTGGCCATCTTCGTGACCGCATTTTGCCCCTGCTCTTTGATCTGCGCCATAGCCAGCTTGCTGGCTTCCTGCGCGTAGTCGGCGTCCTGAATGCGGCTCTGTGCCGCCTGCGTCGCGATACTCTGCTGTGACAGCACCGATTTGTTGGACTCGTAACGGTTGATCTTCGAGCCATAATCGGAACGGTAGCTGCTGACTTTGTTCAATGCCGCATCCAGCGCGCCCATCGCCGTACGAATGGCACCATCGGTCAGCAGGCTGGTGTTGTCCAGACCCAGCGTTTTGGTATCGGACGGCGTCGGCCCCAGGGTATCCGACTGGATCGGCTGACCATAGTTGGCGCTGGTGATCACCTCTAAAGGCTGGCTCTGTTTCGGCGGCACCGCTGGCGTGGCGGTCGGCTGCGGCAACGAGCCCCACGTCAGGTTGCTGTTAAACGAACCGTTGCCCACCACCACCACGATAAGATCTTCGCTGACGTTATCAATGCTGACCCGTTCCAGGGTATTGCTGGTTACCGTGCCGTCGTTCGCCGCGCCCGTGGCCGCATCTTCATAGCGATCGCCGTCGCCGCTATAGGTGATGCTCATCCCGTTATAGCTGGAGGTTTCGCTGCCGTTCAACGCCCACGCCGGGCCGCCTTCATTCAGACCTGAAGCGTCGTAGCTGGCGCCGCTGCTGAAACCGTTGCTGACGCTCATCAGCTTGCTGGTCGCGGAGGCGGCATCGGTGACGCCTTTACTGGCCCACGTAAAGTCGGGCGTGCCGCCTTCGATCGGCGTGCCGGCCAGATGCTTGCCGTCGCGCGTGAACAGCTGCACATCGTCATCCATGCTCAAGGAATCAACGGTAATAGAAATATTCGTGGTGCCGGCCGGAATATACGCCAGCGAAATCACGCCGGAGTTAAAGGAGTAGTTCTGTCCGGCTATCGGAAATTTAGTGCCGATAGGCGCAACGTTGCCCAACAGCACCGGCGGCAGCTCCGGCTTATCGGTCGCCAGAGGAAACTGCCCAAAAATTTCCGTGCCGCTGGCGATGCCGTTGATGCTTGCCAGCAGCTGTTGATATTCCGCGTTATAGCTCTGGCGGTCGGACACTGACATAGTGCCGTTGGCCGCGCGTACCGCAAGGCTTTTTGCCTTGATCAGCATATCGCCAATGTTGCCCAGCGCGCTTTCCGCCGTCTGCGCGTAGCTGATAGCGTCGTTAAGGCCGCGTGTTACCGCGCTGTCGGCGTTGACGTTCGCCTGCATACGGTTGGCGATAGCCTGCCCCGCCGCGTCGTCGCGCGCGCCATTAATGCGCAAACCAGAGGAAAGCCGCTCAATAGATTGCGCCAGCAGCGAGCTGTTCGCCGCTCGGGCATTGCCCGTGGCCAGCGCAGTTTCATTGTTGTAAATCGTTAACATTATCACTCTGCACAATTATTGAGGTAGTGAAGTTATCGGCTGCAGCCAGGACGGCTTTAGACGGCACGATTAATCTTTACACAACCCAAATAAATCTCGCCTTTCCGCGCCAGAGGCCAACATGGCGCACGGTTGGATAAGTTATTTTTCACTCATTAATAACTTATGATGCACTTAACTGCGCGGTTTTAGCTCGTTGAGTCGCGCCAGATGACGGCAGAAACGTGATAATCCTCTATTTTTTGTGAAATGGAGTGCATAAACCACGCATAATATTGCTTAAGTTTGCTGCGGTAAGAGAAATATCCAGCTGTTACAGACAGGTTATTAATAGGGCTTTTTGCGCAACCCTTAACCTTGATACAGAGCAATATGTTTAACATTTATTTAAAAAAAGCAGTTTATAGCAGGTACGGGCTTTTCAAATGTAATAAACACTAATAAAACTGCGCTTGACCTTATTTGAAAAAAGGCTTGCCTGACAGCACGCAATCGGCGAAATTAACCGCCGATTTTCCGAATTTATAACTATGCGGCTAAAGCCCGTCCTGATGAAAACCGACTTAATTTTCGCTTCAAATCAGGCGATTGACTCCAGAGGTATCCGTGTCAACTGCAAACAAACATCCTGAGAACACCAGTCTCAACGCGTTTAAACAGCCCCGATCCTTTTATTTAATTTTTTCGATTGAGCTCTGGGAACGATTTGGTTACTACGGCCTACAGGGCATCATGGCGGTTTATCTCGTCAAGATGCTGGGCATGTCCGAAGAGCAGTCTATTACGCTGTTCGCCTCTTTCAGCGCGCTGGTCTACGGCCTGATAGCCGTTGGCGGCTGGCTGGGCGATAAGGTGCTCGGCACCAAACGCGTTATCGTGCTGGGCACGCTGGTGCTGGCGCTGGGCTATGCGCTGGTGGCCTGGTCAGGCCATGACGTCAGCATGGTCTATATCGGCATGGCGACGATTGCCGTCGGTAACGGCCTGTTTAAAGCGAACCCCTCTTCGCTACTCTCTACCTGTTATGAAAAAGACGATCCCCGCCTGGACGGCGCCTTCACCATGTATTACATGGCGATCAATATCGGCTCCTTTTTCTCCATGCTGGCCACGCCCTGGCTGGCCGCGCACTATGGCTGGAACGTCGCCTTCTCACTCTCTTTTGTCGGCATGCTGATCACCCTGGTGAACTTTATGATTTGCCGCCGCTGGGTGAAAGATCATGGTTCTAAGCCTGACTTCCAGCCGTTGCAGGTAGGCAAGCTGCTGGCAACGATAGTCGGTATCGCGGTGCTGATCGTCATTGCAACCTGGATGCTGCACAATCAGGGCGTCGCGCGTCTGCTGCTGGCAGTGGTCGCTATCGGCATCGTGCTGCTGTTCGCTAAAGAAACTTTTGCCTTACAGGGCGCGCCGCGCCGCAAGATGATCGTCGCGTTTCTGCTGATGGTGGAAGCCATCGTGTTCTTCGTGCTCTATATGCAGATGCCTACCTCGCTGAACTTCTTCGCCATCCGCAACGTCGAGCACAGCATCCTGGGCCTGACCTTCCAGCCCGAGCAGTACCAGGCGCTGAATCCTTTCTGGATCATGATTTTCAGCCCGCTGCTGGCGGCAATCTATAACAAGATGGGCGACCGCCTGCCGATGCCGCACAAGTTTGCGCTGGGCATGGTGCTTTGCTCCATCGCTTTCCTCGTGCTGCCGCTGGGCGCGAAATTCGCCAACGATCTGGGTATCGTGTCGGTGGGCTGGCTGATCCTGAGCTATGCGCTGCAAAGCGTGGGCGAGCTGATGATCTCCGGGCTGGGCCTGGCGATGGTCGCCCAGCTGGTGCCGCAGCGTCTGATGGGCTTTATTATGGGCTCCTGGTTCCTGACCACGGCAGGCGCTGCCATGGTGGCCGGTAAAGTTGCCAACATGATGGCGGTGCCGGAAAACATCACCGATCCGCTGCAGTCGCTGCACGTTTATGGCGACGTCTTTTTGCAGATCGGTATCGTGACCGGCGTTATTGCTGTTCTGATGATGCTGACCGCGCCTAAACTGAACCGCATGACGCAGAACTGATATCGACTTAGTGCTGAAAAGGGTGACGCCACGTCACCCTTTTTTATTGACGGCCAACGTCGAGGCGGCAAACTCCACCGCCAGCCCGGCGGCGGGCAGCAGCTGGCGAAAACGCACTATTTTTTCCGGCGCGATCAGCAGGCAACGTTCTTCCCCCTCCTTTTGTGGCCAGACAAGCTCCGCCGTTCCCTGAATATGCAGCGCCGCGCCCTGATGAAAATCCATAATCAGCAGCGCGCAGCGAGGCGCCAGCAGCAGATTCCCCAGCGTATTCATATAACGGTTGCCCGCGTAGTCAACGATCGCCAGCTTCCCCTGCGTCATCCCGATAAAACCCGGCGGCCCGCCGCGATGGGAAATATCCGCGCCCTGCTGCGGCGCGCGGCTGGCGATAAAGCAGGTATCCGCGGCGGCAATCAGGTAGCGCGCATCGGCATCCAGCGCGGCCAGCGGCTCCCGCTCCGGCTGTCGCAGCAGCTGGTGCTCAGGCAAGATCCGCCGCTGAATATATTTTGGGCAGTTGCCAAAGCTTTCCTGCACGGCGAGCGTCACAAAATCTGGCGTAACGCTGGCGATCGTGCCGTTGACCCGATTGCGCCGCCGGTTGGAAAAATCGAGGCCCAGGCCGCCCGCCGTCATGCCGGGTCTTAAAGCCGGCAGGCCGGGAAAGGTCGTTAAGGAAGCGGTGGCTATGCGCAGATGGTTCTCATCCGTTGCCTGCACAAATCCCGGCTCGCCCTGCAAAACGGCCGCAACCGGATAGCCAGCGGCATCGATCGTGCTGAAATAAAACTGGCTCAGCCCGGCGTAAAACAGCTGGTGCTGCTGCGGCATTGCCGTATAGATGGCGGCGCTTTCGGGGCTAAAGCCCGCCTTTTGCTGCGCCAGACGTTCGCCGGAGTGGAACATGGTTACGCTTCCTGTGGATGCGGCAGCGGCGGCAGCGCAATAAATCCCGGCAGCGCCTCAACGTTTTGCAGCCATTGGCGAATAGCCGGATAGTCGCGCAGCGAAATGCCGCCTTCCGGCGCGCAGGCCACGTAGGCATAGCAGGCCAAATCGGCAAGCGTCGCGCTGTCGCCCACCAGCCAGCTTTTGCCGCCTAAATGCGCCTCCATCTGCGGTAAAAATTTACGCGCTGTCGCCACTGCCGAGTCATAATTCTCTGGCGTGCCGAACTGTTTAATCAGCCGCGCCGAGGCAACCCCGTAGCGAATTTCGCCTGCGGCCTTGCCCAGCCATTGCTGCACCTGGGCTTGCTGATGCAGATCCTGCGGCAGCCACTGGCTGTCCGGCGCATAGCGTTTTACCAGCCAGATCAGTATCGCGTTGCTGTCGGTAATGACGTGCTCGCCATCCACCAGCACCGGCACCTGTCCCAGCGGATTCAGCGCCAGAAAAGCAGCGCTTTTTCTGACATCGGCACCAGCCTCTTTCAGGGTGGTCGGCAGGTTCAGCATAGCCAACAGCAGCCGGACGCGATGCACGTGCCCCGAAAGTTCTGTTCCATAAAGCGTTAAGGTAGTCATGACGTTTCTCCTCTGTTTTTTCCAGCATACTCTTGCTGAAAACGGCGTAAACCGGCAAAGATAGCAATTCATAATTTCATAAAGTGAAACGGTGATGGATAAACTCGACGAGCTGGCGGTCTTTGTCGCCGTGGTGCAGCAGGGAAGCCTGGCGGCGGCGGCCCGCATGCTGCGGCGTTCTCCGGCGGCGATAACCCGCACGCTGGCCGCGCTGGAGCAGCGCCTGGCCTGTACGCTGATAGAGCGTACCACGCGTCGCCTGGCGCCGACGCCCGCAGGCGTTGCGCTGTTTGAACGGGCAAAAGGCGTGCTGGACGCTTATCAACAGGCGCTTTCCGCCAGCGACGGCAATCCGCTCAGCGGCCAGCTTAGCCTGACCGCGCCGGTGCAGTTTGGCCGCAGGCATGTCGCCCCGCTGGTGCTGACGTTTCTGGAGCGCTATCCGGATATCCAAATCGATTTACAGCTCAACGACGGCTATCAGGATCTGATTGAGCAAGGGCTGGATATGGCGGTGCGCATTGGGCAGCTGCGCGACTCTTCGCTGGTTGCCGTCGAGGTCGGCCGCGTGCGGCGCCTGCTGGTCGCAAGCCCGGACTATCTGGCCCGCATGGGCGAGCCTTTATCGCCTGCCGCGCTGGCGGATCACCATCTGATTGCCGGTGTGACAGCCAGTAAAACGTGGCGCTTTACCGCCGCTGGCTTGCAGGAGCGCGTTCGCATCACGCCCAGGCTAACCGTTAACGAGGTGGAAACCCAGCTGATTGCCGCCCGCGCGGGAAAAGGCATCGCCCGCCTGCTCTCCTATCAGGTTTACGAGGATCTACAGGCGGGAACGCTGTGCGAAGTGCTGCCCGCGTTTCGTTGCGTCGCCGTTCCGGTGCAGCTGGTGACGCAGAACGTCAAATATATGCCCGCCCGCGTGCGGGCATTCTGGGAGCTGGCTCGCGCCGCGCTGCCCGAGCTTGCCTGTTTTCAGACCAATAAGCCGGGCCAGCCCGAAAAAGAGATCGATTAAGCCAGCCGCGTACGCAAAGCCGCTGACTTTTTGAGCAGACGGCACTAAGCTAAGAACATCTTTTCCTCTGAGTCAGGGAGTACGCCATGAAACTGTTCTTTAAGCCCGGTGCCTGTTCGCTTTCGCCGCATATCGTGATGTTGGAAACGGGCCTGGATTTCACGCTGGTCAGGGTCGATACCGCCGCCGGGATCACCGAGCAACAGGAAGATTACCGCCGGATAAACCCAAAAGGAAAAGTCCCCGCGCTACAGTTTGACGACGGCACCGTGCTGACCGAAGGCGTAGCGATTGTCCAGTATCTGGCGGATCTGAAGCCCGACCGTCAGCTGCTGGCGCCGACCGGCACGCTGGCGCGCTACCAAACGCTGGAATGGCTGAGCTTTATCTCATCGGAGCTGCATAAAGGCTTTTCGCCGCTGTTCAGCGATGCCGCGCCGGACGACTATAAAACCGTGTTGCGCCAGCAGCTGGAGGAAAAGTTCGCCTGGATCGACGGCGAGCTGAAAGACAAACAGTGGCTGTCGGGCCTGCATTTCAGCGCCGCTGATGCCTATCTGTTTACCGTAATGCGCTGGGCGAAATTGCTGAAGCTGAATATAGCCAGCCTGTCGGCGCTGGAAGGCTGGTTTCAGCGCGTTGCGGCACGACCATCGGTAATTGAGGCTTTAGAGGCGGAAGGACTAAGCTGAGGGCCTGCGGATGAGCCAGCGCATAAGGTGTTAAACCGCGTAGCGGCAATGCCTTATACTCTGCGGCTATTACATCTGGAGGTACTATGAGTTCCGTAATTGATATCCTTACCGCCCATAAAAGCGAGCGCAGCTTTACTGATCGTCCGATTGATGACGCTATCCTCGATCGTCTTGTTGCGTCCGCCTACCGTGCGCCAACCTCGGTGAACTCACAGCAGGTGTCGCTGGTTATTACGCGCAATGCCGAAGCTCGCGGCAAGATTTCCGCTATTGCCGGCGGCCAGCCGTGGATTGCCAAAGCGCCGCTGTTTATCACCTTTGTGCTGGATATGCATAAAAGCCAGCAGGCGATGGCGGCCATCGATAAAGAGCAGATTGCCCAGCAGAGTATTGAAAGCGTGGTCTCCGGCGCGACCGACATCGGCATTGCGCTGGGCGCCGTGATGACGGCCGCGCGGGCTGAAGGCCTGGGCATTGTGCCGATTGGCGGCATCCGTCGCGATCCGCAGGCGATGATTGAGCTGCTGCATCTTCCCGAGCTGACTTTCCCCGTGGTCGGGCTGGCGCTTGGCTATGTGGATGAGCCGGCGCATCAGAAACCGCGCCTGCCGCTGAGCACTTTCCGTCACGAAGAGCGCTACAGCACGGAAGGCCTGCAGGAAAATATCGCGGCTTATAATCAGGAGATGGTGCAGCACTGGCAGAATATCGGCCGCCAGGACGGCGAAAGCTGGAGCGAGAGCGTTTCCGGCTACTATCAAAATATCTATTTCCCGGACGTGCTGTCCGCGCTGCTTAAGCAGGGCTTCGGCAACGAGAAATAATGAGGTTGCCGGGCTGCTTTCAGCCCGGCAATATCAGAGTTTTACCGCATCAAAATGCTGCTGGGGATTGGCGATACTGTCCTGAGCCGCCACCAGCTGAAGCTCGTACTCCCCCATCTCATGGGTTTTCAGCATCACTTCATAGACCGCCGCCGTAATGTGCTCTAACGCCTCTTTCAGCCCCAGACCGTGCAGCAGATCCACCAGCAGCAGCCCGCTGGTCAGATCGCCGACGCCTACCGGCTGACGCACGCCAAAATCCACCAGCGGACGGCTGATATGCCAGGCCTCATCCGCCGTGACCAGCAGCATCTCAAAGCGATCGCTGCGCTGGCCTGCCCGCGCCAGATGCTTCACCAGCACGATTTTCGGCCCTTTGGCGATCAGCTCGCGCGCGGTGGCGATAGCCTGCTCCACGCTGTTGACCTCATGACCGCTGAGCAGCTCCAGCTCCAGCAGGTTCGGCGCAATAATATCGCTGGCGGGCAGCGCGCTGCGGGCATGAAACTCCGCCACGCCGGGCGCAACGATACAGCCCTTTTCAGGATGCCCCATCACCGGATCGCAGAAGTACCAGGCGTCGGGATTAGCCGCTTTCACCTGACGAACAATTTCGAGGATCTGCTCGCCCTGCTCTGCGGAGCCAAGATAGCCGCTGAGCACGGCATCACAGGTTTTCAGCCGGTCGATAGCCGCAATGCCGCTGACGATATCGGTCAGGTGACTGGCAGGCATGACCACGCCGGTCCACTGGCCGTACTGGGTATGATTAGAAAACTGTACGGTATTCAGGGGCCAAACGTTTGCGCCCATGCGGCGCATCGGGAATTCCGAGGCGCTGTTGCCGGCATGGCCGAAAACGGTGTGCGACTGGACGGAGAGAATGTTTTTCATGGAAACCTTGCCGGAAAAAAGGGACGGGATGCTTAAAAGCGGGCTGGCGCGCCCCTGCTTCAGGACGCGCCTTTGTCTGTTCACGCCTGAAGCATTATTTCCAGACGATCAGACAGTAGTTCTTTTTACCACGGCGCAGCAGCGTAAAGCGATTAAACAGGCGATCTGCCGGTGCAAACGCGTATTCCGCGCTGAGCTGCACGTCACCGTTGATACTTACCGCTTTCGATTCGATCAGCTTACGCGCCTGGCCGCGAGACGGCGCTAAATCGCCGTCGACCATCGCCTGTTGCAGATCCTGACCGGCTTCCAGCTCAACAAACGGCATCCCGTCCTGCGCCAGCTGCTCAAAGTCCGCTTCGGTCATTTCCGCCAGGCTGCCGGAAAAGAGGCTTTTGGTAATGCGCTGCGCGGCGGTCAGGCCTTCTTCGCCGTGCACCAGCTTCGTGACCTGCTCCGCCAGCACATACTGGGCGCGAGGCGCTTTACCGCTGTTTTTGTCTTCTTCTTCCAGCGCATTGATCTCTTCAATGCTCATAAAGGTAAAGAACTTCAGGAAGCGGTAAACGTCGGCGTCCGCGGTATTGATCCAGAACTGGTAGAATTTGTACGGGCTGGTTTTCTTCGCGTCCAGCCACACCGCGCCACCTTCGGTTTTACCGAACTTGGTGCCGTCGGATTTAGTGATCAGCGGAACGGTCAGGCCAAACACCTGGTTCTGATGCAGACGACGAGTCAGATCGATACCGGAGGTGATGTTGCCCCACTGATCGGAGCCGCCAATCTGCAACGCCACGCCGTAGCGCTCGTTCAGGCAGGCGAAGTCGTAGCCCTGTAGCAGATTGTAGGAGAACTCGGTAAAGGAGATGCCCTGGTCGTCACGGTTCAGACGCTGCTTCACCGCTTCTTTATTAATCATCTGATTAACGGAGAAGTGCTTACCGATATCGCGCAGGAAAGTCAGCACGTTCATGCTGCCGAACCAGTCGTAGTTATTGGCCGCTACGGCGCTGTTGTCGCCGCAGTCGAAGTTCAGGAAAGGCGCGACCTGGCCGCGGATCTTTTCCACCCACTCGTTAACGGTATCCGCGGTGTTCAGCTTGCGCTCGGCCGCCTTAAAGCTCGGATCGCCGATCAGACCGGTCGCGCCGCCCACCAGCGCCACCGGACGGTGACCGGCATCCTGGAAGCGCTTCAGGCAGAGAAGCGGGACCAGATGGCCCAAATGCAAGCTGTCCGCGGTCGGATCGAAGCCGCAATAGAGCGCGATTGGCCCT
>Ga0157358_1000173_pt1 | contig 25525 bp, 21 predicted proteins | sample AttcapACBM2_FD_111484 | JGI IMG/M metagenome (GOLD analysis project Ga0157358, IMG submission 111484) | Fungus gardens microbial communities from leaf cutter ant in Botucatu, State of São Paulo, Brazil - Atta capiguara ACBM2 | ecosystem: Host-associated > Fungi > Mycelium > Unclassified ... | reverse complement strand
GGGGCGTCATGGAATGAATACCAGGGCAAATTTGAATTCTAATAACATTACTCAGTGCGGTTAGCATTATTTTCTATGAGGTGGCGGTATGAGAGTCGGCGTATCTAACGATAACTACCCGGAGAAACGGACGATAATTGTTGATGCTGACGTGGAATATGTGAACTTCAAAAACAAGAATATTTATTCTTATATAAATCTTCTGAACATGAAGTTTCTTAAAAAAGACAAAATTTTCCTGTTTCGGCCGCTGGTCGGTTCGCAGAAAAAAAACATTGATGTCTTTCACGTTTTCAACGAGATAGCAATAACCGACCGTAAATGGGTGGCGACGTTTGAAACCGAGCTGCCACGCATCCTGCCGCCTAAAAACGGCAGCAAAGAGGACAATCGCGCAAAGCTGCAACGGCTCTCTTCAGCGCTGACAGCCAATAATTGTTTAGCGCTGATCGCGCTTTCCGGCGCGGCCTATAAGATGGAAATGAAGCTGTTCAACGACAGCCCGGAGCTGTCGCGCGTGCTGCGCGACAAGATGGTGGTTATGCATCCGCCGCAAAAGCTCTATATGACCGAGCGACCGGCGCGTAATGCCGCCGACCCGGTTCATTTTGTTTTTATTGGCAAAGACTTTTATCGCAAAGGCGGCGGCGAAATCGTGCAGGCCTTCGGCGAACTGCTGGCCGCCAACGCTATCCAGCCGGAACAAATCAAAGTTACGCTGATAGGCGATCTTGAGAAAACGAACAACTACGCGTTCGGCCCTTATCAGGACGATCCGGCGTTTGCCCGTGAGACGGAAGCGACCATTGCCCGCTACGATCTTTTCGAGCATCACAGCGCCATGCCGAATGATAAAGTGATGCAGCTGCTGCAAAAAGCGGATGTCGGCCTGCTGCCAACCTGGGCTGAAACCTATGGGTTTTCCGTGCTGGAGATGCAGTCCTGCGGCTGTCCGGTGATCACCACTAACGTGCGTGCGCTGCCGGAAATCAATCCGCAAGAGGCGGGCTGGTTGATTAGCCATCCGCTGAACGACGATTGCGACTATGCCATTACTTCTCTGCAAGAGCGCGATGCTCTGCGTCGTAAAACGGTCGACCGCATGAAAAACATTATTGAGGATATTATTCGCCATCCTGAACAGATCCACGATAAAGCCAATGCGGCTATCGCCAGGATCCAGTCTGAGCATAACGTAGAAGCGTATCAGGCCAGGCTGAAGAAGCTTTACAGCAAATAACCTCACCACGCTTAAACAACGCCGGGAGCATGCTCAGTCTCCCGGTCTGTACAACGCCGCCTTATCCCTTTTCAGCATGCGCAATAAACAAACGCTGACGATTTCCGCGCTTTAAATGCCTGCTTTATGCACTCAGTAATGCGTATCCGGAATGCCTGCTTTATGCACTCAGTGATGCGTACCCGGAATGCCTGCTTTATGCACTCAGTTATGCCTACCTTAAATGCCTGCTTTATGCACTCAGCAACGCATACCTGAAATGCCTGCTTTATGCACTGAGTAATGCGTACCCGGAATGCCCGCTTTATGCACTCAACAACGCATAACTGAAATGCCTGCTTTATGCACTGAGTAATGCGTACCCGTTATGCCCGCTTTATGCACTCAACAACGCATAACTGAACTACCCGCTTTATGCAGACAGCAATGCGTACGCGACATAATCCTTCCGCTCCTGAATTATCACCTAAAATACATTAATTAAATGGTATTTTCTTTTTGACTGAATTTGGTTAATTTTACGTTGCGTAATTGTAATTTGAAATCAACTATCCCTGTGGTTAATTCGAGAGACGAAAATGATAAAGCTAACGAGTATTGTTATAGCAATCGTCGGTATTGCTATGCTTTACATGGGTGGGAAATTGCTGCTGTTGGGCGGGTCGCCATTCTATGTGGTGATAGCGATTGGCCTGTTGCTGACGGCTATTGCGCTGTTCAAAAATAAAAAAATTGCGCTGTCGATTTATGCAATTTTAATGTGGCTGGTGGTCGCCTGGACCATTTATGAGGTTGGTTTTGATAAGTGGCAGTGGATCCCGCGCGGCGACATTATTGGCCTGCTCGGCGTCTGGCTGGCTTTACCCTGGATTGTACGCCCGTTGTCAAAAGCGCAGGGCGCAGCTAAACCTGCCGGCTTCCATCCTTTTCTCGGCACGACAGTTATCGTTATTATCGCTCTCGTTATCGGTCTGGCTTTCTATGACCCTTATCCGCAGGCAGGCAAGCTGACCAACAAACGCACCCCGGTTGATACCGCCGTGGCGAGCAATGACTGGACGGCCTACGGCGGCACCAGCAACGGCCTGCGCTTCTCCGATCTGAAGCAGATCACTAAGGATAACGTCAGTAATCTGGAAGTGGCCTGGACCTATCACACCGGCGATCTGCGCACCGAAAAGGATGCGACGGAGTACACTTTTGAAGCCACGCCGCTGAAGGTGAACAACACCGTTTATTTCTGTACGCCGCATAATGAAGTTCACGCGCTGAATCCGGAAACCGGCGAGCTGAAGTGGAAATATCAGCCTGCGAAAGATCGTTCTTATCTGCAGCAGCACCAGACCTGTCGCGGCGTCAGCTATTATGCGCCAGAAGCGCAGCCAGCGTCAGCAGCAGAAGCGCCGGCCATGTGCCGCAAGCGCATTTTTAACGCGACGACCGACGCTAAGCTGATCGCGCTGGATGCGGACAGCGGCAAGCCATGCGCTGACTTTGGCGAAAACGGCATCGTTGATTTGCGTGCGAATATGGGCAACATTCGTCCACACGCGCTGATGCAGACCGCTGCACCGCTGGTTGCAGGTAACCTGGTGATCGTTGGTGGCTCGGTGATGGATAACGGCTTTAACAGCGGTAACCCATCCGGCGTTATTCGTGCTTATGACGTCACCAGTGGTCGCCTGGTCTGGAACTTCGATCCGGCTAATCCGCAGCAGACGCAGCCGCTGCCGGCAGGCCAGACCTATCCTCAGGACACGCCGGTTGCGTGGGCTACGCTGAGCGCCGATTTGAAAAATGGCCTGGTGTACGTGCCGTTCGGCAACGCATCGCCAGACGAGCTGGGCAATCGCCGCGACGCTAACAGCAATACAGAGAAGTTCCGCGATACCCTGGTAGCGCTGGATTTAAAAACCGGTGCCTTTAAGTGGCGCTTCCAGTCATCCAAAAACGACCTGTGGGATCGTGATAATCCTTCCCAGCCTTCGCTGCTGGATATCGACTATCAGGGCAGCCGTCAGCCAGTGGTGATCCTGCCAACCAAAACCGGCAACCTGTTTGTACTGAACCGGTTGACCGGTCAGGCCGTCTATCCTGTTAATCAGGTAGATGTTTCTACTACAGGCGGCGTGCAGGGCGAGAAGTTTTCGCCGACTCAGCCCGTTTCGGCGCTGAACTTTATCCCGGATCCGCTGAAAGAGAAGTCGATGTGGGGGCTGACGCCGTTCGATCAGATGGCCTGCCGCATCGAATTTAAATCTATGCGCTATGACGGCAACCCGTGGACGCCTTCTACCGAAGCGGGCACCATTGTCTTCCCCGGAAATATCGGCGTATTTAACTGGGGCTCGGTGGCCATCGATCCGGAACGTCAAATTCTGATCGCTTCGCCGGTACGTCTGGCTTACAAGTACAACCTGATCAAGCGTACCCCGGAAACGGAAAACAAACGTCTGTTTACTAAAGACGGCACGCCATACTGGAACGAGAACTTTGAAGGGGATTACGCGATCCATATTCAGCAGTTCGCCTCCAGCCTGGGGATCCCGTGCATTGCTCCGCCTTGGGGCCGTATGGTCGGTGTCGATCTGACTACCGGTAAAACCGAATGGCTGCGCCGCGTGGGCACTACCAAAAACCTGAAAACCACCTTCCTGCCGGGCCGCTTCCCGATTGGCTTCCCGATGGGCATGGTGGCGCACGGCGGGCCGCTGACTACGGCGGGCGATCTGGTGTTCCATGGCGCAACGGCGGATAACTTCTTCCGCGCTTACGACATCAATACGGGCGAGCTGCTGTGGCAAACCGAGCTGCCGGCAGGTGGACAGGCGACGCCAGCCACCTATATGGGCGCGGATAACAAGCAGTATGTGATTATCGCCGCAGGCGGTCACGGTTCGCTGGGCACCAAAGCAGGGGACAGCGTTGTCGCCTGGCGCCTGAAGCAATAGTGTCGTAATAAAAACACGGACGGCAGGATGCCGTCCGTTATTTATTTGTTCATAACGATGTCGACATCACCGCTATAGCAGCAAAAACCCCAGTTTTACGTCCGCTCCGTCAGCAAAAAACCTCAGCTTTACGTCCGCTCCGTCAGACAAAAATCAGCTTTGCAGCAGTCAGGCTCAGGATCGCTACCGTAAACATGCAGGCCGTCAGCCACTTAGTCTGTCCGGTTAGCGCTTTATACATCTCGACCCGCAACAGGTTCAGATCGTTCCTGACCTCAGCCAGCTCTTCACGCGTAGCCAGTCCGAGGATATCGCTTTTAGTGGCAAAGGTCTCCATACGTTCAGCCATCACCTGCAGAGCGCTTTTGGTGGCGAAGGTGTCGGCGCGTTCAGCCAGCATCTGCAGATCGCTTTTGGTGGCGAAGGTGTCGGCGCGTTCAGCCAGCATCTGCAGATCGCTTTTAGTGGCAAAGGTGTCGGCGCGTTCAGCCAGCACCTGCAGATCGCTCTTGGTAGCAAAGGTGTCGGCGCGTTTAGCCAGTACCTGCAGATCGCTTTTGACAGCGTGCATTTCGGCTCGCGTAGCCAGCTCGTGAATATCGCTTTTAGTGGCGAAGTTATCGGCACGCGAGGCCAGCGCGTTAAAATCGTTTTTAGTAACGAAAGTTTCGGCCCGCTCGGTTAATATCGCTAAATTGAGCTTTATCTGATGCGTATCCTGTTCCAGCCGGTCAAAACGGTTAACCTGCCTGCTCATCGGCTCTCCTCCCTGTGATTTTGCCCTTGCGCGCGCTCGTTTTTCCTTCCCGGACACGAGCGGCGATTTCCTTAACGCAACGCGATCGTAAAACATAGCAGAACTCATTTTTCTGTCCCGCCGCTATATTATTGCGGCGAGAGAAGAATGAAAAAGGAATTTACTGCTGCCAGGGAGTTTAACACTGGATATTCGAGATGGCTTCAGCTTTTTGCAACACTGCCATGAGATTTACATTTTTTCTGAAGCAGCTTCATATTAATGCCCAAATGCCCAAATGCCCAAATGCCCAAATGCCCAAATGCCCAAATGCCCAAATGCCCAAATGCTCAAATGGGCCGCACAGGAAATAACGGGCAGTCGGTATTAATGCTGCCCGTATAATAACGCTAACCCGTTAATTTAAACCTTAACGGTATTCAGCATATAGTCGGCCAGGCGCAGACTCAGCGCGGCGCCGGTCAGCGTCGGGTTCATGCAGGAGGCAGAGGGCATCACGCTGGTGCCGGCGATAAACAGGTTAGGGTGGTCGTGGCTCTGGCACTGTCTGTTAACCACGGAATCAGCCGGATTATCGCCCATAATTGTGGTGCCCATAATATGCTGGCGATCCTGATAACCCGTATCAATTTTTGATATATGCGCATTTAGTAGCTGAGCAAATTTATCAAAATCCTTCAGGCCCTGTTCTTTTCCTGCGTGCCAGTAGTCGGTGACGCTGTAATATATTTCTGGTACAGGTATCCCTATTGCGTCCTTTTTGGTTTTGCTGGGGACGATACGATTTTCCGCGAGCGGCAGTGTCTCAAAGTCGATAGCGAAATTAAGAGAACGCGCCGACATCCTTTTTAATTCCTCATCCAGCTTTGAGCCGAGCACGCCTTTCTTAATCAGCGAGGCCGCATAGTCCGCCGTTGGCACCGTATTACGCACTTTTATTTTATAGCTGGGGAAATCCTTGCGAAAATCACCGTCGCGATTGTTGAGGTAAACCAGCAGTTCCGTTGGCCCCTGGCCTGGCCAGACATCCTCATTCATCATTACGTTCATGCTGATGCCGGTATGGCCCATCAGATTGCGACCCACCTGGTCGGAGCTGTTGGCAATGCCGTGCGGATAGCGTTCGGAAGCGGACATCAGCAGCAGCTTGGGCGACTCAATCCCGTAGGCGGCCAGCACAAAGTAGTTAGCGGTCAGGTGATGGTTGCTGCCATCGGGACGGCGATACCAGATGCCGCTGATGTTACCTTGCTCATCGGCTTCTATTTTATAAACCACCGAGTTATCCAGCAGCTTCGCGCCGTGACGCTCCGCCTCATCAATATGCATTGAGCCGTCATATTTTGCCGCGATTGGGCAAACCGGATTGCAGTTATTGTTGCCCGCGCAGGCCGGGCGCTGACCATAAGGCCGCGTGGCGCGACCGTTCGGCTCCATCACCGGATGATAGCCGCCTTTGCCCAGCAGGACGGAAAGCCGTTTAAAAAGATAGCTGGGCTCCAGCCCCTTCATCGGAAAAGGCGTGGAGCGCGGCGGCCAGGCTTCGCCGCCGTGTCCGCTCTCATCCTGGCCGTCCATGCCGGACACGCCCAGCTCTCGTTCGGCCTCGCCGTACCAGGGCTCCAGATCCTGATAGGCGATGGGCCAGTCGCGACCGCGGCCATACAGGCTTTGCAGTTTGAAATCGTTCGGGATCATGCGCCACAGCGCGGAGCCAAAATGCCAGGTGGTGCCGCCAACCACGCGCAAGTATTTGGTCGGGTATTTTACCGGGCCGGCCTGCTGTAAGTAGTCGCCATAGGTTGAAGGGACGTGGGGCAAATCGGGATAGGGTGAGCCTACGCCCTGGAGTTTCATATTGGTGAGGGACATCTTAAAAGGCGAATTGCGAAAGCGCTCGACGATTTCCTGACGCTTAACGCGCGGGCCGGCTTCGACAATAATCACCGATTTTCCCGCCTTTGCCAGTTGGGTCGCGACCAGACCGCCCATGACGCCGGAGCCAATGACGATCACATCGGCATCGATATTTTTCATTGCTGACCTTCCATTTTAACCGTTTCGGGATTGCTGCCCCAGGAATCCGGGCCGCTGCCATAGGTCGGCACCACCAGAATGCCCTGCGTTGGCTGATACATCATGGCGTCGGCGTAGGCGATAAGTTCGCTTTTCGCACCTTCGCCGACCACGCCGGTGTACCAGCTGCCAATAATCAGCGAGGCGGTGCGAAAAAGCGGCGTATCGCTGGCCGTGGCCTGCAAAAAGTCATCAACGTGGGCAAAGCGCCGTTCGGCGAGATAATCCGCCAGCGCGGCGAAGCGGGACGGGAAATCCGCATAGTGACGCTCCAACGCGGCATAATAACGCTGGCTGAGAATGGCGCTGACCGGGCGGCTGACCAGAAAAGCGGACAGCGCGTTAAAATCGGCGGCAGCGGGCTGCGCGGCAAGCTGACGCGGAAAAAGAGTGGCGCAGCAGGCGCTGAGGGAGAGCGCGGCCATGCCTTTCAGCAGCCGGCGGCGGCCGGGATTAGTGGGCTGCATGTTGCCTCCTGTTTCGACGGCGTAATACAAGGCCCGCGACGATAAGTACCACCACAAGCAGTAACCCCAGTAGCGCGGCGGGACGGGTTAATTTGACCAGTAAAGGCGTATCGCCGCCTTCACGCAGCTGCTTCACCCGTTCAGGCGTAACGACTACCGCCGGATTGCCGAAGTTTTTCAGTACGTAGTTGCTGACGTCAGCAATCTGCCGATCGCTGAGGCGATTGGTAAATTCGGCATCAGGGCCGAAAGCGGGCATAGCGATATCATCCCGCCGAACGCCAAACAGGATGGCGGAAACCAGATTATCGGGCTGAGGCGCGCCGGTGGCCGTGTTGTGAAACAGGGAAGGGTAGCGATCGTTACCCTGACCCTGGGCCTGATGACAGTTGGCACAGCTGCCGCTGAAAACCTGCCAGCCGGCATCACTTTGCCCGCTCTGGCCGCGCAGCCGCTGTTCGGCATCCGAAGCCTGACCATAGCTGTCGCGCGCGCGGCCGGTGCCGCTGTTGACCGCCGGAACCTGGCGCAACCAGGCGGTAATCGCCTGGATGTCCCCATCGCTAAGATGCGCCAGACCGTGCTCAACCGCTTCCGCCATTGGCCCGGCGGCCTGGGCTTTGGCGATATGGCCGGTTTTCAGGTAGCGCGCCAGCTCGTCGTGGCTCCAGCTGCCGATGCCGGACTGCGCATCAGGCGTGATATTGGGCGCATACCAGCTACCCAGGCTGCTGCCGGAAAAGGCGCGATCGTTGTCCTGCGCCAGCAAAAAATTACGCGGCGTATGGCAGGTATCGCAGTGGGCCAGCGCGTTGACCAGATAGTCGCCGCGATTGATCTCCGGCGACTTATCCGGCTGCGGCACAAAGCGTTGGTTCTCCGCAAACAGCCAGTTCCAGACCAGCATTGACGCGCGGATGCTGAAGGGAAAAGGCAGGTGCGTCTGCGGCGCGGCGCGATCTACCGGCGCAACGCCGTGCATAAAATAGTGATACAGCGCGTGGATATCCTCGTCGCTGATTTTGTTGTAGGCGGTATAAGGCATAGCGGGATAGAGATGGCGCCCCTGTTTATCGATGCCTTCACGCACTGCCCGCGCAAACTCCGCCTCGCTGTATTCGCCGATGCCGTAACGGGTTGAAGGCGTAATATTACTGGCATAGATATCACCCAGCGGTGAGTGGATCGCATAGCCGCCCGCCATCGGCGCGCCCTGCTGTGGCGACGTGTGGCAGGCGCCGCAGTCGGCGGCCAGCGCAAGATATTTTCCCTTAGCGATAAGATCTTGATCACCCGAAGGCTGCACGGCGGCAGACGTTATCCCGGTGAAAAGGATCAGGCTCATCGCCAAAGGCAGACTTAATCGTCTCACCTGACATGCTCCTGTAAAAAGAAAAATGCCGCCGCCCTGTAGCCGGGCGGTTCGTCATCATGGACAGGGGCAAACGGCCGTGCCGCGTGCCCTCAATCGGGTTAAAGCAGCTCGTAATCGTTAAAGATCAGCGGCGTTTCTCCGCCGTTGATCAGTTCTACCTGGCCTGGCTGGGTCAGGATGGCGTCGCCGCGATGCAGCCAGACTTCTTTATTGTGGTTAGGCTGACCGGGCACCGACTCCAGCAGGCGGCCTTCGGTAAAAAAGACGCGGACGCCCGGCCCGTGTTGGCTATAGAGCGTGGTGCTTTCGCCCGGTTGCAGAGTGACTTTCCAGCCCTTGACCGTTTTTTTATCCAGCACCTGCTGGAATTCGGGCAGCTCAGGCCGGGTCGCGCCGCCAAAGTTTTGCGGGCCGTTCTGTTTAATCTCAAAAGCCACCTGATGGTTCAGCGTGGTGCCGGTGTTGGTGACCTTATCGGTATCGGATTTGCCCTGATGCGCGCCGAACTTCACATTGCCGGTTTTCATCTCGGTATCTTTAGCCGGCTCGTTGGGATAGGAAATATGCACCAGGCTGCCGTTGATATGGGTGTTCACATAATCCAGGTGCTGCTCATGAAACAGCGTGGACTGGCCGGGGCGGATCATGACGCGCATCACGGTGACGTACTGATTTTCCAGGATCACGTGATGCAGCGGCTCCAGATCGGTGGCGACCACTTTTTCCGCGGCGTGTCCGGCTGGTACCGTCAGGGCGAACAGGCCCGTAGCGCACAGGGCGGAAAGGAAGGGATGTCTGCGTTTCATATTCTCTCCTGTTATGACTGCCATTCAGGCCCGTCCGGGCCCGTAGTAATTACTCTTCGACCAGCGATACCCAGTTGGCGCCTTTGCCCGTGGCATAACGGCCGTTCAGCGTCAGCGCGCCGGAGGTCGGATCGATAGAGTAGAGCGAAAGCTGGGTCGATTTTTGTCCGGACTCGATCAGAAAGCGCCCGCTGCTGTCGATAGCGAAGCCGCGCGGCTGCTGCTCGGTTTTAATGCTGGTGAGGTAAGTCAGATGCCCGTCATGGGGATCGACGGAAAAAGAGGAAAGGGTGCTGCTGGTGCGCTCGGTGGAATAAAGAAAGCGGCCGTCCGGCGTGATATGGATATCCGCCTGCCAGATGCGTGGCTTATGCGAAGGCGGCAGATCGTCGTCACCCGTTAGCGGTCGCGCTTCGCCGCGCTGCATATCCTCCTTTGGCGAGACGGAATTTACCGTCGCGATCGGCGTCGTGGTGCCGTCGGCGTTCAGCGTCAGCTGGCTGATATTGCCCGCCATCTCGGTCAGCACGTAGAGGCTGCGCTTGCCCTGTTTGTCCACGTTGGGCGCGATAACAAAATGGCGCGGGCCGGTCGCCGCTTCGCTCTGGATGTTAATAAAAGGCGGATCGTTGGGCGTTACCTTGCCGCTGGCGGCGTCAAAGCGGTATTGCAACAGCTGATCGGCACCCAGCAGCGTGACGAACAGGAAATGGTTGCCGGGATCGACCTGAATAGCGTGCGCGCGCTTGCCGGTGTGCACGACCTGTACCGGCTGCGCCTGCACCTGACCGTTGCTGTCGATGCGATTAATGCTGAACAAGTCGCCGCCGTAAGAGGCGCTCAGCAAAAAGCGCCCCTGCTTATCCAGCGAGATATAGGCCATGCTCTCCGGCAGCGGCGACTGGCTGGCCTTAACCAGCTGGCCATCGGGCTGGATATGATAAGCCACCACGCTGTAAGGCTTGCTGCGTACCGAGACATAAAGCATTTTCTTATCGGGTGAGACAACGGAAGACATCGCCTTTGCGCCCGCCGGGAAACTGCCGATCGGTACCAGCGCTTTTTTCGCTTTATCCAGCTGGTAGCCGGTAACGGTGCCGCTTTCGGCATTGGAAACATACACCAGGCTTTGCGCCTGAGCCGCGCCCGTCAGGGCTGCCAGAGAAAGCAGCACGCCTGCGTAAATTTTTTTCATTATTATTTCCTTGTAGGGTAAAAAGCCTTACCAGCGCGCGGCGAAAACTTCGCACAGTTCCGCGACGTCGCTGTCGCCGAGCGGCTGGGGTTTCACCGCTGCCTGCCGCCACAGGCGGGCGGTTTCTTCCAGCTCTTCCAGCGCGAAACAGGCGGAGAGCACCGAACGGCCCCAGACGACCGGGCCAAGCCGTTCCAGCATCACGCCGCGCACTTCGCAGGCGAGTTGAGCCACCTGTTCCGCCACCTGCGGCGCGCCGGGACGGCAGTAGCGGATCAGCGGAATGCGGCCGACCTTCATCACCTGGTAAGGCGTGATCGGCGGCAGAATGCATTCCGGCTGCCAGACCCCTTCCAGCGTCAGCCCGACCAGGTTAGTGGAATGCGTATGCACCACGCCCTGAACCTCCGGGTTACGGTCGTAAACCTGACGGTGCAGCAGCAGCGTTTTCGAAGGCTTATCGCCCGACAGCCATTCGCCTTCACGACTGACCTTAGCGATCTGCTGCGGCACCAGGCGACCCAGGCAGGCATCGGTAGGGGTGATCAGCCAGCCATCTTCCAGACGAGCGCTAATATTTCCTGCGGTGCCGACGGTATAGCCGCGCTCGTAAAGGCTTCTGCCTGCCTGGCAGATCTCTTCGCGCAGCTGCTGTTCAGTAGTCATTGCTTCTCTCCGCATCCGGGTTAGATTTTGTGATCGGCCGTCATTACCTTACCGGCCGTTTCGTCTTTTTTTATCGCCAGCGGCTCCACTTTGCCCATGATGAACATAAAGTTAAGCGCGCCGAACAGGCAGATACCGCCCGCCACCAGCAGCGGCACCACGAAAGAGCCGTGGCTGAGGGTCAGCATCAGTCCGGTAAAGGAGGCGGTGACGATCCCGGCCAGATTGCCGGCAAAGTTTTGAATGCCGCCCAGGGTGCCGACATAGCCCGCGCTGGGCGCGACGTCGGCGGGCAGGGTCCAGATATTGGCGGCGGTAAAGGCCAGGCCTGCGTAGGTCAGTGAGAACAGCGTCAGGATCACCGGGATACTGTTGGTGAAAGCGGCGAAGGCGATCACCGAAGAAAGCAGCATGCCGCCAATCAGGCAGGATTTACGGGCGGTGGTCAGCGAAAAGCCCCGGCGATAGAGCCAGTCGGAGGTCAGGCCGCCCAGCAGGCTGCCGGGGATGCCCATCAGCGCCGGGATCGCGCCCAGCGTGCCCAGCTCCTTCAGCGAAAAGCCGTGCGCCATGGTCAGGTAGGTCGGAAACCAGGTGACGAAGAAGTAGGTAGCAAAGTTCATGCAGAAGAAACCGATCATCATTCCCCAGACGGTGCGGTAGCGGAACAGACCGGCGATATGCACTTTTTCGTTTTTCCCCAGCGTCTGTACGCTGCGGTCGGCCAGCAGATTCTGGCGCTCCTGCTCCTTCAGGCCTTTCATCTCCTCCGGTTCACGGTAGAAAACCAGCCAGATAGCTACCCAGATCAGCCCCAGCGCGCCGGTGACGATAAACGAGGTTTCCCAGTCCCAGGTGCTGATCAGCCAGGCGACCAGCGGCAGGGCGATGGCGCTGCCCGCGCGCGGGCCAGCATCGAAGATACCGCTGGCGGTGGCGCGCTCCTTTTTGGCGAACCAGGAGTAAACCACCTTGGCGCAGCCCGGATAGCCGCCCGATTCGCCCAGGCCCAGCATCAGACGCGAGGCGAAAATGGAGGTAAAGCCGCGGCCAAAAGCGGTAAACACGGTAAACAGCGACCACCAGCCTACGGCGATAGCCAGGCCGGTGCGCGCGCCCAGGCGGTCAATCAGTCGACCAGCCGGGATCTGCATCAGCGCATAGGTCCAGAAAAAAGCGCCAAGGATCAGCCCCATGCTGGTGTCGTCCAGCCCGAGATCTTTTTTGATATGTGGGGCGGCGATGGCTAAATTAATGCGATCTATGTAGTTGATGGCGATGGCGAAAAAGCAGAACGCGATCATCAGCCAGCGGATCCGCGGGTATCTACGCATGGTGAATTCCTTTATGATTTCGGGGCCGTAATGAACGAGCGCGCCCGCCTGAATGTTATGGTTAAGTAAAGTTCTTTCAGTATTTGATAATATGATGTTAAAAGTAAGCGATTACAAAATTCAGTCAAGCAAAAAGTAAGCGCTTTCAAATAGAGGTATTGGTTGTCTGTAAATTTTGTGGGCAACGTCACTAATTTCGCTCTGGAGTCTGAAGATGTCCGATAAGCCATCGCCATCCGCCCGCGTTTCGCTGGACGATGTCGCCCTGCGTGCGGGGGTATCCACCGCTACCGTTTCAAGAGTGCTGAACGGCAGCGCCTCCGTCCGTCCGTCGCGCCGGGAGGCGGTTGAGCGCGCCTGCGAAGAGCTGGGCTATGTCATTAACCGCGCCGCCCGCACGCTGGCTTCTCGCCGCAGCATGACCATTGGTGCGGTAGTGCCGACGCTGGCGACGGAAACCTTTTCCCGGCCGCTGGCGGCTTTCCAGCAGCAGATCCACCAGTCCGGCTATACCATGTTGCTGGCCAGCTCCGATTTCGATCCCGATACCGAGCTGAAAGAGGTCAACAAGCTGGTGGAATACGGCATCGACGCGCTGATGCTGGTGGGCAACAGCCACCACCCGCGCCTGTGGGAGCGCATCGCTCAACAGAATATTCCCTGTATCCAGACCTTTTCCGTGGACGCGCGCTATCCCAGCGTGGGCTACGACAACGAGCTGGCGGCAGGCGAGCTGACCGCGCACCTGCTGGCGCTGGGGCATAAAGTCTTTGCCGTGATCGTCGGGACGCCGCCGTCCAACGATCGCGTTTCCGATCGTATTACCGGCACGCGGCAGGCGCTGGCAGCGGCGGGGCTGACGCTGGACGAGGCCAATCTGATCAACAGCGCCTTTACCATGAACGAAGCGCGCGAGGCGATGTTCCGCCTGCTGGACGGGCCAAATCCGCCGACGGCGGTGATCTGCGGTAACGATCTGCTGGCCTTTGGCGCGATGCGGGCGGCCAGCGAGCGCTATCTGCGCATCCCGAACGATATTTCGATTACCGGCTTCAATGACTATGAATATGCCGAGCATCTGGAGCATCCGCTGACCACCATGCGCGTGGAGCTGGATCGCATCGGTGAGGTCGCGGCAGACTATCTGCTCGCCACGCTGAATGGCGAAACCGCGCCCGTGCAGACTCTGCTTAAACCCGAGCTGATCGTGCGCGGCAGCACCGGCTCCGCACCGCGCGCCGCCAAAGGCTAAACCGTGCGCCGCTTAGTTCCGCGCCGTCGGTGCGCAGGCCGAAAAAGTCTGCCAGGCGCCGCTCAGCCTCGTGCCGTTAGTGCGTAGACCGCTAAAGACTGCCAGGTGCCGCTTAGTTCCGCGCCGTCAGCCCATAGTCCGCAAAGGCCTGCATTGCCTCTTTTTCTCGTAAAAAATTGAGCAGGGCGGCGGCGGCCTCTGGCCTGGCCGCCCGGTTAAAAACGCCGCCGGAAAAGGAGAGCACCTTCTGCGCACCCGGCGGCAGCGGGCCAATGACCTTGATCCCTTTCACCATCAGCAGCTCGCTGATTTGCTGAACGGCGATATCCGCCGTGCCCTCCAGCAGCTGCGCGGCGGTAAAACCTTCTGCGATAGTGGTGGCGCGCGCGTTGATCGCCTCTTCAATCCCTAATTGTTTTAACAGCGCCTGAAAATAGATGCCGCTTGCGCCGCCCAGCGAATAAGCCACCGATTTCGCCGCCAGCAGCGCCCGGGTAAACGACGCCACGCTGCTGATATCGGGCGCAACGGCATCGGGCAGCATCGCCAGGCCAAGCGGCGAATCCACCAGCTCCACCCGGCTGTCGGCCGCCACCACGCCCTGGTCGATAAGCCTGTCCATCGCCTCTTTGGTCACGATGACCGCGTCCGCCGTTGCGCCGTCGGCAATATTTTTTTCAATAACCGAGGTTGGCTTCCAGTCAATAGTCAGCGGGTCGCCGTGGCTACGCAGCCAGGCCTGTTCCACGGCGGCGAAGGGCGCGCGAATAGCCAGCACGCTGAAAAGACGAAGTGTTCCGTTGCTCATAACCTGTTCCTTAGCCTGTTTTACGCAGATAGCTGCTGTCCAGCTCGCCGGGCGTGCGAACGCCGATCAGCGCCAGATCGCGATCAATTTCATCACGCAGAATATGCATGGCGTGCTCCACGCCCGCCTGGCCGCCGATGACGGCGCCGTAAAGGAACGGTCTGCCCAGGAAGACAAAATCCGCGCCCAGTGCCATCGCTTTCATTACGTCGGTGCCGCGCCGGATACCGCTGTCGATAATGACCTTCATCGCGCCTTTTTTCGCCGCAATCTCGGGCAGAGTCAGCAGCGGCGGCACGGTATGATCCAGCTGGCGACCGCCGTGATTGGACAGGATCACCGCATCCGCACCCAGATCGCGGGCGATAAAGGCGTCTTCCGGCGACATCAAACCTTTGATTACCAGGTTGCCGCGCCATTTTTTGCGTATTGCCTCGACGTTTTTCCAGTTGAGTTTGTCGCGGGCGTGGGTATTGCGTACCTTGCTGGACATCATCGGCGGCCCGCGCTCGGCATCGGTATTTTCAAAATGCGGCGCGCCGTGACGCAGAAAGGTTTGCGCAACCGTGCCCAGCAGCCAGCGTGGGTTCATGGCGCTTTGCAGCGCGACCTTCGGCGTAATTTTAATCGGCATACTGAAGCCGCTGCGCGTGTTGTGCTCGCGATTGCCCAGCATCGGCGTATCGCCGGTGACCACCAGTGTCTGGTAGCCCGCCGCGGCCACGCGATCCAGCAGCCTGTCGATACGCGGCTGATCGCCCGCCAGATAGGCCTGAAACCAGGCGTCCGGATTGGCGGCGTGGACATCCTCCAGCTTGATTAGCGACGAGGCGCTAAGGATCATCGGCACGTTCATCGCCCTGGCCGCTTTCGCCAGCGCGATATCCGCCTGGTAAGCGACAAAAGAGGCGCCGCCAAGGGGCGCAACGCCGAAAGGATGGTGGTAGGTGTGGCCAAACAGGGTGGTGCGCTGATCGCGGCCGGAGACATCACGGAACATGCGCGGCACAAAAGTGTATTGACGGTAGGCCTCGAAATTACCGGCAATTCCACGGCCCGTTTCGACACCGCCCGCCACGTATTGATAAATCATATCCGGCAGGCGGCGCCGGGCGTGTCGTTCAAAATCATCCAGCGCCAGCAAATCGCGAAAATGACGGGGCACCTTCTTCAGCGCCGGATTGCCGACGGTAGGCGCCGCACCTGGCGGGACGATGGCGGCAGAAGGAGTATTAGCAGATGAAGTCATAAGCGTTCTCGGATCCAGGGGTTAGACGCACAGCGTCATAAACGGATAAAGACAATTTATTTTGTAAGCGCTTTCAATTCTGGCTAATCATCTCTAACATTTCAATAACAGTCTGGCTGCATCATCGCCGATTTATGTGACGGAGTTCACTTTACAGCGACATTTGTAAGCCCTTACATTAGGTCATCGCCGTGCGCTCGGCCGACGCCTTCCAGGAGAAGCTCATGAACAGAATTGTTTTACTGCACGCCACGCCGGTAGCGATGGCGCCTATTCATACCGCATTCAGCGAGGTCTGGCCGGAGGCGGAAACGGTCAACCTGCTTGATGACGGGCTTTCTCTCGATCGCGCCAGAGAAAGCGAGCTTTCCGCCGGGATGATCGACCGCTTTGTGCAGCTGGGAAAATATGGCTTTGCCCAGCAGGTGCAGGGCATTTTAATTACCTGTTCCGCGTTTGGCCCGGCCATCGACCGTTTAAGCGAAGAACTGCCGGTGCCGGTGCATAAACCGAATGAAGCAATGTTTATGGAGGCGGTGGCTCAGGGTAACCATATCGGCATGCTGGCGACTTTTGGCCCGGCGGTGAAAACCATGACCGAGGAATTCGATGACTACGTGGCGCAGCAGGGCTCGAAAGCGAAGCTGACCACGGTGCTGGTGGAGGACGCCATCGATCTGCTGAAAAGAGGCGATGCGGAGAGTCATAATCGCCTGGTGGCGGCGCGGGCGAAAGAGCTGGGGCACTGCGACGTGATTATGCTGGCGCATTTTTCTACTTCCCGCGCGGCCGAGAGCGTGCGTCAGCAGGTCACGATCCCGGTGCTGACCGCACCGCACGCCGCCGTTAAACGCATGAAGGCCAGCGTACTTGCTGCGGCTAAGGGGTAAAGGATGCTAATTGGTGTAATTGCAGATGATTTTACCGGCGCCAGCGATATCGCGGTAACCCTGGCGAAAGGCCTGGTCGGCGAGGGCGGACTTAACACCACGCAGTATTCCGGCGTACCGACGATGCCCGCCGACGCGGATGTAGAAGCGGGCGTGGTGGCGTTAAAAAGCCGCTCCGTTGCCGCCAGCGAGGCCGTGGAGCAGTCGCTGGCGGCCTGCCGCTGGCTGCTGGATCAGGGCTGCGAACAGATCGTTTTCAAATATTGCTCTACTTTCGATTCTACGGATAGCGGCAACATCGGGCCGGTCACGGACGCGCTGGCGGCGCTGCTGGAAGTCCGCAGCGTGGTAATGTGCCCGGCTTTCCCGGCGCTGGGACGTACGGTTTATCAGGGGCATCTTTTTGTACAGGATAAGCTGCTGAACGAGTCCGGCATGGAGCATCATCCGCTGACGCCGATGACGGATGCGGATCTGCGGCGCGTGCTGCGGCGGCAAAGCGCCAACCCGGTTGCACATATTGCGTGGCAGACCGTAGTGCAGGGCAGCCAGGTTTTACAGCAGGCCATCAACGAGCCGCAGACGCGCACCCTACTGATTGTGGACGCGATTAGCGAGCACGATCTGACTACCCTCGGCCGCGCCTGCCAGGGCGCGAAACTCGTTACGGGCGGATCGGGGATTGCGCTGGCCTTGCCGCATAATTTCATCGCTCAGGGGCGGGCAACAGGGAAACAGGCGCAGGCTCCCCTTATCGACGGGCCGGAAGCTATCCTGGTCGGCAGCTGTTCCGGCGCGACGCGTTTACAGATAGCCGAACATCAGAAAAACCATCCTGTAATGATGATTGAGGTCAAAGACGTGCTGAGCGGCGAAACGGGACCGGCGCAGCTGGTGGCCTTTATCACCGAGCATCAGGGCCGCGCGCCGTTGGTCTATTCATCCGGCGATCCCGAGGCCGTAAAACGCGTGCAGGAGCAGTATGGTCGCGAGCGGGTAGCGGCCGCGCTGGACAGCCTGTTCGGCGAAACCGCGCAGCAGCTGGTGGCGGCCGGCACGCGACGGATTGTGGTCGGCGGCGGCGAGACGTCCGGGGCGGTGGTCAGTGCATTAGGGCTGGGCGCGCTGACTATCGGCGCAGAAATAGATACCGGCGTTCCGTCGATGGTGTCGCGCGGCAGGCAGCCTGTAGCGCTGGCGCTGAAGTCGGGTAATTTTGGCGGCAGAGACTTCTTTGCCCGAGCCGTCGATGCGCTGCGGGGCGATAATTAGAGACAGATTTGCTATGTAAATATTGGCAGATGATTCTGGCGCTGGCGAAGAGGCCGATGGCGATATCTGTACGGGGGCCGTAGCTGGCCTAATCAGCGGTCGCCACGCACAAAAAAGCCGCCCGCAGGCGGCCATTATATCAGCTGTGACTATTACAGCGTGCCGGTACCGCCGTCGGAGCACCAGACCTGGCCGGACGTATAGCTGGTTTCCGTTGAGGCCAGCGTCACGTAAAGCGGGGCGATCTCCGCAGGCTGTCCCGGACGGCCCAGCGGCGCGCTGCCGCCAAACTGCTTCACTTTTTCCTGCGGCTGACCGCCGCTGGACTGCAACGGCGTCCAGTATGGACCAGGCGCAACCGCATTAACGCGGATGCCTTCTTCGCCCAGCTGCTGCGCCAGCGCTTTGGTAAAGGCGGCGATAGAGGCTTTGGTCTGCGCATAGTCCAGCAGGATAGCGCTTGGGCTATAGGCCTGCACGGAAGAGGTGTTAATAATGGCGCCACCGCGTGGAATATGATCCACCGCCGCTTTGGTGATCCAGAACATGGCGTAGACGTTGGTTTTGAACGTCGCATCAAAATCTTCGGTGCTCAGCGTGCGGATAGACTCGTTATACTGCTGGCGTCCGGCATTGTTCACCAGAATATCCAGGCCGCCCAGCTGGCTTACCGCGTCGCTGACCAGCTTTTTACAAAACTCTTCGGAACGAATATCGCCCGGCAGTGCAACCGCTTTACGGCCTTCCGCCTCGATAAGCTTAATCACTTCCGCCGCGTCGGATTCTTCTTCCGGCAGGTAACCGATGGCCACGTCTGCGCCTTCACGGGCATAGGCAATAGCAACGGCACGACCGATACCGGAATCACCGCCGGTAATAAGCGCTTTACGTCCCTGCAAACGGCCAGAGCCGCGATAGGTTTTTTCACCGTGATCGGGTTGTGGGATCATTTTGCTGGCAAGGCCTGGCGCCTGCTGAGGCTGTTCCGGGAATGGCGGGGTCGGATAGTCAACGGTCAGCAAGGACTTTTTAGTTTGTTCGCTCATGATGTACTCCTTCATCGGTGTTGATTCGAAAACATAAGCCTGGCACAAACGTGATGGTTGTCACGTTCAGCTGCAAAAATAATGGTAAAGGCGCGATTTTCGGGTTTGATTAAGAGGGTTTACGACAGTAAGTCATCTTTTTTGGTAAGGCATGATGTTGTATGAATTAAAAACAAAATTTTATTTTTAATTGCATTGAAATCTGCGGGGATGGGTTGTCAGGCCCGTTGTCAGAAGTACGCCTGCTGTCAAATGAGAGGATTATCCTTTAATAAAATTTATCATTGTATGTTTAATTTTACTTCATCTCCTCAGCTGAATATTGGAGTAAAGTAGGTGAATTCAGGTGCGTTTATTTTTCCTTTGATTTTTACAAATATCGCAGGGAAACCGAATGCTTTATCCTGCCATTTGCCATCATTAAGATTACGGTCGCTGTTGCGCTAATGCGGCTGGTATTTTTTCTGACCAATCTACAGCGGCCGGTAAAGCTACGGAGGATTATCCTTGCAGCTACGCCTTCCGTGCTGGTGGTTACTATTTTTATTTTATTACACGCCAGGGGTCAATCTAATATTATATTTTACTGAACAATGTTAGCTGTGGCGGGTGAGTTTTTTTGTAGGATAGTAATTTTTTAATTTGATGTGCATATATATTATTTCATCGTGCTGAATATAAAATTACCGATAGCGTCGCTGGATATTCGGAATCATTGGCTATAGTTGCGCTGAGTTTTCAAAATTAAAGTATTTACATGCAGGCAAGAGCAGGGTGCAATATGTAACGCCAACGGTGAATGGCCCGTCCAACGCCAGCCATCGGGCCAGCGTCAATAACCCGTGCAACGAAAACGAATAAGCCACTGGCAGCAGTCTGCCCAATAAAAACGCACAGGCCAATGAAAATACTCCGCTCAGCGTCAGCCTGTTCAATGGTAACAGGCAAGCCAGCGACGCTGCGGCCAGTGTCCCTGAAATGCTCTGACGACCTGTGGCGCAGCGTAAGCTGATGACCTGCCCAAAAATGAAATTGCCGATATAAGCGCCAAAAAGCGAGCAAAACCAGCACGACCTGTGCTTCTTTTGCTGCTAAAAACCATGCCTGTTTTTTTGACTACGGGGTACAACCGGGCCGGGTGCTTCACGCCAGTCCGGGTTTTCACCCGACATAATCGCGCCACGCTGTTGTTTAGTCGGTTTCGCCAGTGGTGAAGGCATAGTCGGTGCAGACGAGGGATTTACCCCGTCAGGATTTAAGTTTTCGATGGCGCAGCCAGAAATAAAAAGAGTAACCAGCGTCAACGATATTAATAGCTTTCTCATTTACCATTCCCTGTTTAATTTTACGCTTTGTCATCAGTGACGATTACAGAAATATCGGCCTGAGCCAGTCCTTCGCTTATGCCTTCCGCCATTTTGCGCTCGATCGCCTGGCCTGCATTCAGTAGCAGCCTTGTAGATTCACTGGCCAGCAAAGAAGCGATTTCATCGTCGTTTAAATTGGTACATTGACGATAAATTTGCTCAAAAATAACATTGCCCTTGTTGCTTAACTGTTTTAACGATGCCAGCTCGTCAGGCTTGATATACTGGCGATTCAGGTTTTCTACCGCAGCCGGATGTAACAGGAAAGTCGCTAAAGGCATAGCCAGCCTTTTTTTTGCTGCGCAATACATCAGCGTAGCCGAAGAAGCGGTCATCGAAATATTAACGGCCGTAATGGGAATGGCCGCATTTTTTATCGCCTGATAAAGCAGGTAGCCGCTGTCCATATCACCGCCATAGCTGTTGATATACAGCGTAATCTCTTTCAGCCCTGGCGAGGCGTAATGCAGCTTGTCCAGCGCGTCGATAAACTCCAGCGATTTATTTGCCGTAATATCGCCGTTGAAAATAATGCGGGCGGATTTAAATTTTACGGGCCTGATATCGGTACGCTGGGTCACAGAAAGTGCCGCGTCAGCCGGAAGCATAAAAGCAGCCAGCCATCCGGCGAGGGTAACCGCCGTAGTAAATATCTTTTTCATCATTATCCTTAACAATGCATAACATCATTTAAGCGAATTGCTTTTGCAGGCTAACCTTCCTACGGATAATAAACTGTGAGGCAGGACGGATATTAATTTTCCGCCGCATAAAGGAATGTAACAAATTATGCTCAGAGCATAAATCGGTAGCCGACGCCGGTTTCCGTGCGCAGATGGCGAGGCCGGGCCGGATCTTCTTCCAGCTTCTGCCGAAGGTGGCCCATATAGATGCGCAGATAGTGACTGTGCTCCGAGGCATTAGGCCCCCAAACCTGTACCAGCAGCTGCCGCTGCGTCATCACCTTGCCGTGATTGTTAAGCAGTACGGCAAGTAGCCTGAATTCGGTTGGCGTCAGATGGAGTTCCTCGCCCGCGCGCGTAATGCGCCTTGCTGCCAGGTCGACCTGCACATCGGAAAAGGCGAAAACCGGATCGCTTTGCGTATCGTGCGTCGTGCGTCGCAGCGCTACCCGCAGGCGCGCCTCCAGCTCGCCGATGCCGAAAGGCTTGGTAAGATAGTCATCGGCTCCCGCATCCAGCGCGGCAATTTTATCTTCCTCTTCGCTGCGGGCGGACAGCACAATTACCGGCTTCTGACTCCACTGGCGGAACTCTTTAAGAAAGGTCAGGCCGTCGCCGTCCGGCAGCCCTAAATCCAGGATCACCAGATCCGGTTTGCGGGTAGCGGCCTCCAGCAGGCCGCGCTGTAGCGTGCCGGCATCGAAGACGCGCAGGGCGCTGCCTTCCAGCGCGATGCGCAGAAAGCGGCTTATCTCTTTTTCATCTTCAATAATCAGTACGGTTGTCACAGCGCTTCACCTGTTTCTGCTATGTCCGGCAGCGGCGCCTGCGGCAGGCTAATTCTGAAGCTCGCGCCGCCCTGCGGACGTTGATGGGCGGTAATCACGCCGTTATGCACCTCGACGATCGCCTGACAGATTGCCAGACCCAGCCCCACGCCGGGAATGGCCGATTCCCGATCGCCACGAGTGAATTTAGCAAAAAGCGCCTGCTCCTGACCAGCGGGCAAGCCGGGGCCGCTGTCCCAGACTTCGATCGTCAGCTCGCCCGGACGCGTCTGCGCCCTGATGCCGATTTGCGCCGCTGCGCCTGCATATTTCATGGCGTTTTCCAGCAGGTTGATCAGCACCCGTTCAAACAGCGGGCCGTCAACGTGAACCAGTGCCAGCGGATCGGCCATCTCCAGCGTAACGGGCTGCCTGCCGCCCGGATCCAGCGTCGCCAGCGCGCTGCCGATTACCTCTTCCAGCGTCAGCCATTCACGCTTCAGATGAAAGCCGCCGGTCTGTAGACGGGCCATATCCAGCAGATTATTCACCAGCCGCGTCAGCCGCAGCACATGCTGGCGGATTTCGCTTGCCTGGCGAGCCTGAGGCAGCCTGGCCGAGGCCAGATCCAGCGTCAGGATCTCCACCTGGCCGAAAAGCACGGTAAGCGGCGTGCGCAGATCGTGAGAAAGGGCGGCCAGCAGCGAATGGCGCAGCTGCTCACGCTCGCCGATTACGCGCGCCTGCTCTTCGCTGGCCGTCAGCTGTAAACGCTCCAGCGCGCTGGCGGTCAGTAGCAGCACCGTTTCCAGCAGCTGCTGCTGTTCAGGCAGCGCGGGCGGCGTTTGCTGCGCGATTACCATCACGCCAAGACTTTTCTCTGCGGCGCGCAGCGGCAGGATCTGATAAGGCACGCCGGGCAGCGTATCGGTTCCGGCGCCCGCCGGTTCACCCTGCACGAAACTCCAGCGGGCAATGCCTTCGTCCCAGCTCATTACGTTTGGTGCGGGCAGCTGCCGCACCAGCCTGTCGTTTTCGTCAGGCAGCAGCAGCGCGCTGTCGGCATGAAAAATAGTATAAACGGCGTGCTGGCTTGCCGCCGCTACTTCCTGCGCGCTGCGGGCCTTCGCCAGCGTGCTGGAAAGGGCGTAAAGCTGGCCGGTGCGTCTTTCACGATAGCGAGCAATGCGCGCCTGATAGCGCACGCCCGCCGTCAGGTTGCCAACCAGCAGCCCGACACTGAGCATCACGCCAAAGGTTAACAGATATTGCGCGTCAGAAACCGCCAGCGTACCGCGCGGCGCGACAAAAAAGAGATCGAAGCTGACAACGTTGATTATTGTGGCGAACACCGAGGGCCAGCGTCCGGCCTGGAGCGCCACTACCACTACCCCCAGCAGATAGAGCATCACCAGGTTGGCGGGATCGAAAGCCAGCAGCCAGTGGCTGGCGATAAAAGTGATCAGCGCGCACAGCGCCGTGGCGAGCAGACAGCCGCGTATGCCCTGACGCCAGCGTCGAGCCTGTCTTTGCGGCGGCGCGGCGGCGGCTGGCCTGTCGCCGGGCGCAACGATCACCAGGTCGAGTTCTGGCGCGCGGGCGGCAAGGCGATCGGCCAGCGAAGACGAGCGGAACAGATGACGACCCCTGCCGCGTCCCAGCACCACTTTGCCCAGATCGTGATCGCGAGCGTAGCGCGCAATCGCCTTATCCGCAGAGGCGTCGGCCAATACGGCGCTTTCCGCACCGAGCTGACGCGCCAGCCGCAGCGAAGCCAGCGCGGTGCGGCGCTGCTGCTGCGTCAGCCGCAGCCAGCCTGGCGTTTCCACGCAGACCGCGTGCCATTCGCTGCCCAGCCTGGCCGCCAGCCGCGCGGCGGTGCGCACCAGCTTTTCGCTGCCTTCGTCGTAGCCCACGCAAAGCAGCACCGCATCCCGCGTGTGCCACACTTTGTCCCGCCCGCGCCCGTCCCGCCAGGCCTGCATCTGGTTATCTACCCGATCGGCGGTGCGCCGCAGCGCCAGCTCGCGTAAAGCAATCAAGTTGCCCTTGCGGAAAAAGTGCTCGGCCGCCCGGTCAGCGCGGTCGCCGGTATACACCTTGCCCTGTTTAAGGCGCAGCAGCAGATCGTCCGGCGGCAAATCCACCAGGATTATCTCATCGGCGGCGTCGAAAAACGGGTCGGGCAGCGTCTCGCGCACCTGAATGCCGGTAACGCCGTTGACCACGTCGTTCAGGCTTTCCAGATGCTGCACGTTGACGGTGGTCAGCACGTCGATCCCGGCCGCCAGCAGCTCTTTCACATCCTGCCAGCGTTTGGGATGACGGGAGCCGGGCGCGTTACTGTGCGCCAGCTCGTCAATCAAAATCACGGCGGGATGACGCGCAAGCGCGGCGTCCAGATCGAACTCCTCAACCTGACGGCCCCGATGCTGGCGCTGCTGCGGCGGCAGGCGCGGCAGGCCCTGCAGCAGCGCCGCCGTCTCCTGCCTGCCGTGCGTTTCCACCACGCCTATCAGCACGTCCAGCTGGCGCGCATGCAGCCGCCGCGCCTCCTGAAGCATCGCCCAGGTTTTGCCGACGCCCGCGCAGGCGCCGAAGAAAATTTTCAGTTTCCCGCGCGGCCGCTCGCGGGTCTGTTGCAGTAAGCGATCGGGATCGGGGCGAAGCATATCGGCCATGCCGGTTCCTTATTTGTTGCTGAGCGCATCCAGAGCAAGATTCAGTTCGGGCACGTTAACATACGGCTGGCCGCTGAAACTGAACAGCGGATAGCGGGTGTGCGCGGCGATAAGGCGGCTAATCGTTTCGGGCGACAGCTGGCGCGCTTTCGCCACGCGCGGCGTCTGCCAGCGCGCCGCCTCCGGTGAGATGCCGTTATCCAGTCCGCTGGCGGAGGCGGTCAGCAGATCGACCGGCACCCGACCGCTGGCGTCCGGGTTTTCTGCGCGGGCGGCCGCCAGCCGATCGGCAAACAGCTTATCCAGCGCGGGATTGCCGGGCGCGAGGTTGCTGCCGCCGCTCGCCAGCGGATTATAAGGGGTTTCCGCCGTCGCCGACGGTCGTCCCTGAAAATATTTTGCCTGGCTGAACGCCTGGCCCAGCAGCCGTGAGCCGCGAACCTCGCCGTCAAGCAACAGCAGCGAGCCGCCCGCCTGCTGCGGAAAGAGCCACTGGCCCAGCAGGGTGGTGACCATCGGGTAAACGCCGCCGGTCAGCAGCAGTAAAAAAGCCATCATAAAAAGCGCGGGACGCAGTTGCGACACGGTAAACCTCCTACAGCTGAAGAAGCAAATCGATAAGTTTGATGCCGATAAACGGCAG
>Ga0157358_1000171_pt1 | contig 25718 bp, 51 predicted proteins | sample AttcapACBM2_FD_111484 | JGI IMG/M metagenome (GOLD analysis project Ga0157358, IMG submission 111484) | Fungus gardens microbial communities from leaf cutter ant in Botucatu, State of São Paulo, Brazil - Atta capiguara ACBM2 | ecosystem: Host-associated > Fungi > Mycelium > Unclassified ... | reverse complement strand
CCACATGGCCGTTCTCGTCGAGTTTCAGTTTCATAGCGGGTTATCCAACCTTATCGGTGAGCCATCCGGCCCGTTGCGCCGTTCCGCATCCGCAGATTTCGGCCATAAAAAAGGCCCATGCGGTTGCATGAGCCTGTGTTTTTCCAGCGTGAAGTTAGCCGGTGAGTTTTGTCTGAGTTTCGCCCGGACGTGGAGGTTGTGCCGAGATGCGGGCCTGTTCATCCGCCCAGTTCAGTTCTACATCGATCAGTCCACGGCGCTGCATCTCGTTAAAGAGCGTTTCGTTAGATAGCGCGTTGGCGACGTTCATATCCATCAGCAGGCTGGCTGAGGCTTCAGCAAGCGTTGCGGCCCCGAAGTCCCGGAAGATAGTGATGGTGCCGCCGTCTTTCTCCTTAATCCATTCGGCCGCATACTGTAGAGCGAGATTAGCAGCATCAGTCAGGTCACCCACAATGCGCTGTAACGCACAGGTTCCGGCTTCACTGTCGGCGACCGTCTGCGCAACCGTCTGTCGACCGGGTTTGACCACCAGTAATTCTGCGCCAATCTGACGCATCAGGTCTTCAAGGTCTCGCAGGTCAGTACGACCAGCTTCGATTGCTTTGCCTGTGTGCTCTACGTACTTTAAGTCTGCATTATCATCGTCGGATACAATCGCGTTTGCGGCACCAACAGTAATAGGGGCATCACCAGCTTGCGACCAAAGAGGATAGGCACGCGCGCGACATGTAAAATAGTCTGCTGATCGCTTCGTGACTGCCAGTGCTCGATATTGAGAAAAGCTAACTGTGCAAGAGGCGGGCGTGACTGCATGAAACCGCGCTTATCACCGTAAACAGGAACAAACGTGATTTTATCTAGGCTTGTTTCACCTTCATCATGCAACTGCCACTCCATCGCGCCAGATGCATTAGGCTTTTCCCGGTATGTACGCCACCGGCCGGGATTCAACACACGGACCTGCTCAATCTCCTTCACGACAAACTCATTTGCCGGATCGCGCTCGCTTACCACCTCGACAAAGCGGAGCATGGTAAAGGTTTCGCGCCCATCTATGCGTTTAGAGTCGAAATCCAGCAGGCTGTTTGCCGCGATTTTTGCAAAGTAAGGACGCAGACCGCGCCGCTTCTCTTCTGCTACTGATAAATTGCCTTCAGTTGGCGGGTGCTCTACCAGAATGCCGCAAATGCCGTTCGCCATTACCTCTTCGCAAATGTCAGCCAGGAAAGAATGCAGATTGGTACCTTGTTGATCGATATCCGGGAACATCTGTTGAATGCGCTGAGGTACTTTTTTCTCATCCCATGAAACCGGACGTGAGAATGGCTTGCCGCTTAATACTTCAACAGTGCGAGAGAATGCCGGGAACAGAGTGGCAGTAGCTAGGCGATTCTTATAAAAACCTTCGTCCTCATTGGGCCACTTTGGCAGGTATGTTTTACCCGCATCTCGCATGGCAGAAGTGCCGCCCAGCAGAGCGGCGATCATCGGCCAGCATCCGGCTATGGCCTCGATTTTTGCGGACCGCTTGCGAACGTCATTACTCATTTTGATTTCCGGTTAGGCTGAGAAAGGTCTGACGGTTACGCCCTTCGGCTGGAACAGTTCAGTAATAGCCCAGACCAGCGCATCAAGGCGGTCAGGCGATTTTTTGGCAGTGGCCGGCACGTACTCCATCAACTGGTTTTCCAGCGTGTAAAGATTTCCGCGATGCGCCACGCGGCCCTGCTCATAGAGCGCTGAAATCGGTTCGGCGCGGGCATACTTACCTTTGCTGGCGTGCACGCGGATAATGCGGCCTGTAAAACCCGCATTGCGTAGTGTATCTTCCGCCATGTCGCCACCCTGGTTAGTTTCGATGACGATTGCCTCGGCGCGGTGTTCGGTGTAGGCCCATATGGCTTTCTTGGCCCAGCCGTTAGGCGAGAATTTACCCGAATAATCGGCATCCGCAGAAAACAGCCGGTCATTACCCCTGCCGTAGGAACTGGCAACGACAATACCCGTTTCGTCACTGTCTTCGTTATTAACCGCCTGGGGGTCCACGGCAACAACAGTGCGTGTGGCTTCAATGGAAATTTGCAGCGCGTGTGCGCTGGCAATCATCGCCTCATTCCACAGCGCGCCTTCGGCGTTAAACCGTCGTGGCTTCTGCATGTACTGTGCTTCAGCCGTGCGTCTGTGTGAGAACAGCGCAACGCGATGCGATTCGTTATGCTTGAAAGGCCAGAGCCAGCCATCAGACAGGCCATGTTCAACCGGTATGGCATGCGTATTTTCGGGATAAAGCGCGCTGTATTCCTGACTGTTATCGATAATGACGGGGAGATTCAGGTGGTGCCACATCTCCCCGCTGCCGCCCCGCAGCAGATACCCGCTTAAGTCCTGATAATGGATGCGCTGCATAATCACGATCATCGGCGTTGTTTCAATCGCCAGTCGTGACTTTATGGTTTCGTTAAAACGGTTGTTCACGCCGTCACGGACAGTTTCGCTGTAGGCGTCGTCAGGCTTGACCGGGTCATCAATAATCAGCGCGCCCTGCCAGCCTGGCTCCATATGTCCGGCACGGAAGCCCGTGACCTGACCAGCAGCAGATGAAGCGTAGACACCGCCGCCGTATTCGTTCCACCACATCGCCTTACTGTCTGCGTCGTCGCGTAGCTCCATCGGCCACATGCTCTGATAAGCCTTCGACTTAATCATGCCGCGCGCAGTAGAGGAGTTGAGAAGCGCAAGGTTGTGCGAGTAGGAAAGATGCATAAAGCGAGCACGACTATTCAGTGCCAGTCCACGCCCCATCATGTTTATGGTCGCCAGTTCAGTTTTTGTGTACCCAGGCGGAACGTTGATAATCAGCCGGTTAATCTCTCCAGCAATGACGCGGTCAAGCGTCTGCTGTATGACTTTATGATGGGGCGCGACAATCATCTTGCCGCCAGTGCGTTGCTTGAAGAAATAGCGGGCGTAATACAGACCATCTTCTTCACACTCTAACCGGCGCGCATAGTTCTTCTGCTCAGCAGTCGTCATCCTCCAGCATCTCCCGCCGCGCAGCTTTGTATTCGTCTTTGGTCAGCGTAGCCGACTCAATTGGTCCGCCATCTTTACCGGTATGCTCAACCTTTTGCTTATTAGTGTAAGCATCACCGCATTCCTTGGCAGCCTGCTCAATAAGAGTGGCAGCCAGAGCCATGTTCCTCATGCTCTCGGCCTTAGTCATCATCCGGTCAAGTGTGCGCAGCCGGTATGCCTTGTTTGCAATCGGGATGTCGGAAATTTCAGTCTGGAATCGCGCACGGGTGCTATCAAACAAGTCGATCCACTTCTGGCTCAACTTTGCCGCCATGGCATTTCCGGGGCTGTACTGGGAAACCTGCTGGCGTGACACCTGGACGTTAAACTCAGCCTTTACAAGCTCAATGACTTTTGAGGGGGGTTCAAAGCAGGCTAAAGACTGAACGATGAAGGCTTTAACCTCTGTCGATAATGCTGCCACAGGTTACCTCCATGACAATCTGAATAAATGCTTACGCCAGTTTCATCATGCATGTTCCGCATGATCTGGCGATATTAATCTTCGACACTTCAGCGGGCTTGCTGGCAGCATCAACTAATTCCTGTACTTCATCACTTGCGCCATAGCGTCGAACTACACCAACAAATTCTTCCACATCGTGTCCACGCATGCACAGCTTGGGCAATCCCGAATCACGGTAGAATTTAGGTGCTCCAAATTCATCCCTGTCCTGAGCTATGTGATAAAGCTCATGCTCTACCAGCGCACAGAATTCGATGTCGCTGCAATGTGAGCAGAAATCACCAGCAAGCGTTATGATGAAGTCTGGTTTGCGCCCGAACCACTCATACATCTGCTGCTCCATTCTGGCTTTCTGCCATCCACCGGCGCGCATCATTACCTCTTCAGCCTGACCGAGCACGGTCCTCCCCTGCTTGGTGAATGCAGTTGCTGCCCAAAGGAATGCTATGTCAGCATCAATCAGATGAGAATGATCCGGGTTGTAAAGGCTTCCGTCACCATCAAGGATTTTTTCTGTCACCCACTCATGAATACCAGTGGCAGGTATGAGTTTGATGTAGGGGGAGAAGTCCTCAACGAATTTAGATGGAGGATAAGGCCTGCTTAGACTTTTTTCTTGGCTTGCCATATTCAATCCAATAAAAAACCGCCCGTAGGCGGCTTGACTGTTGTCATTTTTTTTCTAGCGATTCAGCTATTCGACGCAGATATTCGTTATTTTTGAACGATACCATGATGCTCTCGAAAAAAACTCTCGCAAATAAAGCCATTAGTATAAGTATCAAACCTACCCCATTGACGCCTTTTGTGAAGAAAGTAATCACAGCAGCAATCGCGAGTAACACGACTGTTACAAGGTAAAGAGCAGTGATAATTTTTGGCGTAATTAACTTATCGAATCCAAACATTAAATAATCATCCTGATTAAAAGAGGAATAATCTTAATATTTGTAATATTACCTTTCAACCTTTCATCACCTCGCGCGCTCGCAAATTTGCAGAGTAGCTGATAGGCCAGCGTCGCAACGATTCACAGCGTCGCTAACCGTTATCTCTTGTCGGAGAGATTCGTAAAGCTTTGCCGATTGTGCTTGTGATACAGATACCGGCTGTTAACATGAAAGGCACAATAAGAAATTGTTTTCCGCAAGTTCGGCCCTCATGGGGCCTTTTTTTTGAAGGCCGTTGCTGATGTTGCTCTGTCAGAAGACGAGAATCTTTATGGAGGTTGTCACTTCCTGAGGCTGTTCTTTACTTCGCTTACTACTTGCTGCTGAAGCCTGCACAGTTCACTACGGTGACGCCGCTCCTGGCGATACCAGAACCATATTCCTACCCATGTCATGATGAGCGCGCCAATGCACACTCCAGACAGGATGTTGTAAATCTGATATGGGCCCATTTAGCTTCCTGCTGGCTGTTGGAACATTGAGGGAGGAAATGAAGCTTATAATTTTTCTGTCAAAGGCACTCAGTGAATGCCTTTTGCAGAATTTTATAAATATTTCTTAGCCAGTGCGATCAGCTCATCTTTTGCAGCGTCACCCAGCTTTTCTACACCATCAACAACAAAGTTCATGGCGGCTTCGAAGTCCTGAACGCCATCTTTCACTTCGGTTGACGGAGTCACTACAGTTGAGACAGGAGTGGAAGTCGATGCTGGCGTGATTGCGTCAGACTGACCGGATACTACATCGCTTAATGGTTCGCTCACGGGGTTTTCCTTCTGGTGTTTAGTGATGAGCCATAGCCAGGCTCGTTTGATTAAGTTCATTTAGGCGCTCCACACAAACTGACCCAAAGGTCATTGTGATCGTTGATGGCCCGCACAGTACGAATATCCATGACATCTGCGTCTTTCCCGTGGGTGCGGATAACAGAGTCCTGGGTACAAAGGGAATCGACTGTTTTTACTGGCGCGTCAGTCACTGGAGTTGAATGGGGAGTCCCGCAGCTTGTTACGAGCAGCGGCGTCATCAAGAGCAGCATTCTTTTGTTTAACACTGTTTGCCTTCTCCGTGTTATCTGCCTGCTGTTTTGCCACTGCGGCAACTTCTTCTGTTTCGGTTTTTGCCGCCGCCACGTCAGCTTTAGCCTGCGTCTGTGTGGAGCCAATCTTCTTGCCGCCGAAATAACTCGCTATCAGTGCTGCAATAACAGCTGCTATGGCCGCTATCCAGTTCCAGCCACCGGCCAGCAATGAGGTGATAAATGTCATTGGTCACCCCGCATTGCATCGGCTTGTGCCTTCAGTTTCGGCTGGCGGATTAACTGAGCAAGAGCGGACATGATCATAAGCAGCCAGCTCAGGTAATGCATGGTCTCAGGGGAAAGCGCGCCTTTAATGTCTGGCGGCAGGCTGTTCCATGCATCAAGCAGGCTCTGCGGCGTGTCAGAGGCTACTGCGCCAATCGCTGCGCCGGCAGAGGCAAGCCATATCGACCAGGTGCGCCACAGGAGTCGTGCGTGCTGGACGAATTCCAGTGATGTGTATTTGCGGATAAGAAGCAGCGCAACAATAGCGAGAATGACTATAAGTGGCAGGATAATGAAAATCATATCAGCCCCTTGTAAATATCATAGTTACCATTGCGCATTACATCAGCGTGCCGGCGGGCGCGGTCAGGCGTTTGTCTGGCCCATGCACTGTTCAGCATCTCATTTGAGGCACTGATGAAATCACCATTGGAGATGAATATCAGCGTTTTTAAGAACAGCGCCAGCTTTGGCACGCCCATCTGATAGGCCATAGACTCCAAGATATCCAGACGCGCGGGATTACACTGCGCCATGGCGGCAACAATTGCAGGATACGTCTTCATTTCAGCAACCATTCCCTGGAGGATTAGCTGCTTCCAGATATCACCTGCAGCGCGTGGGACGGTAAATGTATAGTTCGCCAGGCTGGCTCCCTGCGGGCCAATCTTGATTCCACCGGCTACCGTTGGATAACCAAGTGTGTCCAGGTAGGGCTTTTCTTTGTAGCCCTCCTCGAAATTTAATATCTGGATAATCTCACTCATTTCTTATCGTCCTCTGCTACTACCTGCTTCACTTTGTCAGCGGTTTTATCCGCCGTCTGTTCGGGCAGTACGTTGAGCTTTTGCTGCAGGGCCGATACCTGACCGGACAGCGCATCGACTTTCTTATCGCGGCGGTTTGCTGCTTCACGATAGTCATGCCTTATTTCTTCTACGCGCTGGCTTGACTGCTCACTGACGTAGACAAAGATGATTGTCATTGCCACGCAAATCATACTCAGCGCCAGCATCAGAACCCCGAGGTAAATACCCCGCTTCTGGGCTGTCTGTTTAGTGTTTGTCATTATTCCCGTCTCCGAGCTTGCCGATCAGCCCGTTCACCTCAGTGCGGAATCGCTCGTCAAGATTCGCCCCTGACATAGCCAGCATCACGCGGAGAGCGTTTTTGATGACTTTGAGATCGGTTTCGAGTGCAGATATGCGAATAATGTTTTCATCGTGGCGGGCGCGTAGCTCATCGTTCTGTTCGCGAAGCAATGCATTATCCGATTTAAGCTGAGATACCTGGTCTTTATAGCCAGTGATAATCTCGCCTGTTGCGCGATTGCCAGTCACTATATTGGCGAGTCCAGACATAAGAGGACGCCAGAACAAAGCAACCGCACCACCACCGAAGATGATCGCACCGATACTGGTAATTAAGCTGTCATTCATACCTGACCTCGCGGCCAGAAGGTTTTAATTTCATTGGCCGTCTCCGGCGATCCCGGATGTGTCCGGCTTTGCACTGTGAAAAGAACGCCCGATACCACTTAGGGAAATCCATAGTTTGCAGTGATTGGTATGGGCGAAAACGAAAAAGGCACCGCCTAAGCAGTTACCTATAAGTTTTTCTGAAGTTTTGCCGATAAAGACTTTTCTACAACAAGGAGGATTTATGGCTAGCAATCATCATGTATATCGAGTTCAGAACTCAAAAGTTGCATCATTTAAAGTAGAGGCAGTACGTAAGCATCCGAAATTATCTATCCATGAGATTTCTACCGGATCTTGGGATGATATAAACACTTATATCAATAAATCAGTACACGTGTTTATTGCTGTTTCCGATCAAGCCACATTGGATCACTTCAATGCTGATATAAAATTGAACATATCGCTGAATTCCAATTACATAGAACTTAGCCAAAGAGAGTTTTACATTTAGCAACCCAACAAAAACGCCCTCGCAGTTGGTGAGACCGCAGGGCGTTTTGACTATCAAAAATTTGGAACGGATTTCTGCCTGGAAACAACCAGACGGAACTTTAACTGTTAGAAAGCATATCCCCAAGTTCGGGAAAAGTAAATAGCTCACGATAAAATATTAAGCTATTTCTGATTGCGCAATATAAACCCGCCGCAGCGGGATAGATTGAGGTGTATTGATAATCGAAATACCTATGCTACATCAACTCCGTGGATAAGGTGGCTCAGAGCCTTAACGCCTTCGGCGTTGTAGCGGAATGCTTCGACCTGCTTGTCTGAATACTTCGATTTATCCAGGAAATATTTTCCGTACTGCTCTGTCTTAAGGTTGTGCTTAGTTGATAGCCGGCCGATTTTATTAGCCGTCGCTCCACCACCAATCTGATCAGCAACTTCTTTGGCCGTATAGTAGTGCTGTTCCAGAATCGGTAGTGGCACTATCTCCTGCCCAATAAGGGGATTAACCAGAGTTGCCACTATTACCTGATTGGCTGCATCACCCAAGCGCGGGAACATCGACATCAGCTCGCGAGCTGAGGCGATATTCTTCTCCAGTGCCTGAGCCTTCAATTGCTCAGCCTTGGCGCGACGATATTCGGGGAGGCCCGATGATGGCTTTTCCTTGTTTACACTATAACTTCCGCTTTCCATCAAGGCAGGAAGGACTTCCTCGCACACCCAGTCCTGAACGCGCTCAGCCGATGGCAGGCTGCTCCGCATAATCAGGCGAAACATATCAGCCTGACCAGCAAGAATCACACCGCGAGGACGTGACCCAAAACCTGATTCCGACGATTCGCCCGAATTGAGATTAATCAATGACTTGCAGTGTTGTCTTAGTGCCTTGTGTGGATCTGCATACCCTAACGACCTTGCCAGTTCTACAGCAAGGAAAACAGGCTTTCCTTTGTGCTTAGCTGCATCAATGCTTACAACCTGCTCGTCACTTGACTTAAACTCAAAATGCTTGATAATTGAATCCATATGTTCTCCAAAGTTCATATACCAATTGATAACCAGCAGCTGAACCCTGCTGGTTTTTCTTTTTGCGCCATCCAATACGCCAATCAGTGAATCTCCTTACTACGTAATATATTGAACATCGGCATAGCGTTCATCACTACCCGGTTATTCATGTCCAGTTTCTCAGCTTCGCGTAGCAGCGCCTTGCGGCTCTCACCGGTGAAATAGCGCGTTTCGTGTGCCATGTCGTAAAGTGTGCCAGAGAAATCTGAACCTATCTGTTTCATTGCCGGGTGAAGTGCCTTGCTCATGCGCTGCGCCTTTTCCATCCACAACTGCGTGTAGCATAGGTGCACTATCTCTTCGTCGGTGAACTGCTTAACGATTGGTGCTGGCAACTCTTGCTTACCAATAAAATCACCCTCAATCACCTTACCCGCCAGATACTCAATTGCTTCAGATGTTTGCTTAGGTGACAATTCGTCAATGTGCTTTACGCCAAACTCTTTGTGAACCAGCTTGTAAACCGCCTGGTAGGTCATGCCGTACTTGCCCATTATGCGATTAACGATTCCGCGCAAAGGTGTGCGATCATCCACGGTGGTTTCAGCATTACGGATTGCCACCCCTTTGGTCCAGTAATCATGCAGAGCGGTAAAGCACTCTTCCTGATAGCGTACGAGGCGGTCTCGGATGTCATCGCGCACTTTTGCTGGATTGATACTGAACAGCCAACCGTTAAGTTTCTGGATTGGCATGCATAGCATTTTCTGGATACCTCCAAGCGAAGGTATGTTCATATGAGCATACCCATACTTATCCTGCTGACTGAGCAACTTACGCATTTGAGTTGACCAACTCATGCCAAGGTTTTCAACAATTGGTTTCATCGCTACATATGCAACACCCGCCGCCATCGCCGTGATAATTTGCTGGCCGTGAAAAGGCAGAGAAGTGGTGTTTACTGCTTCAATGATTGCTATACTATTCATGGTTGGTTTCCCGCCAGGTTACTGACATTAGAAGCCCGGTTAGTGTTAGTGCACTTCCGGGCTTCGCCTTTCTGGCTATACACGGATCTCACCCTTCTGTTCCATTTCATCCAAAAGCTGCAAACGATATAGAACTTCGCTGTGCAAGGTGCGGAAGCTCTTGTCTGCATTTTTGGCTATACGAGCTTTCATTTCAGGCGGGATGCGCAATTGCATCGGATTAACGGCTGTAACTTCTTTTTTGTTCATGACATACTCCTTTAAAGTGAATTCAATATCATCATACTTCATTGAAATGAACTTTCAAGAAGTTTTGAGTTGTGAAGAGTGTAAATGATGAAGTCTTATGAATTTAAGGATAGATTTTTTGAGCGAGTCGCTAAAGCTAGGGCTCTAAACTCAATGACCCAAGCTGAGTTAGCAAAGTTAGTTGGAATATCACAAAGGCAGGTCGCTGCCTATGAATCAGCTACTTCATGGCCGCGTGCGGGAACGCTTCAGAAATTGGCTCAAGCGCTCGGAACTACCCCAGAATGGCTAGCCAGCGGCGAGGGAGATGGAAAAGTCAAGGCCAGAATATCCCCGGCACTTGTAGCCAGAAGGGTTCCAGTCATGAAAATTGAAGATGTGGTAATGTTCATGTGCTGTAATTTTCGTGCCGATGAAATAACTACACAATTTCATGCAACTTCACTAAATGTTAGTGAGTTGGCCTTTGCGATTGAAATTGATGACCCAGCAATGGCCTACTCAGATCCTGATGGATACGGCTTCCCAAAAGGGTCTACCGTAATATTTGACCCAATGGAGAATGCGGAGCATTTAGACTTTGTTCTAATGGTTAACAAAGATAATCGTGTGATTTTTCGTCAACTTTTTGTGGGTTATGATCACGCATTACTTAACCCCATAGATTCTCGCTATCCACATGAAAATCTTGTTGGTAATGAAAACGACGATTTCAACCTTTTCCCCGCTATTTCAGTTGAAACAAATCTACCGGCGGCCCGCAGGTTAAAATAAATTGAAAGCCCACATCAGTGGGCGTTCGAGATTAAGCGGTGACCTTATTCAATGCGGTATTGGCCCATGACTCTTCAACCTCAAGCTTGACGATTAGGCTGTCATAAAACGGTTTGACGCTTTTCTTCCACGTATCCAGGCTGATCGATTCGGTAAAATCACAGATTGCATTATGGGCGTCTGTAGAGGGTATTCTCTCGAACCCTCTCCCACTGCATCGCTTGCAGTCACCAATGACCGGCACACCCTGCCGTTTGCTCTCCGCTTCCATCATCGCTTTACCCCTTCCCTTACAATCCCGGCAGGCTGATGACACCACGCACTTCCCTTTGCACTCAGGACAGAGGACGCGCTCAACATCCCTCACCTGATAAGCCGTATTTTCAGGCAGGGACTCAGCAAGGCGCTTAATCTCAGTGACCGCACCCGGCCTTTGTGTGCCAAAGCGTGATTTCATGGTGAATACTTCTGCGTCGATGAAGCCAGTGGCATTACAGCATTTACACGGCTTCTTGCTTGAAGCGCTCTGGCAGTAATCGAGAAATGCAAAACTTGCGAGCGTTTGCATTACCTGTCGCTTAATATCCTTATCGAGCTTGCGTAAGGCGGCCACCTTATCGCAGTTTTGAAGAGCGTAATCAGTTAACAGGGATACGGCGCGTGCGGCGTCGTTCTCACTTATCCCAACCTTTCCCATAAAAGCGCTGTAACCCATCTGTGCGCGTGACATTGCCATACCCATGCTGGCGATATAGTCCGTACCTGTGAGCGTATCAGGAGATGTCTGAGGAGCCATTCCGCTGAAGTTTTGCGTTTTCGCGTAGTGGTATTTAATAGTTGATTCCAGGCTCATCACCATACCTCCGATATGTTTACGTCTTTACCTGTGCGGCGGAATATTTCTTCTCGTTTCATCTGCGCAAAGTGCATGCACTCTCTGCAGGCGTCGAAATGGGCGTTTGGGTTTATGTCTGTGCTTTTGATGGATTTGGCGCTTCTTGTTGTGTATGTGCCGCAAGCGCACCTGACAACCCATCGGCCTTTTTCTTCAGCCATTAACCCCACAACCTTTAATCGGCCTTTTTGACGGCCAGTGAGATCAATGAAGCTGGGGCTGGTTGGTAGCTTGTGGCGAGGGATAATTTGAGGAGGGCCAACATACTCTGGAACCTGAATCTTGCTTGTCATCTCATAGTGGACACCTTTCGATACGACAAGCGCTGCAGTTCTGTTAATCGGTGAAAGCGCTGCTACTGACATGACTGCCTCCTCGCAATTTCAGTTCAATGCGTATCAATCGATAGTTAATCTCCGCCATGCCGCGCATTTTCATGATGCGAAGCCGTCGCCATTTGGCTTTTAGGTATTCGGTCATGGTTTGGCCTCCCTCCCAACACCGCCGCAGCGATCGCATATTTTCTTCGCAACATTGCCAGTCACAGTTGGCGATCCCCATTGAATGCATGAGTAATCAGGCAAAAGTTTTTCCCCGTTGCATTTGAAACATCTCTGAATGAGGCTGCTATGTAGCGATAATTTTCTTACAGGCTGCTTTTGGATAAATTGATTCATAATTAGGCTGCCTCTCTCTGCTTAACCAATGCCCGCAGAAGAGCCCTGTAATGCGCACGTATGCGATCCAGTTCATCACGGGTGTATCGGTGAGGGTTGTTGTCTGATTCGAGCGACTCGACGCGCTGAATGCCGATTTTTGCTATGAGGTTGATGCGGTAGGGCCCGATGTTGCCGGAGTGGTGGGTATTGCACGAACTGCACTGTGAGTGAACATTATCCTCGTTAAAACGTAACTGCGAAGCCGCCGCAGTCGTCCGAAAATGCCCGGCGTGGTAGCTGACCGCCGTTGTGCTCCCGCAGCTGATACAGACATCACCATCTCTCGCCCGGATGTAATCGTTAAAGGCCCGCTGGGTCATTGCTATCCAGTGGCTTAACGGCTTCACATCGGCTTTGCGTTTATTCCATGCGGCGCGCTCAGCTTTCTCACGCTGTATCTTCCGGCGTTCTGATTGCTGCGTGGCTAACTGGATGGCGCATTTAGGTGAGCAGGTGGTATGTAGGCTGTTGCGGGGGATAAACTTTTCAGGACAGATTTTGCATTTTTTCGGCTTCGGCTGTTTTAAGCCTTTAGCCATACGTCAGCTCCTTGAGTTGCTCATCTTCATGCTGGAAGTCGTCGCCATCTATAGGCATGAGATTTTTATGATCAAACGAAGCCCACCCGTTCTCCTTTAGGTGAGTATGCTTAATATCTCCTTCACATATCCATGAAGGAGTTTTTTCTCCATGAATAAGGGTTTTATTTGAAACCGGAGATTTAAACACTTCACGTGGTGATACCTTCATTAGCAAACGAACGCACTTTCCATTAGCTTGAGGGTTTTTCCTAAGCCCAAACACTAAGGCTAAACCTCCGACTTTTAACTCAGCCATTGTCTTCTCCTGATAAACGGTAATTGGGATCAAGCATCAGCGTTACCTCGCAGGCGGTGCAGCAATAAGCCTGTGAGTCTGCAAGGGTAGTACCGCAGAACGCGCAAGCAGTAGCAGATAGCGCGCCATCGCCAGTAGGCTGACTTGATTGGGTTGTGTCGCTCATGGTTCTCCCATTCGATATCGCATTCACACTGATTGCAGTTAGCGCCGTAGTGATATTTATCCTCTGAGGTGAGGATGATGTGGCAACGGCAGCAGCGGTCATTCATGCGGCGCGGTTCTTTTTCTTCTGAGTGACCTTTAACCATGCCGTCTCATTTTCTTCATCGGTTGACTGCTGAGCCTCCGGGCTGCTTACCATGTGAACAAACTGCTCAGCAGTACGGAACGTTGCCGAACATTTAAGGTTGGTGCACTGGCAATAGCGCTCTTTGATGTGATCGCAGAGATAGCGGCTGGATTTAGTATGGGTAGGGCTGGCGCAGAGAGGGCATTTCATGCTCATGACTGGATACCTTGTAATTGAATTTGCGGATGACTGATTGGAGCTGGTTATTTGCGTGATTTTCTCTTGGATACAGCGCGGGACCTGACCTTACTCAGGTGCTCAGGTGATTTGCGCAGGCCAAGCTGAATAGCCTTTGCCGCCAGCGTCACCGGATTTACCTTTAGCCTTGCACCTATCCACTTGTTTGAGTGGTGAGGGTAAAACTTAATGAGCCGGTCTATTTTGCTTTCATCCCAATGGGGCTTCATGCTGCACTCCCGAATCTGTTAGCCCACTCTGCCGCCTGCGATGATTCATCGCTGAACCTGACGCCGCGCTCGGCACCGAAGGCATGAATTAACGTGATTAAATCTCGCATCTCGCTGACGCGCATCTTGCTGGTTGACTGACCGAGCACGACGAAACCGCCGTTGATGCCCGGGATCGTCTCCTGCCCTTTCAGGCTGGCGCTGAAGATATGCTTCCACGATTCGCTGTCCAGCTTCTTGCCATACCAGACAACCTGACTTGAAACGTCATGCAGGCAGGCCCAAAGCATGCGGTTTTGCGCAAGGCTACGGGTATCTTCCTGGATAGTTACTTGCAAAGGTTTTTCGGTGTCGGTGGGGAGTTGCTGAATGGCGCTGATGCAGTTCTGTCGGATGCTGCTGTTACGCAACAGGTAGCGTTGTGTCTCCATGTTTTGCCTCAATCATCTTCTGCACCAACGCTAAAGCCTCATCAACGATGTGCTTCTGCTCTGGTGTAGGGTTGGTGTCGTGGATGGTGTCGATGAGTTCGTAGAGATTGCGGAGTGGGTCAGGTCGGAGTGGGATGACGTTGTTCACGGATTAATCCACAAGAATTTTAATTGCATTCACAATGTCCTCAATCGGGTCATCGCTGTCATTGATGAGTTCCCATACGGAATCATCTTCCTCAACCTCGTAGTATTGCTTAAGGGCATTAAATACATTTTCATAAGTTATTGCTGGATTCATACGTCCCCCTGCTTGCTTTTCAATGCTGCCTGCCAGCCTTCCCATGCGACATCAACGAGAATATTCGTGTAGTGTCCGTTACTAAAATGAGTCCTGTTATCGTATGCATACCTGGCAGGAATCAACGAGACAATCCACCTCTCAAACCTCTGCCGCTCCATCTCATCGCTGCTTGTCATTGTAAAATCTCCCATTCAAATTGCTGACCTTTGTTAAGCGTGATGATCAGAACATCATTTGAGTGAAAGGTGACGGCTTAGTATCGCCGGGCTCAAAGTAATAACACTCGTCATTGTGGTAAGTGATGTATCGAAGGCGGAAAATCTGACCGCCGATTTTAACGCGCTGACCGGGTTTGATTGCTTCACTGGCGGTTAGTTGGTTCATAAGTACCACCTTGTTCCGTAATAAACTGGCTTTCCAACTGCTAACCCGCTTTTGCGAATGAACGCTTCTGCCTGCCCCTTGCGCTTAAATGTTTTACCCAGCGCATCCCAGCCACCGTCATAGTTTTGCTGAGGGCTTGAGGTGTTCTTTTTCTTTGTTTCAATCCCGGTTAGTTGGCGCATGAGTCCTCCGGTGGTGATGGTAGTGGTTGCCAGTGGGTTACGAACGCAGAATCATAATATTTTCCGTTCATAGCCCAATCGCCGTGTGAAATGAAGCCGGTACGTGTTTCACCATCCCTGCAGAAAACTAGGCATCGAACTTCATTGCTATCTGGCATCTTCTCACTGCACTTAATCCATTCACTCATCCTAAAACCCTCCCCCTCTCTTTGGTTTAACCGGCTGCTGGCGTGAGTCCATCATGGCGATAGCTTCTGCTGCAAGTGACTGAATGTGATGGATGGTTTCTGCTGTGGCCGGTCGCTTTTTGGTGATGTCGATGATGCCGCGGATGAGATTGCTTATTTGCCTATCTGTTGAAGGCAGGATGATTAGCTGTGTTACCTGTGTCATGCGGCACCTCTTGAACGGTATGAATCCCACGTAAATGCCAGGGTACAGCCGCCACCATCGCTCATTCTGTCAATCACACGCTCGCCAATGAAGGCCGTTAACTCTTCGAGTGGAAGGTTGCTGATCAGGATGGTTGGCTTCATCTGCTCATAGCGGGTGTTAATTACTTCAAACAGGATCAGCTTCTCAGCCTCACTACCAAACTGGACGCCTACCTCATCGATGATAAGCAGGTCAGGATTGGTATAAGCACCGATAACCTCATACTCTGTCCGCTCAGCGTTCTTGCCCCAGGTCGATTTGAAAGCGCGGGCCACGCGAAGCGCAGTTGTGAACATAGCCGCCTGTTGGTGCTCGTAAATGACATGCTTTGCAATCGCCAGGGCAAGGTGATTCTTGCCGGTTCCAGGCTTACCACACATCACCAACCCACCGCCCTGCTTACGACGCTCAGGCCATTTTGATGCATAGGCTTTGCACAGCTTAAGGCAGCGGGCAGCATCAGGATTTACAGGCTGATAGTTGTCAAGAGAACTGCCTGCAAACCGCTCGGGTAGGTTCAGGTCACCCAACAACCGGTCAATGTCGCTTTTCTTACGCTGCTCAATCTGCTGGTCTTTTTCCCTTTGCAGCTTTACAAGCTTTTCCTCAAGACACGCTTTGCACTCACTGCGTGATGACATGCCTTTAACGCTGTTACCGAGTCGCATTGTCCTTACGCGCTGCTGAAACTTACCGTGACGATCGCAAACAGCGTCAACCATTTCGAGTACGGTGTTTTCGATTTCTTTGGCCGGGTTGTTTAGCTCCTGAAGTTGGCTCTGAACCTTGCTAATTCTTTCCTGATAGTCTCTGACAATCTGATCTTGATATCCCATGATTACTCCATTGCCCAATCAGGCATTTGGGTTGTGCCGTAGTTTTTAGCAGCGAAGTTTTCATTAACGGCACGGCGAACAGGCTGTGCAGGTCGGATGCCGGCCTGCTTGTTTTGATAGCTGAGTTTCTGACTTGCAGTGATAAACCAGTTCTTCGGCTTATCATGGGTGAACTCAATATCGAGCTTTTGCAGTTCGTAGTTCAGGTCGATGTTCGGATAGAGCAGCTTCCAGGCTTCGTAGTCCTTGTGATTTAACCGAACGATATTTCCTTCGAATGCATAGCGACCTGACATGGCATGAACCGTTGCCTGAACCTCCCCCTCGCAAGTCGCGTCAGCGGCTTGGGTGTTAAAAGAGGAATCAGGAATCAGGTTAAGGGAATCAGGAATCAGGTTAAGGGAATCAGCAGGATTTAAATTGTTCTCGTCTGATGCTTGCACCGTACTTGCACCGTGCTTTTCTGGTTCTTCTTTATTTTCAGTAATTTGAGTTGATTTATCCGATGATAATTCAGTATCAGCACTATTCTTTACTGGTGCTTCTTCCGGTTCAGGTTGTGCTTCGCATGGTTCAGGTATCTCACTGGGAGCTTCTTTGCAGTGAGGGTTCTGGTGCTTTTTCCAGTTCGAAATCTGGATGTAGGCATTGCCTTCTACTGAGTAGCGGTTAATAAACTGGCGATCATGAAGCTGTTTCAGACAGTCATCACAGTTCACGTTATCGAAGGGGAGAACGAGCGCCTTAATCTTCTTGGGGCGGTCATCCAGTCGGCCTTCTTTGTCTGCGATAGTCCAAAGACCGGCAAACAAAAGACGAGCAAGCGGAGAGCATTCGGCCAGTTCATCATTCGTGAAAAAGCCTGGTTTGATGTTTCTGGATCTGGCCATTTAAAATCTCCAAGGTTTTTTCGGCCCATAAGCTCCGGCAGCGTTTAGCTGATTCTCATGGTCCTGCATCAGTTTTGATGTGTTGGATAAAAGAGGTGTTGCTTGGGCGTTATGAAGGAGAAGTGAATATCCCCGACGATTGAGCTTGAGAACATTTTCAGCCGCCAATTCGACCATTCTCTTGATGGCAGCATACTTGCAACCAAATACGCTTATGTTCAAATCACAGAGAAGGCCTTCAAGTGACCAAGGCTCAGACTTTTCAAGGCAGATAACCTCATGCGTATCAGCTATAATTTCTAGGCTGGTTCCGCGCTCTATTAAGCCCTCACCTGAAAAAGCATCCTGAATAATCTCAAGGGAACAGTGAAAGAATTCTCTGTTTTGGCTGATTCGATAATCTTTAAGTAAATCATGTATAACCGCTTCGTGATGCTGCGGGTTATCCGAGTAGTAGGCTGTATGAACGTCAAAAGGGAAAGGTATCCCGGTCCCTTGAGAGATTTGGCTGGCCCTTATTTCCGGCTCATTCACTGTCATACCAATCTTGTATACGTCGGGCATATACTCATTCTTAAGTACGTAAACCCATCCAGCCAACCGCATACCCTCTGGCATAGGGAAGGTGTTCAGCGGATCAGCATTGACTGTAACTGGCTCGTCAATGCCTTTGCTGTTTACATATCCAGTAATTCCTGGCATAATTTTCTCCATCGGTCCTTAGAAATCGATAGTCATTTGAGAGTCCGTATCTGTTCGAGCAGGTGCGGACTTTTTCTTTGGCATAACAGCTTCAACAGCCTGCCTAGCCACTTCCCTGATTAAGCTTGTCTCCCAGACTTTCTCCAGAAGAACGAACGTCACAGCCATGTCGTGAATGTTCAAACGACTGACCTTTGAATCAGCCCAACCAGCCATTTTTGCAAAGTTGGTCTGGCCCATCGTGACGAGCCGTGACCGGAGTTCGCTTTCTACCTCACGAATCCTTTTGCTGTTATTTGCATGTTCCATATCTGATAATTTCCATGTGTTAGTAGTTACGTGACATTGCGGTGAGCAAGTCACTTGGGTTTTGCCCCACTGTCAGGCGGGAGCGGTTTCAGAGTTTTAAAGAGCGGTATTGCTTAAGCTGCTGTAGGTGGGAATAAGTCATCAATTCCCACTGACGCACCGTGTTTGTTGAATACGGCCAACAGTTCACGACACTGAGTTACGTTTAGGCTGCGACGGCCATTTTCATAATGACCGATTGCACCTTTGGTTAAACCAAGCTCGAGAGCTAACTCTCCCTGCGTCAGGCCCAGCTGCTTACGGATGTTGCGTAAGTTATTCATAGGGTCCTCCTTTAAAATCGAAGTATACATTTTGTATCTGAATGGCGCAAGAAAATATACGTATTGTGTCTCGATTAAAAGACTACGAATTGTATGATCAAGGAATGAATATGAAATGGTACGACCTTGCCAAATCCCGAATGAAGGATTTGGGCATTAACCAGGAAAAGCTAGCGGAACACCTTGGAATAACTAAAGGTGCGGTTAGCCATTGGCTCAATGCAAGACGAGAGCCGGGAATCCAGGACATAGCAAAGATACTCAGATATCTTGGTATGAAAGAGTTTCTGGTTAACGAAGATGGAACGATTTCTCCTTCACACGGTTCATTGCCCAATGTGAGTTTCAAGGAGCACTACACACCAGGGAGGAAGTATCCGGTGATAAGTAAGGTTCAGGCGGGAGCCTGGGCAGAGGCAACAGAGCCTTATGCATTGAAGGATGTCGATCTTTGGCTGGAGTCTGACGCCCATACTCAGGGTGCATCATTCTGGTTAGAAGTTGAAGGTGATTCAATGACATCCCCAATGGGCTTGAGCATACCAGAAGGCACCTTTGTTCTCTTCGACACTGGACGCGAAGCAGCTAATGGAAACTTGGTTATCGCTAAGCTAGTAGATGACAATGAGGCCACGTTCAAGAAGCTGATCATTGATGGGTCACAGAAGTACCTAAAAGGGCTGAATCCTCAATGGCCACTCATACCTATTGATGGCAACTGCAGAATAATTGGTGTGGCTATTGAGACAAAGTTACGGTTGCTTTAAGGCTCAGTGGCCGGAAGAGGCGTTTGGGTAAAGGTTTAGCGGCATTTGCCGATGATTTACACACAGCACGTACCTGGCATAGATTGGGGCGTTTTATAAATTCAGGGAAAAAGTGCTTTGGGCACCACCTAAAAGGTATATCTATCATATGGATAACTTGAATTTACTGCTTTCTGGGCAACAATTGGAATTAGAGATTTACCCTATCAAAGAGGCAGACATCGATGGGGTTCAGATGGGTGTAATGAATGATGGCTCGCCATTCCTTACACTTCGCGGATTAGCTAGGCTTTGTGGCGTAGATCATGCCCCCTTATTACGATTTACTTCCAACTGGCAGGAAGAAAGAAGCAAGCCTAGAGGTATGTTCGTTGACTCATTGCTGAAGAAGCAAGGACTATCTCTTCAGCGATTGTTCACCAAAACAGTGATACAAGGCGTAGAATCTAATGCCTTTCCTGACACCGTCTGCATGGCGATTCTTGAATACTACGCATTTGAAGCAAATCAAGCTGGTAGAGAGATAGCTTTAGATAATTTCAGAAAGCTTGCCGGCTCACAATTACGTAGATTCATATTTCTTAGCGTTGGCATTGATCCAGAAAACCCTCGCCGGGGTGCAATGGAGTGCTTTCACGAGCGCTTACTAATGAATGACCAAATACCATTCGGCTATTTTTCTGTTTTCAGAGAAATGGCTGATTTATCATTAAAAATGGTCAGGAATAATTTCAATTTTGGTCCAAGTGCAGTTCCAGACATCAGTGTAGGAAAGGTTTGGTCAACCTATTGGGATAAAAACGGATTTGATGAAAGATATGGACCCAGAACTAAACACCCTCATGTTTATCCTGATTGGTTTCCGCAACATCGAGCAGGGCCCGTAGATGCATGGATTTACCCAGATGATGCATTAGGTGAGTTTCGCAGATGGATGCAAACCGAATACATTGAAAACAGACTGGGCGCATACCTTGTTAAAAAGGCTAGCGATGGCGACCTCCCCATAGTTGATGCTGAGAAAATCGTAATTTCCGTAAAAAAACCTCAACTACCAAGCCCCAAACATTAACTAGATACATGCCCGGCCACCGAGCCGGGTTTTTATGTCTGCTTCATGCCCGCTCTGACCATCTCCGCCGCATCCCGGTAAACTCCCTTACCTATCGTGTTCGTTTCCATCTTCCTGTAGTGCTCCAGCCGTTCGATAATCTCAGCATCACTCACTGATTTACCCTCACCCCTGATTTCTATCACCACCCGGCCTATGGCGTATACAACCATGTGGAGCTGTTCTTCGTCGATTTTCATTTTGTCATCCGCAAATAACCCAACCAAAACCAATCTATCACCCAAGAACCAACCTTATAAAAAATAAATAACACTACTTTTCATGACATTACGTATACATGATGAAAATAGTATACATTTTGTATTGCGCATGATGAATACGTTTTGTATATTCATCCCATCAGCACGAAGCACAGCAACAAACGACAGGATGTCGGCGCTCTTTAACATTGATGGGAATGTTCCTCTCTTACAGGAGGAAACCAAAGTGCAGTTGGCTTTGGGATTGGATGAATGTGCAGTTGCTGCACTCAGATTACGTGCCTGTATCCCGATCTGGTTAAGACACGATTCTGGAAAGACGATGGACCACAGAACGCCAGTTTACTGGTGGCGGGCAACCGCACTGAGGAAGACGCTCCACGGTCTCAAACTCGTCATGAAAAGGTGGAAGCCCTAAGCCGGGTTCAGCTCCGGCCATCCAATCACCTAAGCCAATTACCGGAGGTACTTATGACAGTAGTCATCACTTATCTGGCAAAGGATAACGCCAAGGCGCGCTACAGAGCACGCAGAGCAGCTAAGCGTGAGCAGATGGAAGCAGATGCACGCCTCGCGCGAAAAATCGCCGTAGCGAGCACCGGATGCAGCCTGACAGTATCCCGCGCAATCAACTCCCCTTCTCTGCGTAGTAAGCATGAGAGTGGTTCAGCTTGTTTGCCAGAGGTTGCGCAGTTTGCAGCTGGCTATCGGAAATCTAAAGACATTGTGACAGCGAGGTAGAGATGAGCAATATCAAGTCTTACACAATCGATTACGACTGGAAGGCTGAATTAGTTGTCGAGATTGATCACGACATTGTTGGCGATAAAGAGCTACGCGAGATTAACGAGTTCTGGATGGGTCATGAGCGCCGTGAAGAAAACCATGGCCTGCTAGAAGCGGTTCTTATCATGCTTGCCAAGCACGTTATGCCAATGGTTTACGAGCTGGGATATAACACCCATGGCGCGGTTAGCCTGTTTGATTGGGATAGCGGTAACGGTCAAGAGGGCTGGCCCCCAATGGATGGCTCGCAGGGCATTAAAATAACGCACATCGAAGTTGATGGCGTGTTTGATGAAGATGATTTCACCGTGAAGGCTGCCTAACCCGCAGCCTTTTTTACTGGAGCACTCCCATGATATCCACTGAGAATTTTTGGCTAGGCTGGGCAGTCTTTGCGGTTATGGGAGTGTGTGTTTATGCGTTTGTTTAGGGGGTTGTATGAGTGAGTTTAAGGGCATTCAAGGTCCATGGGTTGCCGGAGGGTTTGATATTTATTCCGAAGATATGGATGCGCATATATGTATCGTTTCATCATTCATTGATGAAGAAACGGAGGAGGCTAATATCAACCTCATCGCCGCAGCACCTGAGCTTCTTGAATGCTGCCTACGCATTCAGGCTCAGTTCCGCCAGGCAGGTATTGAATCCAAGGCTGGTTCATTCAATCCGGTTGAAGATAACGCCGCTCAAATTGACGCAGCGATTATCAAGGCATTGGGCCAGTAACCACTACAGGAGATAGAGGATGGAGTGGATTAAGTGCAGTGAACGGATGCCTGAAAACGGGCAGCCTGTAATAGTTGTGTGTGCAGTAGGCAATACTGTTCAAAATAACGTTTACGACTGGGATGGTAAAACTTGGAGCGACTTCCGTAATGATTATGGTGAGTATGAACAACACGTATTCACACACTGGATGCCGATGCCAAAACCACCATCTGAGTAACACCGTAAAGCTGTCTGCTTAGACGGCTTTGAGGTGCTACGCACCAACGCCTTTAGAGGGGCTCAGACAGTAAGAAATAAGTACCCACCAGGGGCCGCAATGGCCCCTTTCTTTTACCTGAAGGATAACGAAATGAGCGAATCAACGGATTTGGTAGTCATTGAGAAGGCTAATGCCCTCACCGTTTTTAAGTCTGCCGACCAGATTGAAGAAATTCTTCAGAAGGTCGAGCGTGAAGTTATGTCCTTTGTGCCGGATGTCACCACGGCGAAGGGCAGAAAGGAGATCGCTTCACTGGCCTACCGCGTATCGCAGACGAAATCTTACCTAGATGGATTGGGTAAGGATTTGGTTGCCGAACTTAAAGAGGTGCCAAAGCTAATCGATGCCAACCGCAAGACAGTGCGTGACCGGCTGGACGTGTTGCGCGATAAGGCCCGTCAGCCAGTAACGGATTGGGAAGCGCAACAGGAACGCATTAAGGCTGAGGAAGAGGCGCGTGTTGCTGCTGAGAAGCTGGCGGCGCAAATCGAATCAGATCACGAAATAGCCATTCTCATGGATGAGAAGATTGATCGTGAGCGTGCGGAAGCGGCTGCAGAAGCAGAGCGCAAGCGTATTGCACACGAAGAAGAAATTCGTCGGCAGGCTGCTGAACAGGCCCGCATTGAAGCTGAACAAGCCGCACAGCGTGAACGTGATGCGGCAGCCAAACGTGAAGCCGACCTGCAGGCAGCAAAGGAAAAGGCTGAGGCTGATGCCAAAGCTGCACAGGAGCGCGCAGAGCGTGAGAAGCGCGAAGCGGCAGAACTGGCAGAGCGCCAGCGCATTGAAGCCGCGCAACGTGCAGAACGTGAAAAGCAGGAGGCTATCGAAGCAGAGCGCCGCAAGGCTGAAGCAGCGGAAGCCGCACGCAAAGCTGAGGAAAAGCGCATCGCTGATGAAGCAGCGGCGCGGGCAGCAAATGAAGCACATCGCAAGGCAATTGGCACAGCAGTGGTTAACGCACTAATAGCGCACGCTGGCCTGTCACGTGATGACGCAATCAAAACGCTTGTAGCACTGAAAGACGACCTCATTCCCCATACCAGTATCACCTACTAATTATCTAACACAGGATACCCACGATGAACTATGCCATCGCGGGCGGCACCATCGTGGGTGTCGCCTCATTAAACACGTCTCAACTTTCCCGCTTAACCGAACAGCTTCGCCGCATTGGTCGCTGGTTCGTTGACACCTTAAATCAACCAGGTAGGCCGTAATTATGAAAACCAACTTCTTTAAACGCGCTCAGGAGCTTTCCAGAGAGGCGCAACTTTACGGCGATAAGGTTAAGTGGGCTATGGCGATGAAACTGTTACGGAGGGCGTGCAAGTGAGCCTCGCAACCACAACTGAAGAAAGCCGCGTTAAACGTCGTGGCTACGTCATGGACGCGCTTTATCACCGCCGTAATGGTAACCGTAAGTCAATGCGTGCGTCGCTTGAACTGGCGTGGTGTGAGCGTTTGAACAGTAAGTATTTCCTCGGGCCATGCCCGTTTTGAGGTGATTAGTGGAAGTTAAACAGGTTTACAAGGCAATCAGCGCCGTAGCAGCTGAGTTAGCCGAAAAGGGAATTCAGAAAAACCGCCAGCAAGGCAGCCAGGTCAATTATGCCTTCCGTGGTATTGATGCGGTTTACAACGCATTAGCGCCAGCGTTGGTGAAGCACAAGCTATTAATTCTTCCTCGCTGCACAGAACGCACCTCATGTGAGCGCACAAGCAAAAACGGCGGTGCGCTGTTTTACATCACAGTGCGGGCTGAGTTCGACTTCGTCAGCACCGAAGATGGCAGTGTTCATACCGTCACAACTTACGGCGAAGCAATGGACAGCGGAGACAAGGCAACAAATAAAGCCATGTCTATCGCCTACAAGTACGCGGCATTCCAGGCGTTCTGTATTCCAACGGAAGAGACCGCGATTGATGCGGATTCGGAAGTGCATCAGGTAGCACCTCAACAGAAGCAGTCACCATCACCGGCTGCCGTTCTTAAGTCATTCACAGAAGCAGCACACTTAAAAACCAGCCTTCCTGAACTTAAGACGGCGTTTGCTAAGGCCTGGCAGATGCTCGACGGCCTTCCTGAGCAGGAAAAAGCAAAGGAAGTATACGAAATCAAAAAATCAGAGCTTGAAGGAGCTACCGCATAATGGCAATCAACACGATCACAATCTCTGGCAACGTCGGCAAGGATGCCTTGCTGCGCGTCACCCCGAATGGTAAGCACATTGCCACCTTCTCTCTACCAGCCAAATCAGGGTATGGCGACAACGAAAAAACATCCTGGCTGCAGTGCAAAATGTTCGGCGCTATGGCCGAAAAGCTGAGCATGGCAATCGTCAAAGGCGCAAAGGTCACAGTAACAGGCGCTTTTGTTACCGAAGAGTGGCAAAAGGATGACGGCACTAAAGTGCAGACCCCAACCATTCTGGTGAGTGATATCGATCTGCCGCCTAAACATACCGGCGGCCAACCTCAGCAACAACACGCACAACAACGACAGGACACCACCCAACAAGCGTACGACCCCGACATTCCTTTCTGACCAATAAATAAGGCTCGCCAAATGAACAGCACCGGAACACCGGCGGATTCTCTGCGCCCTGAAGACAGAGCAAAGCTCGACAGGCTCTATGCAATGACAGCGGATGTTATCAGGGAGTACGAAGAGAAGCGCAAGGTTAAGGTGCTGTTCAGCACCAGGGAAACACAGGAAGAACGTGATGCATGGATGCTTAAGTCGATGGAGCGCCAGATAGCGGAAAACAACGAGAACGCACGGAGAGCGGAATTACATCGCCAGAGCAACACGGATGACGCTAAGGCAGATCGCAATCACGTCTACCCGGAATGGGCTGAGCGCCGCTATCAGGGCGACTAACCGGACACACTACCATGCAAACACTTCACCGCAGGCAATGCCGCATACCGGCATATCGCCTCAACAGCTTCATGTTCCTCGTATTAGCCGATGAGCAAACAGCAATGGTTACCAACGTCAGGCACCTTGCCAATAAGGTGCTTTGTTACATCAACGATAAGCCAGAGTCATTCGATAACGATGAGCTTGTCGTGGTGTCTG
>Ga0157358_1000170_pt1 | contig 25811 bp, 17 predicted proteins | sample AttcapACBM2_FD_111484 | JGI IMG/M metagenome (GOLD analysis project Ga0157358, IMG submission 111484) | Fungus gardens microbial communities from leaf cutter ant in Botucatu, State of São Paulo, Brazil - Atta capiguara ACBM2 | ecosystem: Host-associated > Fungi > Mycelium > Unclassified ... | reverse complement strand
CAGTTGTTTGCTATCACTTTTATATATTCCATATATATACAGATAACTCTCATTTGGGGCTTTACAGTGCAACTTAGTTTGTGAAAATCAGTCTACTGGTTGTAGAGATACAAGCTGAATAAAGTTTGTAATAGATATATAGAATGTCTGCTGTTTCCAGGAACCTCACTCTATTCTCTTAGGTTTTTCTGGAGGTAAGCTGTATTATCATAATATGTAGTCAATAAAATTAGGTTTTCCTGAAGATATCATAGACTTCTCACTTTCTATGGACTTTTTCCAGTTATTCTAATAGTTGCCCTAATATTAACCTACTCAATCTTGCTTACTATCATCAAATTTTTCTTCAAGTCTTAGAGAAGCCTTCAGAAATTTCATTCTAAACTATACAACAATCTAAGTGAATAAAAAATGCTGGGCTAGTTCTACTCTACTCTACATGCTCTATATATATTATAGTTGGTTGTATTGATGGTATTATACAAAGTGTCTTAAATTAGTCTGTACAGACCATCTCCTATATAATGTAATCTTGCACTGAAATGACAAAAGAGAGAGGGTGATGGTGAAAAGGCAATGAGATAACTATCAGTCCACTTAGCTAAGCTCTTACCATAGGTAGTTGAATAAGCACTCCGTTACATTTGATGAGTAACCTGCAGCCATGTTTACTCTATGTTTCAACAGATAATTCTCTAGCAAATCATCGGTGGGTGACAGTGCTGAGGAGATCCCCAACATATGTCAGCATGGACCTTGCTGAGAAGAAAATCTGGATCCTGCTATTTTTGTCAGACGTGGATTGTGGTACAAAGAAGTGGCTAAAACGGGAAACTCATCCCTTCATTTGCCAATTAGGACTAGACAAAGCCACAGCCGAATATGGATATCATTCTTTTGCGGTTGTTCTCGCGACAAGGAGGTTCTTATATAGTGTACAGCGAAGGACGGAGGGTTTATCACTTATAGTTGATCTCCGTGCTCTTTTGTCAAGACTTTCTGAAGGTCCAACCTCTGGATTGACATAGCAGTACGGTAGCAATGCCCTACCCCAACTGGATCTTCTCTCTGTTCTCAGGTATCGGTTTTGTTCTTTGCTGTATTCCATTCCCGTGGCACGTAAAGGGTAATCAACCTCTTCCGTGCTTGATGTCGCTCCTACTGATGGCATCTTAGCCTGGAACACAGGAACATGCCTTGTCATGGCTTGGTCAGGCTTCGCTTGCCTTGGACTTTGCATTAATTCTATCATATGGAAAGGTAACACGACCGATTGGGCTCCGGTCTGGTGTGATATCTGTGAGTTCTACCGGGTGTATTACCGAGATATTGAGGCCTCTGATCATGCTTTTTTCAGTTACAAGATTTCTCTATGGTTTCAACCTTGGAATTTCGGCAGCTTCGCTCTGTATCAACCGTCGCCTTTACCTCATTGTTTCAGTGCGAAAAGTTACTATCTCGCGGACAGAAAAGTGCAGGGAGATCGTGATCGACCTAGCAATTGGTCTTGGCATTCCTATTATCTCCATAATTCTTTGTAAGCATTTTGAAACTGAACAGCTGAACGAGGCCTCAAATTTGTTCTAGATGGCATTCATCAAACCAGGCGCTTCCTCATTCTTGAAGACGTTGGATGCTTTTACGACACATACACGACCTGGGTTGAAGTTGTCCTCTTCTATGTTCCTTGTATTGTAACTGGCCTCGCCGCTGGAACATATGCCATCTTGAGCATCTGTGCCTTTTTCAGGGTCCGTGCCCAGAGCAACGAGATACTATCCCTTCATTCCAGTTTGAGCAGCAGCCTCTATATCCGTCTTATGGCCCTTGGGACAACTGAAGTGATTAGTTCTGTTCCAATCAACATCTTCTCTATGATATCCACTGTTCGCGAGGGACTCGTGCCCTGGACCAGCTGGGATGACATTCATGTTGATGTCTCCCACGTGCTCGAGTACCCAGCTCAAGTCTGGCACTACCACTACAGTCAGACCGAAATGAGTCGATGGATATGCGTTGCCTGTGCCTTCGTATTTTTTGCGTACTTTGGCTTTGCAGATGAGGCTACAAAGCGTTATAGCTCTGCCATCAGATCAGTTGGGAGAATTGTCGGAGTTGCCACTGAAAGTTTCGGCAGTTCATCTAGGTATGCCATCTAACCGTCTTGATCATCTGAAGGCTTACTGATTTACTGTAATGTAGTATGTCCACGGGTAGAGTCGGACTACACCTGAGCTCCATCTCTAAAGAAAAAATTATACACAAAGAAAGTTCTTTTTCCAATATCAAGGATTCTGGTTCACTCAACACGTCGTCGACTCCCACTGTCAAACGAAAAAAGTGGGCGTTCTTAACCACTATCCTCTCTTCGAAGAAAAAATTCAACGAAGGGGTTTTTAAATCGAATTTCCAGTACAGTGACCTTGTCCTTCCCGATATTGGTCGCATCCCGCCTGGTTACTCTAGTGACAACGTCTTGACACTACCTTTTTCAGTCTCGTCGGACACGCCGAACACTTCCAGTCTCAAATCTTCGGTCATGTGCCAAGAAGCGGTGAATGTCCCTACGTCTGTTTCGGTTGATCCCCACACACACTCGCATGATATTGTCTAGAACCTTCGACTTCTGTACGTCTTCTGTACATGTTCAAATCAGCTCACGCATATGACCATCCCACTTCTGTTGATTTTTACTTAATCTCTTCCACTGTAGCCTTAGTGATACCAAATGCGAGGAAGTTGCACTGTTGTATTTCTTGTTCCTTATGTGATAATATTAGCCATTGCATTCTGAAGAATAGATAGATACAGATAAATTGTGTGGTCTTCCCAACAATATCAATATCTGGCAATGCTGAGCTGCAATTGAACCCTATGCATAGGATGTGTAGGAAATGGCCTAGCATATCACCATCACATCATTTTGGGTAACTATGATGACTAGGCCAAATTCAAAAGGATGTGCTTAGAATCAGATGCTCTGAGCAGTAGTTGGTAAAGACAAGAGATCCAAGATCCAAAGGCCCAAAAGTTTGGAGGAATAAAAACTCTAAGTTAGACTGATAGCAGATGACCTTGGGTTCAACATATATGATACAATTGCATCCATATACTAACAGCTAAGACTTGATTAGAGAGTAATCATATTTGCTACAAGTATCCAGAGTTTTACAAGATCAGTCTTATTGTTCTTCAAATAGTCATTATTATTGTATTTGCTGTTTTGTCTTGACAAATCAACTGTTCTGTCACAAACTTATTCATTCAACTTATATCTCCACAACTAGTGGACTGATTCCTACAAACCAAGTTGTACTGGAAAGCCCCAAATAAGGGCTATTTACATATATATGGGATGTACAAAAGTGATAACAGATTACTGAGATATCAGACCATCAGTAACTACAAGTTTTATTGGCTATTTTTTCAGGAACAACTGAACAGGTTCTCACAATCAAACTTGCATTGGAAAGTGCTCATCAAACTGTCTCTAATAATATATTATACATTATATAGAGATCAGTATTCATAGAGATACAAGTATATCAATATAGTGATATAATTAGTTATCTTTTAAAATTAGCCTAACATCTGCTATAATAGATAATAGCTCTACCAGGTATGGGTTTTGATCATGTAATAGAAAACAGCTTGTACACAGACTATCATTATTTTGTATAAATACTTCTATGTTTTTTTTTATCAACAATTTATTACATGGAGCACAATGGCAGACCATGGTAGCTGCTTTATAACTACATACAGGGAAACTGATACAACATGAAGAAGAGAAAAAGAGAAAAGAAACAAAGACATGAAATAAAAGGAAACAAAAAAGAAGTAATAAAAGAAAAAGAAAATTATTGCACTATGAGCGAGATGATGTCATAATGTCTTTTCCAAAGCAAAAGGCATTGTTGTTGAGTTTAAGAAAAAGCATGAAGTGAGAAATTGTATCCCTCCTTGGATTTCAATAGTTGTTGAATCTTCTACAGTCATGTAGAATATGTCATCTGGATTCAATAGGATAGCATCTGCATAAACAAGAGAAATCTTCCCTAGAGAAGAAACACAGATGGTATTCTCCAATAGGAGCATGATTGACAATAGCTTTAGTGGCTCGAGTATACAACGAGTTTGAGTAACTGAAATGTTGAAGCCAAGGACTGCCTCTAATAGCTGATGGTTTGATTAGATTTAGATTTTTATTAAGTAAATCTAAGAAGTTTTTTCCTTTAGAATCCGATGCTTAAAAGATCATTCTCCACTGAGCAGTGATAGAATTAGAATCACATTTACTACAGTAGTTCCACAATGATTTGTAGGGGAAGATAGGAGTCAAGGTCAAGGTCAAGGTCTTGTTGTCAACTTGCAAATGTAATGGCCACTTAATGTTGCTTGGGCAATCCCAGAATTTGATATGATTATCATTGCTTATCATGAAAAAGTCTCTCAATTCATGAGAAATGGCAGCAGAATGGATTTGATATAGGTGCATTGAGAATTCAAAGATCTTCTTGGCAGCATGTAAAGAGTTAGTAATGACAATTATTTTGTTTATTTAATGAAGTCCAACAGATTGGTTGATACTACAGCGAATGGTGAGAAGTTCAGCTTTAGTAGAGATTACGTTCATGGCACGATGTAGCATTTTAATGACTGGTTTGTTGTGCATATGAATATGTAAAATAGATGTAGTGATGCTATTCTTGATACTCATATCAGATACAACCAGAGATATAGAAGAATCAGATGACACTCTAAGCGTTAACACATCGAGGTTTTAGATGTAGTTTTTCCCTCATGGATGAAAAGAAAATTCTATCAGAAAATGAATCAATAAGACGATTTCCTGGAGAAAATTCTTAATTGAAAGAATCAAATATAGGAATAAATTTGTTCTTTTTATTATCCATGTTAATAAGAGAGCTGTTCAAGCAACTTCTTTGCTTAAATGTTAGTGTATCAAGAGATAAACTATGTGGGGTATAATCCAATAATTCATCAGGGGAGAAAATTGATTTGATGATGTGATTATGGAGAAGAGAGTAATCTCTTGAGAGAAAGTGATTGTATAGCTTTTTGACATGAAGATGAATTGGAATAAGGCCCAAAATGGCCTCAATTCCTCCTGAGGATGAGGTTTGAAAAGCTCCAGTAATCCATAAGACAACTTTTTGTTGCATTTTTCTAAGAATCTTGAAGGGATAGTTGAGTGGCGCTTTGTTGTAGTAACATGCTTGGAAACTATAAAGTGCTATGGATAAAGCGCAGCACCTATATAAATGTCGTTTTTGAAGAGAAATGAGACCCCTTGATGAATTTTCTAGTATTTTCATGTATTTGATAGTAGAGATTGCTTTATTGGAATAAAAGTCGATATGATGCCTGAACAATAATTTATGATCAAAGTGAAATCCCAGATATCACTAGGATTCATTAGGACAAAGGACAGCACCTCCAATTGGAGTAAGATCCACTGGAGGGGGGTTAAATTCTCCTTGCTGTCTAGAAAAGTAAAACACTTCAGTTTTTCCATGTTCCACAACAAGACCAAACTTGGTCAGAAGATTAGAAACAATGTCGTAACTAGAAAAGAGATTAGCATTTGATACATAAATAGACTTATTCTAAGAAATGAAAAGTCTGTTGTCAACAAAAGACAAAATGGAAACTGGAATTTTTAGATTTTTTAGCTGTTTTTCCAAAATATAGAAAATAAGAGAAAGATACAAGGCTAATAAGATGGGAGATAAGGCAGAGCCCTGACCAACACCAACATCAATATTATGAAGAGGAGAAGAGAAATTATTCCACAGATATGTCATTTTTCTGCCAATTAGATAGTTTTTAAAGAAATTCGAAACTTTGATGTCAAATCTAGCTTTCTCTAGCATTAAAGAGAGTATTTGGTGATTGAGGGATGGGAAAAACTGGGCAATGTCAAATGCTAAGGTGCTAGTAATAAGATTTTTGATCCATTCTAATCTAATAAAATAAGTGAGAGTGACTCCTGCATCTGTAGTGAATCTATGCTTAAGTCCACTCAGTTAGTACTGGTGAACAAAGTTGTTGGAAATAGAATGAAATTGAAGTCGTTCTCCAATCATTTTCTTGAATAATTTTCCTAGAGTGTTAAGGAGAACATTGGGTCAAAAAGACTTAGGTGTGTCATAAGCCTGTTTATTGGATTTAGGGATGATGATCGTAGTTGAAATCTTGAAGTGATTGGGCCAATGTCCTAAGTTCATACAGGCATTGGCGATATCAATCAATTTAATAATGTACTTATTATCTTTGAGGATCATTTTAATGTGTTGCCAAGATAATTTGTGTGGACTTGGTGCTGATGAGTTATTGCATTTTTTGATGGCTTGCAAGATTTCAGTCTTAGAAAAAGTATTCCACAAAGATATTTCCTTGGTAGGAATTTCATTCAATAGACTAATATCTACTTGTCGACATTGAGCAGAGTTGAAAGAACTATGTAGAGTGCTCCATAGATCAGGTAATTCGATACAAGGTCAATTGTTGTACCAAATCACTTCAATGGCAGGAAGTTTTCTTTGTTTGATCCAATTCATGATCTCACAAGGTCCATTATTTTTGACAATTTCGTCGATTTTGTTGTCAAAGAATTTGCATTTAGTTCTTTTGACTGTTTCTTTGAATATTTTCCAGTCTTCAAGACACTTAGACTGTTGGTATTTATTAAGATCTCTGTTACAATCATTGTTCTACTAGGCTTTGGACTATTTCATGATGTTGACTTTTTTGGAATGCTTGAACCACATACTATCAATGTTATATGTGATCTTTTGAACTATCAATTCTAGAATTTTGATGCTTGAAATGGAGTGGGTGTTGATGTTTTTAAGAGAAGAAATGACTTCTTTGATAAAAGAATATTCTTCATCACTATTCTTGATCAGGGATCATTTCTTGATCTGTATATGTTCCTCGATAATGGAGATGTTGACTGATATAGAAGTGTGATCTGAAGTAAGTCTCCAATCAGGGTGAATATGGTGGTTGTCAAACTCTTCAGAATTTGAGCATAAAAAGATGAGATCTAGAATCAAATTCAAATCTTGAACATTATCGGCAAATCTTGTAGACAAAAAAACAACAGGTTTAGAAAGTTCAATCTGAAAAAAATCAGCAATTTCAAGAAGTGTATCACTATGAGAAGAATGATGTGGAAAATTAGGATTCCACAAACTATCTCTAATGTTAAAATTATCAGTCATAATGAGGACGTTGGATAAATTGACTTCAGTATTCTTGAGATACTTTAAAGCCAATTGAGAGGAGTCAGAATAAATGTTGATCAAAAAGAAAGTAGAATCTCGATTGAAAAATAAGATACAAGAAATATTCTTGTGATGAAAAATGTCATTACAAAGAGAAAACTGTAAAGAAGAAATGCAATTGTTAATATATGTGATAACCCTTGGAGCATCATTATTATTTGAAAAAGAACTGGAAAATGTTGTCCAGTTAGGATGATTCAGGACTCCTACTAATCCAATGCCTTCACAGCTAGTGAAACTAGGGATGAATCTGATTGAGTACCAGGACAGTTCTTGAATAAAGATGATGTCGAAAGAAATTTGAGTTTCTAGGATGGTATTTATAATGGAATTGTTCTTGCGAACATTTTGCAAAAATATCTATTCTTTAAGATTATGCTTAAGCATTGCTTATACCTGAGCAGATTGAGTTGTTTCAGTTTTCACAAATTTCTTGATATTTTTGCTATGCTACTCCCTATTAAAATGGTGATGCCAAAAGGGGCAGGTGTACAAGTTGGCTTGGTGATTGCCTTTGCAGTTTATACACTTGAAGATGTGAGGACACGGTTCACTCTGTTTTGTTTTGAGACATGGAGGATTGGTCTTGAAATTAGCTTTGCAGTACCATCCAAAATGACAATGGTGTTTAGATTTGTGTGGTCTATTGCATTTAACATATCTTGACTCTTGGAAGCAGCATGAGAATATTATATGTCCCCACTTCCAGCAATTTTTGCATTAAGGTATGCCTAGATTCATATTGGCTCCTCTGATGGTAATAATGAAACTTCCTATGTTAAAAGCTTCAGTTGATAATTTTTTTGGCAGATGAACTATTCTGTGAGTTCCATATGTTAATCTATACGATGGCCATGTTGGGTTTCAGAGAAACTTTGCATATGTGAGATTTGGAAGTGATTTTAGCATTATTGAAAATGTAAGAAGCTTTGATTATGCCTTCCATTACATTAGAATCAATAGGGGTGTTTGTATTTTCAATGAGATAGGGAATTCCCAAAATCTTGAGATAAGATTTGGACTAGAGAAGTCAAGTGTCTTGAATATCTCTAATGTCTAAATTGTTGGAATTTTTAACATAGTTGTTAATGATGCTCATGTCAGAAGGAGCTGTGACCTTGTTTGATACAACAATAAGGCCTCTGTGGTCAGACCTAATGAAGTCAATAACAACATCAGACTTAATGCTTTTCAAAGCACGATTCATGTTGGTGACATGATCACCAGATGACAACAGAAATTTCTTGAAGTTGTTGCTACTCATGGGAATGATGATTTGTTTGCAGGGGGGACCCTTCATAGTCATATTGATTCACAGTTTGGAGGAGACATTGGATTTATTCATAGTTCTGTGAATTTCTTTGATTTTTTTATCTAAAAGCTTGAGAATTTCTCGGATGTTAGGAGTTGATAAGACTTGTACATACAAATGCACAGGACCAGAGAGTTTGTTGGCAGGTTTATCATTACTTAGCTTCTTCACCTGATTTTTGGCAGACAATCCATTTTTGGTTGGGTTAGCCAAATTTTGCAAGGAATGGATGCTAGTAAATTCTGAATTTGCTAGTTTAGCAGGAGGAAAATGAGTAGATTTCCTGTTAGAGAGAACTGTAGGAACATGCATGGTGAATTCCTCCTTGATTTTGTCACCAAGTGTTTTCTGGCCATCTCCACCAAGTAAGTTGTCCCATCTTTCTTTAAAGATCAATGAGACTAATTCAAAAGCAACTTTACCAAAGCCAGTTAAGCATGGGATTTTGTCCTCCTTATGATTTTTGAGATGATGATTAGCAATGAAATCTGCAATTTGTTCTAAAGAAACTTTGATGTTGTTGACATCAATATCTTGGGTACCAAGTCTCCCAAAGAAGAATATAGAGTGAGTGTGGCCATCCTATGAATTGTTATTGGCTGGTTATAATTCTTTGTATGAAAGTGCAGGAGGGGACAATCTATTAATATCCTGTTCAAAACTTGTAGTGATGTTGAGATCTACACATGTAGTAGAGATGTTAGGATTCAAGGCCACCTGAGCTTGATTATTGCTTTCCCCTTCAACTTGAGAAGAAACTGGAATACAAAAGATTTCAGTGTCTGCCTGGTTTGCCCAGTTTGGGTCCTTGCTTTGAATTTCCATTCAGTGAGCATAGTCTTCAATAGAAGATTTGGAATTAATGGAAGACTCTCTTGAAGGATTAACACTAGATTTGTTGGATCTTCCTCTAGGATGATCCATATTGATGTCCTCTAAATCATTAAAGATATCATTGGGACTAGACATGGCTGAAGGAAATTTAAAAGAATTTTTATTTGCAATTTCTCTGTTAGGTGCTACTATACAAGATGGTAGTAAGAGAGAGAGAAGCAGATGAATACTTCTATGTTTAAAGATTAGACTTCAGACTTACCAATATCAATTATTATTTATTTTTTCCTCATTATTATTGACATCTGTATTGATGTTCATCATCATTGTTATTATTATTGAACTTCTGAATTACTTCTAAACTTTTGAGAGTATACTCAAGATTCAAATATTACAAACAAGTAAGTAGTTCATTTTGTGATAGAAAGCAACTAAGAAAAGACTAGGTTTTTAAAAGAACTAATAAAGAGTACCATATCTCAAAAGATAGTTTACTTTCAGAGATTACCAGTTTTAAAGGATAAAGGAGAGAGTCTAGAGAAGAAAAAAGAGTGCCAGAGATAACTGTAGTTTGTTATAAGATGAAAGTGTGGACAGACTTTGGCTAGGGTTAAGGTTAGCCAGACATAGATAGATAGTATTTTATTAGTCTACAACGGAGGAAGAACACATGACTAGGAAGTCATGTGACAAAGTCTAGAGCAGTCTGGAAGGACTTAGGGTCTAGAAGGATTGAGAGGAGTCTAGATCAGAGTTAGGGCTAGGGATGATATCAAAGGACATGGGTTCCTTATAGTGTACACATAGTGTGCATATGTACAGCAGAGATTAAAGGAATGACATCAGAGCACATGTAGGAAGCATGGTGGCCTTAAGGAAAACACATGTGGATGAGTAATAGAACATGAGGACGATGCATGGACATAAGGGCAGGTAATTATTGTTGTAGCATAGACCAGGAGCCTGTAGTATATATAGAGGATCAATACAGCAAGGGCTCCTTGTCAAGTTCTCTTGTAATCCCCACTACTAGATACCCTACTAAGAGCTTTGCTGAAGTCAGCATATCACGAGTGCCGTTCCAGCGAGTGGTTGCTACAACACTACTCTGTAAGAACTAGAGAAGATTTAAAAGACTATTAATATAAAAAATGGAAAAACTGTGGAACTCTGAACAATTAATTATTTAGTTGTATAGTATTGGATAAAGTATAATATCTCAAGACAATAAGTTACTTAACATTTTCTTTTCTTTTTCTATTTCTATTTTATATCTCTTTTATATTACTTTGTCTTACTTATAAAAGAACTTACTTGATAGGAAAAAATCTTAGCTATTTACACAATCTAGTATTAGACTAAGATGAGTCTATTCAACTTAGATATTATAACCTAAGCTAATAGTAGTATATATTCTAATAGGTACAAAGTATAGCTGTTTATACAACCTAGTACTGGACTGAGTATATTTTCTAATAGGTTATGAATATTGAGCTGGAACAACTCACAAAATTGATCTTGTCATTGAGTATGGAAAAACTGAAGTTTCTTATTTTTCCAGGTTACAAAGTATCTTTGACTCTCCTCCACTGAATCTCAGTCACATTGGAGGCCCTATTCTTCAACCCAAAGATTCATAGAAATATCTGGGGTTTATCTTTGATAAAAACTCACTTTTTGTCAGCATATCAAATTGTATACCAATAAAGCTCTGTATCAAGATCATTGACAATGGACTTAACTTTTATTTTTCTCTTTTTACTCTATTTTATCTTTTCTTTTCTTTTCTATTTTTAGAACAACTGGGGTTAGGTTGGATCTGTCACACTGTTACATCAGTCACAACCTGATGGCATAGTCACAAGACAGATCACAAGACTTGAGAGAATTCAGTAGAAGATTCGAGAACAAATGACATCATATAACATGAACACTATATGGTTGTTTAGGGTAGAGTGCACAGTACTTAGCACAGACCATCTGTAGGACTATATAAGGTAGACTAGTTTGTAAAAGAGTTCTCTATCGAGTTCTCTTGTATTACTCAATACAAGAGTTGTTCTTTTATCCCACTCTAAGGATTTAAGATCATAACACTCTATCTATAGTCAAGTATATGAAAATACTCAGAAACTTGATGTATGGACTTCTTTCTTATTAGAAACACCTTCTTTACAGAATATGTGTTCTTCCCATTACTCTTTATGGCTTCTCTCTATGGCATTACAATAAAGTGCCATTATCTTACCTGCTTAACATGCTTAATAGAATATAATAAAGAACAGCATTATGAATTCTTGGTACTTTTCATACTTTACCTTCTATATGAGAATAGAGGTCATTACTGGTCTAATTCCCATCCATTTACATCTTTGCAAACTGAGTAGTAGATACTAATTATGAATGTTTATACTCCTTTAAAACCATGTCATCAAATCACTTCTTGAGAGAAAACATGCACCAAACTTTCAACCTCATTGCCTTTTCTTGGAAAATATAACTTATAAGCAATATAAAAAAATCAAGAGTTCTATTATTAATATCAACAACTGTCTTAATAAAGTTTTTCCATCTTTTGACTCTTTAAATAGTGAATTCTTTCCAGGTTTGATATTTTTCCTAGTCATATATTTAATGCTTTATTAGAACTGAATACAGTTGTTGTTATCTCAGATACCAGTATTAAAAACAATGTTACTATATCCATTGCTCATGTTCACTCTTTTAACAACTCTTTGAAGAAGACACTTCATTATGCTTTTGATATTATATTAATAGAAATAGAATTGTTTGTCCTCAAATGTGGCATTAATCAGGCAATTCAAATATCTGGTTCTTCTTGCATTATTGTTATCATAGATGCCTTTCATATGCCACAAAATGTTTTTGACTTCTCCATACATTTCTATTAACTTCAATCAATTATGATATCAAAAGATCTTAGAGTATTCTTCAATAGTCATTCAAATAATTCTATAAAATCTTGTGATTGTCCTAGCAATGAAAAATGGCAACTTCATGCTTTGGTAGATAAGGAAACAAAGAAATTTGACCTTATTCTACTTTATTTTAGTAAAGTGTTATGGAACTTCAACAAGAAGGAGGAATGTAATAATATTATCAAAGAGTAGCATACAATCTTCAAAATGTTAGATCTTAAGGGAAGGAATTTCCTCATTCTCTTAAATAATAATAATTCAGTCATAGAACCTTTCTATATGAAAGAAGATCCATAGATTGAGCAATTTAGCTTTTCAAACTTGCTCTGTGCTCAAGCTACTCAAGCTATCACTAACAATGCTCCAATAGGAGAATACTGACTCAGATTTTTCCTGAGAGAGAAGTTTAGTTGTTAGTGCAGATTATACTCAATTGAAACAAGATGTCATATCCTCTAAGATTTAACAAATAATGCTGCTATAGTAGTTGTAGTTTATTATAGATATTATCTTTTTCTCTTCCCTTCTTTTCTTCTTAGTTCTATTTAATGTAGTTATGAAGTAGCTACTATGGTCTGCTCTCATGCTCCATATAACAAATAATTGTTGATTTAAAAAAAACAACTAACAAAATTTTGAACAATCTAAACTACCATTAAAACAAAACTTACTTTTAATATAAACATACATACATCATAACAGACTCTAACATTTGAACATATATATTATACTAATATATAAACAAATAATGTTCAAAACATCTCATGGACTCTCATATTCTCTGAGAATAACAGGTTTAATGAGACCAACTAGATCATCTTCAAGAATCTAGTAATTATGACTGTTGAGATAAGAGGTGTAGTATTACAATCTCAAAACCTTAGGATAGGTCAAGAAAAAGAACCTTATATAAGGTTTACACAAGAAAACTTGATAGAGAACTCAGTATAGGATGATTTATCTTATATACTTAAAGTCCATGGTCTATGCCCTACTATTTTAGCCTATACTAAATGACCATGTGTTTTTCTTAAGATCAACATGTGTTAAACATACTGTATGACATCATCCTTTCAGATTATTTTACTAGATTTCATTATGACCTCATGACTTGGTGACCATGTCATGTGACTTGTAACAGGGTGTCTTTGTTGTCACACCAAACTCTATCCCAAAATAAAATGATAAGAGAAAAGAAAATGAAAATGAAAATAAAAGAGAGAATTTTTAGAAGAAAGTTAGGTCCAAACTTTGTAAGCCTGACATGTAGTAGGATACTTAGATAAAAGATCCAACTACTTTGAAAAAACCAGCCAATTTAGCCAATCCAGATAAATCAATTACAAAACCTATACTAATAACAATGATAACTGTATCTGAACTCATCTCTTGGGATGGTAATAAACTTACTGCTAGTGAATGAAAAGCAAGAAATGTATGGACAAAGGGACTCCTAATATACAACATCTACAATGTAATTAGGCTTGGAGCAGATGTATCAGAGATAGTTGAAAAGCTTTAGAGCTCTCTAATAAACCTGTATGACAAAACATTAGAGATGGCCAAGTTACATACAGAGGAACAATTAAGGAGTCTGTGCTTCTGTGATGGAGATGACTTCCCAAACCATATTACACTTCTTAGGCAACTGTAGCAGAAGGTAAATTCTATGGGTAGGGCAATAAGTAATGCAACAATCAGATTTATCTTGCTTAGTTCACTATCTACCTTATCCCATTTTTACTATATTATACATGAATACCCTGTTTGTGAATATACTTGTCTAGCTGGATGTATACTGAACTTGAGTCAGTGAATATAAAAGGAAAAATGTAAACTCAGCTACATTCCCTACTGTATAAAAAACCAGTGAACCTAGACATATTATATATACAAATTAGAACTGCTGGAGGCTAGAGGATGCTATTGAGAACTAATATTGGCTAGGAGGAGAAAAATAGTGATAACTCCTGCCAGGATTTGGAAGATATTGTTAGCAGCAGAATAGAAGAGGATAGGAAACTTATCAGAATAATACTAATATGAGACAATCATTGACAGTCTTAGGCACTCTGTTTCTATAACATTGTAACAGGGAATAGACAACAAAATATAGTAGTTAAACATATGCAAGAGTTTGTTATATTGATAACAATAGGTTTAGGCCTAGTAAAATAGAGATTAGAGAGCAAAGATGTTATAACTGTGATAGACTTAGGTATTATAGACCACTATTTTGTAGATTATGCTAACTTTGTTAGATATAAAGAGTTTCAAACTAGCTTGGTTGGTAGGATAGCAAAGAAGAGGACTAGCTTTGAAATAGTAGGATAAAAGATATAAAGTTAGTAGTTGAGATAGCTGATAGAAAATAATCAATGTAATACTATGGAATGTTTTGTATATGCCTGGTCTACACTCCAATCTCATCTAAATACTGAAAATCTGTGGGCTGGGCCTGGCTATGATATTCAGCAAAAATAACATTAAGACAAACTTTAGCAATAGAAGAATGACAATCTGTAAAATCTAATATAAGAAGCTTTACTACATCAAGATAGTGAGAGAGCCAAAGATTTATCTAGAAAAATCAGCATAAAAACCATATTTTATAGATGACTGACATTATAGGCTTGGACATATTGAGTTAATATGATATGAAAAGAAAGAAGTTGGTAGTGGTACTAGATATAACCAGTCAACTGTAAATAATAAGAATATATAAGAATTGTGTTTTTGGAAAGATATATATAATGATGAAGCTGTCTATGAGAAGAAGATACTTAAGTGTATATATATAGATTTATAGAAGCTGTTACCTATAATGTCTACTATAAGTATGAGATATTTTATAATATTGATGGATAACATAGCTTTATTAGATGTGTAGAGTTTTTGAAGAAGAAGATGGCTGAGACACCTCTTGAAATCTTAAAGAAGTATATAACAGAGGTAGAGTATTACAATTAAAGACTTAGTAATCAGTCAACAAAGAAATCTTGTATAGAGTTTATATAAAAGAACTTGATAGAGTTCTTAGTACAAAGTGTTTACCTAATATATGCCAGCTAGTTGGTCTATGTGAGACCTTATCTAATCTATCCTAAAGACTATACACTATTTATAATGTCAATATATAGTGAACATGCTATATAATATTATTATTTCGGAACTTTCTATATCTTTCTGTATAATATATGATTGTGTGACAGTTTGTGACATTTACATATGATGTCATGCTATACTCTAACTCTAAGTTTAAAATGAATAGAAGAAAATAAGAAAGAATAAAGAAAAATAAAGTTCTCTATCTTTAACTCCAATATGGAGTAGTTAACAGAGTAGAAGATGTGCTTTTGAAGTGATGGCCTATACACATATATCTCCAGATCTCTACACTTTTAAGCTTAGATCTTTTATGATATACTTAGTCTTGATTAGATACTTCAGCCAGTAAATTACAACTATAAGTTGCTAGATTATGAAACTGAGGTTGTCTATAGTAGAAGAAATATTTATTTTGATGAGAGATCAGCAAATCTTATGAAGAGCCCATAGTAAGCAGAGTGAGGAGAGATGAGAACCCTTTTTCTATTAGTGTATTAGACAAGAGAGTTTCTAGAAAAGATAATAGTCTAGTAAAAGTTGTAGAGAAAGAAAGGATTGATATGCAAGATGACAAATTGGAGGTTACAAAGATAGTAGACTATAATAGTAGTAGTGAGTTGTTAGTGGTGCTGAGACTTTGTCAGAAAGTGAAGTTGAAGCCTTAGTTCTAAGAGATAATATATAAGTGACAGAAGTTGAGGGTGTCACATACCATCTGACACCTACATATTTCTACCCTCTTCTAGTGTAGATCACACTCCATTCTAATTACCTATCAACCTAAAGACTAAACCTTGTATCCTCATCAATCTCATGAAGTTCCAAGTGAAAACACTCTACAGTACTTGACAACCTAGAGTAGGCACAATGAATAAGTATCATTAGATTAGCACTTCTGTATTTAAGAATAATAGCTACTATATACTGTTCTTCAGTTTGTTAATTAAATTATACTTATGCTGCACTTATATTTTACAATATTTTGAAACATTATTATTCAAGAAATACAACCACATGACAAATAGGCTAAGTACAATATCATCTATTGAAGCTAAGGTTAATTATTCACATAGTACTAACTTCCAATCTTCTGGAGTAAGTCTCTTACCTAGTCCTGTACTTCTATCTTCTATACTATTTCCATGGATAACCTAGTGAGTATGAATTGCCTCTTAACAAAATTAACAGATTGTATAGCCACCATCACAAAATCATCCCATCTCCATTCATAGCCTTCTTCTGCTGAAGCTCTGTATTTCTCTTAGCAATTTTGGTTGTTCAGTACTTAAGCAAGTAGTTTGCCAATCTAGAAATACCAACTTGTTAATCCAAACAACTGATGAGAATGACACTGATTCACCTGACCCCTTAAAAAATCCCAGAGAACTTATTAAAATCATCTGAAAATATGCTGGTAGATGACAACCATAACTAGGTGGACATATAGAAAATAGAATGACTCTTATCCCCTATAACCACTATTTCTTCTCAGTCTATAGACCTTTTAGCTAAGGTTTTCAGAAAGCTGGTAGCTAATCTTACATTAGTAACAAATCCTACACTTTCAGTTGCCAGATCCTAGATGTTGGAAATCTTTGATAAGACCAACCTGGACAAGCTAAATAATTTTCTATTCTAATGCTAACTTCATTTCTATGCAAACCCTACACAATTTACTACTGACACTGCAAAGGTAAACTTTTCCATGATCTATTTAACAAAGATAGCACAAGATTGGTTTAAGATTAGATTGGATTAGGAAAAATAGAAGATTTACCAAGACTGGCTCAAGGACTGGTCAAGATTTTTGGAAGAATTGTATCACTATTTCAGCTCATCTGACCCTATAGAGGATACTACAGTTGCACTAGACAATTTGTGGATAAAAATGAGTAATAGGATTGCCATCTATAATATTGAGTTCATGAAATATACATCCTTACTAGGTTAGGGGGACAATGTTCTCTATTACAGATACTATCAAGGACTTCTGCACCAACTATAGGATCCCATTTGTCTGAGAGAAGAAGGAAAGCCAACTACTTTCCAATCAATGTTCTCCTTGGCCATAATCATTAACAACTGTTACTAGGAAAGAAAACAGGAATGTAACTGAGCACAAAACTTCTTATCTCTGTTTTTGCTCTGCTTAATAAACCTAGTCTAGAAAAAAAACCTCCAAACTTCTCTTTCTGAATCAACATATCTAGTTGATTAGAAAGTAATGGAAGACTCACCACAAATAAACAAAAAAGCATATACTGTGGTGACAAAAGCCACTAAGTCAAGGCCTGCCCTTTATATCTGTCTGAAACCACTAGACTATCTTCTATTTTGGATGTAACCTCAGCCACTCAGTTAAAAAACTAGAATGCAGGCCACAGTAATATTTTAAATAGACAGTCATGTCTTTTAGTCTAACTAATACCTTTGTAGCCTTCCAATGGTTCATGAACAATATCTTTTCAGACTTTCTCAATATTTACATAGGTATATATCTCAATGACATTCTCATTTACTTGGATAATATATCTTAGCATTATATTAAAGAAGTGCTGCACCAGCTTCAAAAAGCTAGGCTATATGTAAAGATAGAGAAATGTGAGTTCCACTCTGACTTTATAGAATATTTAAGATACATTCTGTTTTCTTCTATTTTGTCTATATCTTCTAATAAAATCAAAATAATTTAAAATTGGCATAAACTCAAAAAAATAAAAAATGTGCAAGGCTTCTTAGAATTTGCTAACTTTTATTGTCATTTCATTTACAACTACTTGAATATAGCTACCCTACTAATCTAACTGACTCAAAAGGACACTTCTTGAAACTTTGACTCCTGTCAGGTATGGTTTACACTGGGGGTGAAAGTCCACAAGATAGGCTTGGAGATATACAGACTTATAGAATGACCTTGGCTTCAGCTTATATGCTATGCCATCTGTCTACTGCATAGTCATAACTTCAGATCAGAGAAAGAAGTCTGAGATAGGAGTAAGTACTGATTGGTATATTACCATTAAATACTGGTGACTGAGTTCAATAAGAGTTATTATCAGACTAGTGAATTACAGTATAACTACTAGTCTTATATATAAAGAGATAATATAGGAGATACTCAGGGTTTCAGTAGTATAGCCCTTATTACCCCAAGCAAGGTAGAGGTTTCAGTATTGAAACACTGACAGGAGTATAACTCTGTTATGGAAGACTGAGTCAGATAAAAGTATTTCCATCATAGAAGACAGAATACTTAGATAGATATATTACCACTATGAGGTATGTTGCAAGAAAAGTGACCAATATAGAAGGTGGGCTTGTAGATTAGATGTTGATAAGGCAGTATCACTATAAGAATGTACTTTTCTAATGGGTGAACTTAGCATATGACAGTATTTCTCCCTTAGGACTGAGCCTTTAAAGCCCTATTAAGTTTATCTGAAGAATCTTGTAATGGTGTCTAGGTCAACAATATATATCTTCTGCATCACCATGTCTTTTCCCATTTCTTCTGACATTTCTTAATATAATGCTGATATACTAGAAGAGTAGTAATAGGAGATGTAGAGAAGACACAAGGAAAAGTAATGCCTCCAGGTCTATCTGAAAGAGGCAGCAGAAGCCCACTACATTAAGTATGCTGCTTAGAAGGTGAGAAAGATAGCAGAGGCTAAGACAAGGGAGAAAGCTGGGAAAAGAAGGCTTATGGAAGAGAAAAAAAAGAAAAGGAGGTTTAATACCTCTAACAACTTTGGAATAAGATATTAGCAGAGAATTCCACTCTTTTAAAGAGAGCCAAAATATTCTAGATTGCAGAATCCAAATGTAAAGAGGTTATCTTAGGAGATGAGAAGAGATAACAGCCCTTTAAGAAAGCTAAAGGAAAACAACCATCAAGGTACTGTGAGGGTGTCAGAATCAAGATAAGAGTGCTAACCCCTATAAGAGATATGTGCATACTGGGTAGAATTGTCTGATATATGATTCAAAGTGAGTAAAGAAATTTCTTTTTGTTTTTTCTCTACTAATAGTGATTTTTTTATAGTTGTTCCCTTGTCTATACTGGATGTATCACTATCAAGTAGCAGTGTAAACCCCATATCAATACCAGCTCCCTGGCCATGATCCTTACTTATGGCAAGGTCTTAAGTGCTATAGAAAAAGCATTCTAAAAACTTGTGAAGAAGTACCAAGGTATTAGGAAGTCTCTCCAGGACTTGGTAGAGGACTAGAAGAGAAACATGGTCTAATTAGAGGGAATTGAGGCCATGGTAGAATAGAGATAAAGCTTAAAGGAGGAAAACAAAAAGGAAAATAGAGATAATGAAAAGAGGTCTGAGAATAGCCCTAGAAAAAGTTAGAAGGAAGTAGAGGAAGGAACCCTATTACTTGCCTCTTACTAGAATAGTTTTTTTATATTGTTTTTGAATTTTATTTCCTTAGTTTTTATATGCCTATACTGTGTGAGTAAGAAAATTAAGAGATAGAAATCAAAAAAAAGTCTGAAAGTTTGAAAGGAAACCCTGAAAAGTACATGGAAGCTAGGGTTAGATGAAAATAAGCAAATAGAATAGACTAAGAAATTAATAAAAGAATTCCTATTAGAAAGTGCACAGAGACAGGGGACAAGTGCAACAGTGTGATTAGAATAAAAAGAGTAGACTGGGCTTGGTGGGATATGTAATATAGAAATCAGATACCAAGTCAGAGGTATAAGTGAGTTCAGATGTGAAGATTACTTAGATTTATCTCCAGTGTCTTTATACCCTAGCCAAATCACCTTATACAGAAGTTTGCATACCTGTTAGCAATTGATTTTGGAGCTTACTATCCAAGAAATTCCATATTCAGGTTCTCTGTCAATTATAACTAGAGCAGAGTCCAGTTGTTTTCTCTTGGAGGAAAGAGTTGGATATGGCAGGTTCAAGCATAGACATATAGAAAACTAGATGAACAAAGCACATAGACTCTGGGAGACAGAGGATAAATGATAGTGTACTAGGCTAAGCAATAATTTCATAGGATTTGAAATATCTTTTGGAAAGCTTTTTTGAGGGCTGAGTAGTTTGGAAGAACTAAGCCTTAATAAAGACTTTGTCACCTACTTTGAAATTAGGAGTAGGGGAACATTGTACATTAGCAGATTTCTGATAATATTGTTGAACTATGGAAATTTCAGCTTTGAGGGTACTCTGTAACTCATCAAGGTTTACAACAAAGTTGTAGGCTCAGGAGGAAGCAATATTGCATTTAAGATGACCAGTGATGTTTGGATAATATCTATTATTAGCAAAGAATAGAGAGATATCAGTAGTAGTACTTGGAGTATTGTTGTAAGCAAACTTTGCAAGAGGTAGGAGTTTGGACCAGTTGTCTTGCTGGTAATTACAACCTATACAGAGATATTGCTTGAGAGTCTGATTCATGTGTTTGGTTTGTCCATCACTTTCAGGATGGTAATCTGAAGTGAAGTGAAGTCATATATCTAGAGCAGTGCCTAAAGAATAGAAGAAGTTTAACACAAACTCTGAGCCTCTGTTAGAGGTGACATGGGAAGAAATACCATGTTTGAAGAACACATGGAGGATAAACAGATGTGCTAAGTCCACAAATGTGATGATGTCATGGGCAGAGATAAAGATTGCCTGCTTGGTAAGCTGGCTAACTATAACTAAGATAGTGTCAAACTCAAAGGATAATAGGAGTTTCTTAATGAAGTCTATAGAACTGGAATTCCATAGTTGTTCAGAGATAGGAAGTTGTTTGAGAGATCTGTAGAGCTTGTAATATTGTAGCTTAGATTACATACAAGTAACATAGGACTTGCAGAATTGTTGTATATTAGCATAGAGACTGGGCTAGGAATATTCATAGTGAACCACTTCTAGTGTTTTGTTTCGACTATAATGTCTGGCAAGGATATGATTATGATTATACTGAAGAACATGTATGTGGAGATTATCAGCAAATAGTATATATATTCTGTTGTCAAGGAGAAGAAAACTACTTGGGTCTATAGACTATTGGCCATCTGCAAAGATTTATCTTATAGTAATTGGGTCACTAGAGAGGGCCAAAAGGATGTTTCAGTATAAAGTGTCCAGATTAACAACTGTAGCTACACAAAGAGAAGAAAAAAGAAGGACAGTAGCTTGTATGGAGGCCACAAGTTGTTGTTGAGTGAAGATTAGTTTAAAGTTGTGAGAGTTGACTATGGCATAGCCAGTATTCCCCTCTTTAGGATAGATGTCCCACTATCTAGTGAAAGCATCTAGTTTGGTACCAAGACAACCAGGATAGAACCTGATGACAAGGTTGAACTGAGAAAGATATTTGGACTACTGTGCTTGCCTCTAAGTCAATACCTTAGTAGTAGAAAAATACTCAAGGTTTTTATAATCCATAACAACATCAATGAGATAGGCTGGACTTTTTAGGTAGTGTTATCAAATTTTGAAAGCTTCAAAAATGGCAAGCAATTCCTTGCTATGTATATCATAGTTCAACTTCACTACAGTAAAAGTGCAGGAGTGAAAGGTGACAAGATGAACTTCATTTTCTTTGTTAACAATAGAAAGAATTGTAGTGAGAGCATAGTCCAAAGCATCAGTTTCTATAATGAATTGAGTATTAGGAATTCAATAAGTAAGGATAGAAGTAAAGGTGAATGCTTTCTTGAGAGAGTTGAAAGAATCATGACAAAAAGAGTCAAACTTCTAGGAAATGTCCTTTTAGGTGAGGTGTATCAATGGAATGACAATGTTCAAGTAGTTGAAGATGAAATTGCAATAGAAATTTGCAAAACCTAAAAAGGATTGAATATTCTTGACTTTCATGGGCTCTAGCCAGTCTTGAATAATCTTTACTTTGTTGTTGGACATGGTGAGGCCAGAAAGAGAAAGGATATATCCCAGGTATTCTACTAACTTAGAGTAGAATCTGTATTTCTCTGCTTTAGCATAAAGGCCAGTCTTGTAAAAATGCTTGAGTACTTCTTTAACATGCTGGTGATATTTGAACATGTTGTTTGAGTAGATGAGTATATCATCCAGATAGATTACAGTATAGATATCTAAAAGGTCAGAGAAAATGTCATTCATGAATTGCTAGAAGGCCATGGGAGTATTGGTAAGACTAAGAGGCATTACAGACCACTCAAATGATCTATAACATGTCCTAAAAGCAGTCTTTCATTTATCACTGTTGGCAATGCAAACCAAATGGTAAGTATGGTAAAGATTTATCTTTGAATAAAACTGAGCTTTGCAAGATGAGTTCAGTAGATCAGAGATGAGTGAGAGTGGATAGTGATTCTTTTTGGAAATGTGGTTAAGACTATAGAAGTCAACATAGAGGCATAGTGAACCATCTTTCTTCTGTGTGAATAGGACTGGTACACCATGTGAAGAGAAGGTTGGTCAGATAAAACCCATGTTAAGGTTTTTCTTAATGAATTTCTTGATAGCATTTTGTTCATATACTGAAAGAGAGTATATAGGACTAACTGGAGATTAAGCACCTTCTTCCAAATTGATTTAGAGATTATAAGAACAATAAGGAACAAGGACTTCAGCTTTGGTTTTACTGAAAATGTCAGTGAATTCATAATACTTAGAAGAGACATTGGAAAGATTAGAAGCTTCTGCAAGTTTTGTAGAGTTAGCCTGAATGTCCAAAGAGCAAAGATAGAGTTCAAAATTGTTAGAGTTCAGAAGTTTTGAGATGTTTGCAAAAATGCTGTAGTACTAATAATAGTAATGTTGGATTGCTCAGAAATAGATATGAAGATCTCATATACAAGTATGAAAACCACAGATTCTGATAATTACAGAGAGATATCAAGAGATGATGAACATACCAATGGTGTGTTGGCTATGACACAAGAAGGAGTAAGATTTTCCTACAAAGATGGATGAAAGTTTATTAACTCATTTACCTAGTTAATCAGTGGGTTGTGTTGGGTGAGCCAGTTGTATCCAAGGACCAAAGAGCAGAAAGAATCAAGTAGAGTGATGTTAGGAACAGACCAGCCACTGAACTAGTTATGTTAAAAGTACATAATGTCAAGCTTAGCTTTGATATCTGGCTGGTACTATATATGTACTTCATACTGTACTCCTGACAAGTGATATAAAAGTCCAGATTCATACAATCACTAGTAGGAAAAATTATGGGCAGGTTAGTAGTTTTGGAGATAGTGCTGTTTAATGAACTATCAAATAAGTGGAGAGTAACTGAAGGAGTTGCAAATATCTTTAGATAGTAAGTATTCACAAATTTCAAGCTTACAAAGCAATGAGTGGACTTAGAGTCAATAAGAGCTTGGAATAGGATTTTATTAAGGTGATCCTGACCAAGGATCAAAGAAGAAGTGAGAGAGACAAAAAGAAAATACAGATCAGAAAGAGTGGATATATTGAGTCAGATGGAACTCATTGTTGCATAGGAAAGTTCAATATGACCCTCAGTCTATGCAAAGTTCTAGGGATCACTCTCTCTATTTTTTCTGAGAGTTTCTTAAAAGTAGCTGCTGAAGGATCAGCAGTTGCTGAAGTACTATGGCTCTTAGAAGTAACCATAGTCTGCTTCTTGGGACAAAAGTCCAACTTGTAGTCTTCTACACCACAATAGAGATACAGATTTTTTTCAAGCCTCTTCTTGCACTTGTCACTAGTCAACTTGCCATTGCTAGCCAGCTTAAAAGAAAGATCCATCTGCAGAGAATTTGATTAATTCCTAGAAGTGGGAGATAAGGATGGTTTGAAGGAAGATGACTTGGCAGATGAGGCTACTGGGATGTATTTTCCTTGCTCTGAGAGGCTGTGGCATTACTAGCAGTAGAAGCTTTTTCCTAGTTTTGGGAGTAAGACTCAAGAGTTTCTTTTTCTATCTGCTTGGCATGGTGGTGTTTATGGTCATGTTTCTAGTAGTGGTAATTGATAGTCATTGTTAAAGTGTATATATCTTGGAATAAAGTGGGTTTTCCTTGTTCCTGAGTAGAGATAGGATTCTGGATCCAATTAGGGAAGCTCTAGTAATGGTAGTGATATAGAACACTATTTTCCTAACATAATTGGAAAGTATAGCATATGAAATCCATATTATAAGTGGAAATATTGTTGCTAGGTTTCATGCAGAGATTATTCAGCATGTTGGCTACTTCACTGATAGAGTCCAAAAGACCAAAATATTAATGTAGCTCATTGACAAAGAGATTCTAATTGGAGAGCTAGTCTTGTAGGATACTCTGGTCTTTTTGGTTGAGACCTATCTCAAACTAGTCCTAGATTACTTCAGTAAGATAGGTTATTGCAAAGTTGATTTTTACAATATCTATATCAAACTATGTGGAGTTGGCATAGAAATAGAGACAATATTGAAATAGAAAGTTATTGAGCTTATCAGGCTTAGTGCTACTGAAAGTGTTGGGGATATGGGCTTTAGTTCTCCTAGAATTAGTATTGGAACCAGAAGCCTAATTAGCATTAAGCATATTTGCAAGTTGACTAAGTACATCAGCCAACTGCTTATTAGTATTATCACTCCAATGAGATTTTGACCATAAGTGAGTAGAAGAAGTAGGTTTATTAGATATTAGATTAGTAATAGAATTAGTGGTGGGAGCATTCTCCTAATTAAGATCATTGTCTGTTGGAATCATACTTGAGTTAGGGATAGGTAAAACTGTCCAGCCAGGTTGGATAGTATGAGATGGAGACCTTAGAGATGATTAACCTCTTTGATGAATTTGTCTTGAGTATTGTGGAGTGTTTGGCAGATAAGCAAGATTATTACTGAAATGCAAAATAATGTTAAAAGGTGTTCTAAGCAGTGAAATTAGAGATAATATTGAAGAGTTACAGTAAGAGAAAGCTATTTAGACTTGAAGTACAAAAAAATTGTTTTGTAGATAAGACTGCAACAGAGAATTTGGCAGATGGAACTGCTCAGAAGTGACAGTAGACTTGGTAGTCTGATAATACTATCAGACCTGGTTTATACTGGGAGTGAAAGTCCACAAAAAGGCTCAGAGATATACAGACTTATAGAATGACCTTGGCTTCAGCTTATGTACTGCACTGTCTGTCTACTATATAATCATAACTTCAGATAAGAGGAAGAAGTCTGAGATAGGAGTAAGTACTGATTGGTATATCACTATTGAACACTGGGGATGTTATAGCAACCACTAGATACAAAGTCCAATGATAACACAAGCAGTAAAGCTCTTAGTTAAGCAATCAAGTGGGAAAAATCACAAGAGAACTTGACAAGGAGCCTCTGCTAAATTAGAGTCCTATTTAT
>Ga0157358_1000168_pt1 | contig 25910 bp, 18 predicted proteins | sample AttcapACBM2_FD_111484 | JGI IMG/M metagenome (GOLD analysis project Ga0157358, IMG submission 111484) | Fungus gardens microbial communities from leaf cutter ant in Botucatu, State of São Paulo, Brazil - Atta capiguara ACBM2 | ecosystem: Host-associated > Fungi > Mycelium > Unclassified ... | reverse complement strand
CCACCGAGACGCGGCTTTCGGGCACCTCAATGGCGGTAAAGCCGGGCACGCGACGCTGCAACGTCGCCAGCAGCGCAGGCTGATCGACGAACGCCCGCTGATGGAGGAAGAGCGCTTCGCGGTCGCTGACCGCAATAACGTCATTATGAAACACCCCCTGGTCGATGACCTGCGGGTTCTGCTGGGCAAAGATCGTGTGGCGCTCGTCAAGCTGATGCAGCCTGGCAACGGCCTGGCTCGCCTGCAGCGTCTGGCGCGCGGGATAACGTCCCGGCGCGATGCCGCCGTTATCGTCGCGTCCGTAAACAAAGAGCTGCAGGCTGCGTTCGCCATACTCGGCACCGAGGCGGTTATGGTTCGCGGCCCCTTCGTCGCCGAACAACGCCACCTGCGGCAGCGCGTCGTGCACGTCGAAATGCTGAGGATCGCGAAAGATAGCGCGCAGCAGCCGGGCGGTCTGCGGCGCCTCCATGGCGCGATGGAATTTGTTGTTCAGGTTGGCGACGGTGAAATGCACGCGCCCGTCGGCGCTGTCGGCCGAGGGCGACACCGTCGCCGCGTTGGCCACCCACATCGCCGAGGCGGAGCTGACCGCTGACAGCAGCCCGGGCGACGCCTTCGCCGCCTGCGCCAGCACCTGTTCGTCGCTGCCGCGGAAGCCGAGCTGACGCAGCAGCGGCAGGTTCGGCCGCTCGTGCGGCGGGATCACCCCCTGCACAAAGCCTTTGTCCGCCAGCGCCTTCATCTTCAGCAGACCCTGCTTTGCCGCCAGGCGCGGGTTCGACGGCTGATGCTGGTGGCGCGTCGAGGCCTCGTTGCCGAACGACAGCCCGGCATAGTGGTGCGTCAGGCCGACCAGCCCGTCGAAGTTCGCTTCTGTGGTTTTCATGCCTGCTCCTCGCGCGCGGAGAAATCGAGCCCTGGCGAAAGCGCGGCGGGCAGCGTCAGGTCGGGCGTCTCCAGCGACGCCATCGGCCAGGCGCAGTAGTCCGCCGCATACCAGGCGCTGGCGCGATGGTTGCCGGACGCGCCGATGCCGCCAAACGGCGCGCTGCTCGCCGCACCGGTGAGCGGCTTGTTCCAGTTTACGATCCCGGCGCGCGCCTCCAGCAGCAGCTGGTCGAACTGCGCGCGCGACGGCGAGATTAAACCGCAAGACAGGCCGTAGCGCGTTTCGTTGGCGAGGCGGATCGCCTCATCGAAGCTGTCGTAGCGAATGACGTTAAGCAGCGGGCCGAACACTTCTTCGTCCGGCAGGCCGCGGACCTGCGTGACGTCGATGATGCCGGGAGACAGCAGCGCGTTGCTGCGCTGCGGCCAGCGCATCTCCAGCAGCGGTGTGCCGCCGAGCGCGACGCGCTGCTGCCACGCCTGATAGATCTTCTCTGCCGCCTCGACGGAGATGGCGCTGCCCATAAAGGGCTGCGGCTCGGCGTTCCATGCGCCAGGCTGCAGCCGCGCGCTGACTTCCAGCAGCCGCTGCAGGAAGGCGTCGCCCGCCGCGCCGCGCTTCACCAGCAGACGGCGCGCGCAGGTGCAGCGCTGCCCGGCGGTAATGAACGCGGACTGGACAGCGATATGCACCGCCGCGTCGATATCCGCCGGATCCTCGACGATCAGCGCATTGTTGCCGCCCATCTCCAGCGCCAGCATTTTCTCCGGCTGGCCGGCGAACTGGCGATGCAGTTGGTAGCCGGTTCCCGCGCTGCCGGTAAAAAGCACGCCGTCGATCTGCGTTTCCGCCGCCAGCGCCTGTCCGGTGGCGCGCGCGCCCTGCAACAGCGCCAGCACGCCGCGCGGCAGCCCCGCTTCCAGCCAGAGGCGCACGGTTTTCTCCGCCGTCAGGGGCGTCAGCTCGCTCGGCTTGAACAGTACGCAGTTGCCCGCCAGCAGCGCCGGCACGATATGGCCGTTAGGCAGATGGCCGGGAAAGTTGTAGGGGCCGAATACCGCCAGCACGCCGTGCGGGCGATGGCGCAGCGAGCTTTCGCCCTCGTGCTGTTCGCCGGTGCGCGTGTGGAAAGCCTTCACAGAGATAGCGATCTTATTGATCATCGCCTGCACTTCGGTCAGCGCCTCCCAGCGCGGCTTGCCGGTTTCGGCGGCGATGGTTTCCGCCAGCTCGGTTTTGTGGCTCTCCAGCAGCGCGGCGAAACGCTCGGCCAGCGCCTGACGCTCGGCGAAAGGTCGGCGCGCCCAGCCGGGAAACGCCTCGCGGGCGGCTGCCGCAGCCTGCGCGATCTGCTCCGCCGTGGCGGCCTCGCCCTGCCACAGCGTTTCGCCGAACACCGGATCGATTTTACGCAAGGCATCCCCGCGGCCCGGCTGCCATTCGCCGTTAATCATTTGCGTCATGCTTTTTTCTCCTCGCCGCCCAGCGTCACCACGCGCAGGCTATCGCCCGGCTCAACGTGCAACGCCCTGAGCTGATTCTCATTAAGTACCACGTCGTGCTGCTCGATGCGCGCGGGCAGCAGCGCGACGCGGAAACGGTGATAGTCCAGATTCGCCACCAGACAGAGCGGCGCATGTTCGTCCGGTTCGCCGAGCACGGCGCTGCGCACATGGCTTTTACGGATGGCGCGAATGTCGTCGATTTCGCACTCCAGCGTCGGGCCGCCGTCGAAGATGTCGATATAGTTGCGGTAGCGGAATCCCTCCGCCTCCAGCACCGCGCGCGCGGGCGCGGTCTTCTCATGCACCTGGCCGATTACCGCCCGCGCCTCTGGCGACAGGTAGTCGATATAGAGCGGATGCTTCGGCATCAGCTCGGCGATAAAGGCTTTCTGGCCGGTGCCGCTGAGGAAGTCGGCCTTGCGAAACTCCATAGAGAAGAAGCGGCTGCCGACGCTCTCCCAGAAAGGCGAATGCCCCGCGTCGTCGCTGACGCCGCGCATCTCCGCCACCACGCGATCCATAAACTGGTGGCGGAAGTTGGCCATAAAGAGAAAGCGCGACTTCGAGAGCAGGTAGCCGTTTTTGCCGTCGCGGTAGTCGGGATCGAGAAACAGCGTGCAGAGTTCGCTGCTGCCGGTATGGTCATTGCTCAGCGACAGCGTCGGCAGCGCCGCGTAGACGTTGAGTTCTTTCGAGGCGTGCACCTGGGTGCCAACGCGAAAGTTATACCAGGGCTCCTGCAGTCCGACCGCCACCTCAATGGCGCAGATGCCCACGGCGCGATTATCTTCACTGTCCGCCAGCACGAAGACGTAGCCCTGTTCGGCGCGCGGCAGCGCACCCTGCCAGGTCTGCAGCGAGCGCTCGATGCGCGCCTGCAGCGTGGGGCTGTCAACCGGCAGCGAGGTCAGTCCGCCGCCGGTTTTGCCGGCCAGCGCCAGGAGCTGCGCCAGATCGTCATGTTCAACAGGACGAATCACCATCATGATGTCGATCCTCGCGCCAGGTGTTCACAGGCGACGGCAAAGCGCGCCATGCCGGTTTTGACTTCCTCTTCGCTGATATTCAGCGCCGGCGCGAAGCGCACCACGTTAGCGCCGGCGATCAGCACCATCACGCCCTGCTCGGCGGCCGCCAGGTTAAACTGCTTCGCTTTACCGGCATAATCCTCGTTCAGCACCGCGCCGATCAGCAGGCCCAGGCCGCGTACCTCTTTGAACAGATGCAGCCGCTGATTAATCTCCTCCAGCGCCTCGACGATCCACTGATGGCGTTCAGTGACGCCCGCCATGGTCGCAGGCTGGTTGATCAGCTCCAGCACCTTGCCCGCCACCGCGCCCGCCAGCGGATTACCGCCGTAGGTGGTGCCGTGGGTGCCGACATTCATCACCTGCGCCAGATCTTCGCGGGTCAGCATTGCGCCGATAGGGAAACCGCCGCCCAGCGCCTTGGCGGTGGTGAGCACATCCGGCGTCACGCCGTAGTGCATATAGGCGTAGAGCGAACCGGTGCGGCCCACGCCGCTCTGCACTTCGTCAAAAATCAGCAGCGCCTGGTGCTGGTCGCACAGCGCGCGCAGACCGCGCAAAAAGGAGGGATCGGCAGGCAGCACGCCGCCTTCGCCCTGAATCGGTTCGACGATCACCGCGCAGGTGTTGTCGTCGATCAGCTGTGCCGCCGCTTCCAGATCGTTAAACGGCGTATGGCGGATATCGGGCGGCAGCGGCGCGAAATCTTTTGAGTAGGCGGGCTGACCGCCAGCGGAAACGGTAAACAGGGTGCGGCCGTGAAAGGCGTTATTAAAGGCGACGATGCCGCTTTTATGCGCGCCAAAACGATCGTGTGCCGTTTTACGCGCCAGCTTCAGCGCCGCCTCGTTGGCTTCGGCGCCGGAGTTGCAGAAGAAGACGCGGTCGGCGAAGGTGGCGTCGATCAGCAGCTTCGCCAGCCGCAGGATCGGCTCGTTGGTGTAGCCGTTGCCGGTATGCCACAGGCGCGACGCCTGTTCGGTCAGCGCCTGCTGCAGCGCCGGGTGCGCGTGACCCAGTGCGTTAACCGCAATGCCGCCGGCAAAGTCTATATACTCTTTGCCGTTCTGATCCCAGAGGGTCGAGCCCGATGCGCGTACCGGTACAAAGTTCGCTGGCGCATAGACCGGCACCATCCATTGATCGAAATCGTGACGCGAAACCTGCAGTGACATAACTGTTTCTCCTGCCTTCCCGCCCGGCGCACCGGTGAGTAAAGCGAATGTTTTAAATTTGTGAAATTCGGGTGAACACAGCCCTACTGTAAAGTGCAGCTTGCGTGCCAGCAAAGCGAATAAATGCATAAAAGAGGGAGGGCAACGAAATATCAATAACTTAGAATCATACGATATTCACTTTAAATGCATATATAGTGAATAATTTCGTGAGCGCCGCGCCTGCGCCGCATATTCCGCAGCAGATTTATGCAGTTGCCGGAGTAAATATTGCTTTTGTGATCGCTCCTGACTTTTATGTTCAAATTCAGGCAAAAAACGCACTTTATAAGTGCAGCGCGCTCTGTTTCAGGGCAGATCGCTCGCATAAAAGAGGGAATCAGATTTAATGCCAAAAGAAATAAGTCTGGTCAGGCTGAGGGCATACTCCCGTGTGGAAAAACGCCAGGGGTTTTATTAACCAGGTTTCAGCAAATAAATATCATGGGTTAAAACAATTATTACTGACGTTATTATCAATGCAGCAATAAGAATTAATGATGGTCACTTAATTTGTAAGCAAGCTAATTATTAGAGCATTACTCTTAGTCTGGCATTTGAACTTTTTCGGTAAAGCTTGATTTTCATTTGGGATTGGCTAGCCGTTCGAAAAGGTGCATGCGCATAAACAAACCTCACCAAATATCGGATAAACTCTCTTTAAAATCAATACATTGAATCGACATCCTTTCATTAATCCTTTTACTGCCGATAATTTCCGCCGCGCCGAGGAGATCAAAAAACAAACAACACAAACAGTGAAATTGCATTTGAAATATTCAGTTACACTTATTGCACTAGGTCAACTTATCCTTTTGTGTCATTTTTCTTTCACCCCAGATAGCGGGGAATAATAACTAACAAAGACAGGGTAAATATAAATGATGAAGCGCGCGTTAGCGGCGGCAGTGGTGTCGTCTCTTGTTGGAATATCTGCCGGCCAGGCAGCGGAGATTTATAATAAAGATGGCAACAAACTCGACTTAGTGGGAAAAATTAACGTCTCGCACCTGTTTTCCAACGACAGCAGCAACGATGGCGATACCTCTTCCTATACGCGCCTCGGCTTTAAGGGCGAAACCAAGATTACCGACCAGCTGACCGGCTATGGCTTCTGGCAGTATCAGTACAGCCTGCGCAACTCGGAAGGCAGCGACGCGCAGAACGGCAACCGCACCCGTCTCGGCTATGCCGGTCTGAAGTTCGGCGACGCCGGCTCGCTCGACTATGGCCGCAACTACGGACTGGTCTACGACGCGTTCGCCTATACCGATATGCTGCCCTTCTTCGGCGGCGATTCCGGCTACACCGACGCCTTCCTGGCAGGACGCTCCACCGGCCTGCTCACCTGGCGCAACAAAGATTTCTTCGGCCTGATTAAAGGACTGAGCCTGGCGGCGCAGTATGAAGGTAAAAACGATCGCGCCGGCAACACCGACGGCGTGCGCCGCTCCAATGGCGACGGCTACGCCCTTTCCGCCAGCTACGCCTTCGATTTCGGCCTGAGCTTTACCGGCGCCTACGCCAGCCTCGATCGCACCGAAGCGCAGAATGCGGCGGCGCGCGGCGACGGCGACAGAGCGCAGAACTGGGCGACGGCGGTGAAATATGATGCGAATCAGATCTATCTGGCGGCGATGTATGGCGAAACCCTGAACGCCACGCCGATCAGCGGCGGCTTCGCCAACAAAGCGCAGAACTTCGAAGCGGTGGCGCAGTATCAGTTCCTGAACGGCCTGCGCCCGTCGATAGGCTACGTCTCATCTAAGGGCAAAGAGATTGAGAATATCGGCGACGCCGACATCTTCAAATATGTTGCAGTGGGCGCCACCTACTACTTCAACAAAAATATGTCGACCTACGTGGAGTACAAGATCAACCTGCTGGACGACAACAACCCGCTGGGTCTGAAGACCGACGATATCACCGCCGTCGGCCTGATCTACCAGTTCTGATAAGGTTTTACCCTCACTCTGCGCCCGGTCCGTGTCAACCGGGCGCGCAGGGCCGCGCAAGCGGCCTTTTTTTGCTCCCCGCAGAGGCGTGCCGCCAGGGGTAGGTCAGACGGTAGTAGGCGTCGGGGCGCAGCGGCGTCGGCAGCGTCTCCTCTTCCCCCGCCATTTCCCGCAGGCTGATCTCGATATTGGCGCAGATCGCATCCATCGGCAGATGGTTGTTTTGATAGCCGAATGGCATCTCCAGCTCTTCCGCCAGCGTATCGAGCGACAAAAAGGTGTAGGAGATAAACATCGACACCAGCGGCGTCATGTAATGCAGATCGGGCGCCAGCGCGAAGGGCAGCAGCGTGCAGAAGAGATAGACGGTGCGGTGCAGCAGCAGGCCGTAGGCGAACGGCACCGGCATGCTCGCCAGCCGTTCGCAGCCGCCGAGCACCGCCGCCAGCTGATTCAGGCTCTCGTCGATATTGCTCCACACCAGATCGCTGATTTTGCCCTGGCGACGCTGATCCGCCAGCCAGTGCGAGAGCTGAAGGTGCAGCATATTGGTCGGCGAGCGGCGCGACAGCACCCAGTCGGCATCTTCCCCGAGCAGCCTCTGCAGATCGGCGCGCGCGTCGCTGCGCCGCAGCTGGTGCTTCAGGCTGTAGCAGAACGCCAGCAGCAGCGCCTGAATGCGCGGCGCCTCATCAGGAAAGAGCGCCAGCACCTGACGCTGTAGCGTGCGACAGGCGATCAGCAGCGCGCCAAAAAAATGGCGCGCCTCGCTGAAGCGCGCGAAACAGACGCTGTTGCGAAAACCGAGAAACACCGCAATGGAGACGCCGAGCAGGCTAAAAGGCGCCAGCGTCAGCTTTATGCCGAGCGTCTCGTACCAGTTGAGCAGCCAGAGCGCGAGCAGCGACATCAGCAGGTTGAGAAACAAACGAAATGAAATAACAGGCAGCACAGAGCCGTGCCAGGCGAACAAACGAACGAACCAGTGGCGATGGGGACGAACGATCATGATCTGCAGGTGACAAGGGATTTTGCGGCGATTCTGCGACTTTCCCGCCCGCCTGACCAGCGATAAATTGTGACAATTGTCACAATTTATCGCTGGCCGCGCATATGCTGTCAGGGCGCCATAATATCGAAGCGATCGGACGCCGCACCGGCATCGGCCTGCATCGGCGGCTGCACCTTCAGGGTGATCCAGTTCGAGGTGACGCGCTGCTGCTTATCATCCTCCAGCGTCACCGACAGGCGATACTCGTTGCTGGCGCCCGGCGAGTCGTCCCAGGCGGGCACGATCAGGCTCCAGCCCTGCGGCTGGCTGTTATTGGCGGGCGGCGTCAGGCTCAGCGCCTGGGTATCGCCCTGCCAGCTCACCGCCTTAATCGGGTTGCTGTGGCGGATCTGCAGCTTCAGCGGCAGGCTTTCGCCCGGCGTCAGCTGCCACGGCGGCGTGGCGAGAAACACCGACAGAGTTTTGCGCTGGCGAAAATCGAGCACCGGCGTATCGGAACGGGTGACGCGGTCATAGCGGCTGCCGCGCAGCGAACGCGCCTCGGCGACGTTGCTCGCCTCCAGCTGCTTGCTCAGCGCTACGCCGAAGCGATAGTTAAGCTTTAACCCCAGCTGATCCTGCGTCTCGCCCGCGCTGCTGGTCTTGTGGCTGGCCGACAGCGTCACCAGCGGCACTGGCGTATAGGAGAGGCCGAGCGACAGCGCGGAGGGGTTGTGATAGCGGTTGCCGCTGTGAAAGAGATCGACGTTATCGCCGAGATACTGCTCCCAGCTCAGCGACACGCCGAGCTGACGATAGAACGGCAGATAGCTCTGGGTGGTGATGTCGTAGCCGCGCGCCATGCGCTGCTGCTCGGTGTCGCCGCTGTTCTTCCAACTGCCCACCGGGTGATAGTAGTTGGCGGAGAAGCGCAGATTCTCGTTCCAGGCTTCAGTGCCGAGCGAGGCGCGCTGCTGGCCGATATCGAAGCTGCGATCGAGAAAGGCGTTATAGCCCAATAGCCAGTTTGGCGTCACCCAGCGCTGGCCCAGCCCGACGTTGCCCACCAGCCCGTCGCTGGTATCGCGCACCCCTACCTGACTAAAGGTGAGATGGCTGCGCTCGTCCGCCAGCGCGGTGAAGAGATCGCCGCCGGTGCCGGTAAAGCTGCCCTGCATATCCACCATCAGATCGAGCTGGGCGTTGCCGTAAGGCGACAGCAGCGACTGCCCTTCGCTCTCGACGCGATTCGCCACCTCGTCGCGAAAGTGGTTGAAAGCCCAGACGCCCGCCTGCTGGCCGAAACTGGTGCTGTTGTCGCCGTTCTGGCTCGCTTCGCCGATGTCTTTGGCGATAGCGGCGAGCCGCTTGTTCCACTCGTCGTCGCTCTGCGCGTTGCCCAGCGACGGCAGCGCCGCCAGCTGCTGGTTAAAGCGAGCCGGATCCTCGAAAGGCGTCTCCGCCACGGAGGCGGTGCCGGTGAAAGCCTGCGCCGCAGGCACAGCGGAAAGGATCGCCGCGACAAGGGGCGAAGAGGCAAAAAAAGCACGGGCAAAGCGATGAAAAAACATAGCGTCTTATCGGGTTTTTCGGCTAATTAACGAGACCTGTCTCACAAAATGGCTTGAGTCAACTTTAACACATCGTGATGAATTTGCAGAGAAAGGCGGTGAAAAGCGGAAAAACCAGGGGAAAAGCTGGATAAACTCGGATTTATCCAGCCTGAAGGCGGCGTCAGGAGAAGATGAGCCCGCCATCGACGTTAATGGTCTGGCCGGTAATGTAGCGCGCGTCGTCAGAGGCGAGAAACGCCACCAGCCCAGCGACATCCTCCGGCTGACCGGCGCGCTTCAGCGGAATATTCTCTACCCACTCCGCCATTAGCTCGCCCTTGCCATATTTTTTCTCATCGGTGCTGAGGATCTCGCCCCAGACGCGGTCGTTATAATCCCACATCTCGCTCTCGATAATGCCGGGACAGAAAGCGTTCACGGTGATGTGCCAGGGCGCCAGCTCCAGCGCCAGACTCTGGGTAATGCCGATCACCCCCATCTTGCTCGCCGCGTAGTGCGGCGTGTAGATAAACCCCTGACGCCCCTGGCCCGAAGAGGTGTTGATCAGGCTGCCGCCGTTCTGCTTCACCATATACTTCGCCGCCTCGCGACAGCAGAGCCAGACGCCGGTGGTATTCACCGCCAGCACTTTCTCAAAATCCGCCTTCGGCATAGCGTCGAAGCGGTCGATAGTGATCACGCCCGCGTTCTGAATCGACACATCGATGCGGCCGAAGCGGTCAAACGCCTGCTGATAAAGTTGCTGGACCGCGGCTTCGTCGGTGACGTCCGCCTGCAGCGCCAGAATATCGCTGCCGTACTTCTCCTTTAGCGCTTCGGCGGTGGCGAACACCCGCTCGGCGTTGGAGACCATCACCAGGTTCGCGCCGTCGCGCGCGAAGCGCGCCGCGATGCCGGCCCCGATGCCGCGACAGGCGCCGGTAATTACTACGGTTTGTCCTTGAATATTACGCGTCATGTTGCCCTCCGCTTATCCATGACTAACTTCAGATACCGATGTCGACTGCTGCTTTTTTTCATGGCGACGCAGCAGCACCACTTTGCTTTGCAACCGTTGCTGGAACTGATCGATCACCACGGCGGTGACAATCACCAGCCCCTTGATCACCATCTGCCAGAAGTCGCTGACGCCCATCATCACCATGCCGTCGGCGAGGAAGACGATCACGAAGGCGCCGATAATCGAGCCGGAGACGCGGCCGCGACCGCCCGCCAGCGCCGTGCCGCCCAGCACCGTGGCGCCAATGGCGTCCATCTCGAACATATTGCCGGTCATCGGATGGGCGGTTTGCAGCTGCGACGCCACCACCAGCCCCACCAGCCCGGCGCAGAGGCCGGAGAAGGCGTAGACGAAAATCTTCACCTTCACAATCGGCACGCCCGCCAGCCGCGCGGCCGATTCGTTGCCGCCGGTGGCGTAGATATAGCGCCCCAGCGGCGTTTTGCGCGTCAGGTAGAGCCCGAGCAGCAGAAAGCCCACCATCAGCCAGATCGGCAGATAGATGCCGAGCAGCGTGCCGGAGCCGAGAAAGGCGAAGCCGGTATTGCCGAGCGCCGGCAGACCGACCAGGTTGGCGTAGGTGCTGCCGTCGTTGAACAGCAGCGCCGCGCCGCGCGCCACATACATCATGCCCAGGGTGCAGATAAAGGGCGCGACGCCGAGCCGGGTGATCACCGCGCCGTTCACCAGCCCGATAATCACGCCAAACAGCGCCACCGCGAGGATCACTTCCGGCACGTTGAGAAACAGGGTGTTGCCGCCCCACAGCGGCACGCCGCTGGTGAGCAGTGCGCCCGCCACCATGCCGCAGATGCCCGCCACCGCGCCCACCGAGAGATCGATGCCGCCGGTGAGGATCACCAGCGTCATGCCGATCGCCAGCAGCCCGGTAATGGCGACGTGCTGGGTCATAATCAGCAGGTTCGACGGGGTAAGAAAGTTCGGCACCATGACGCTGAAGAAGCCGATGACGATCAGCAGCGCGATAAAGGTGCGCGCTTTCAGCAGGTACATATAGAGCAGGTATTTTTGGTTCATCATCTCTCCTGCGGGCGATCGACGTCGCCCGTCATGCCTGGTAAACCGGCGGCTTAGTCATGCGGCGTTGAGGCCGTAATCAGTTTTTCGCGCGTAACCTCAGCGCGGGGTAAATCGGCGGTGATACGGCCGTCTGCCATCACCAGCACGCGGTCCGCCAGCGCCATCACCTCATCCAGTTCGGAAGAGGAGAACATCACCGCCAGCCCCTGCTGCGCCAGCGTGCCGATCAGGTGATAGACGTCGGTTTTCGCGCCAACGTCGATGCCGCGCGTCGGCTCGTCCAGCAGCACCACCTGCGGCCCGGTCATCAGGGCCTTACCCAGCACCACCTTCTGCTGGTTGCCGCCGCTCAGCGAGGTAATCGGCAGCTCGGGATCGCTGACCTTGATCGCCAGATGCTGGATCATTTCGTCGACGCGCCGCTTCTCTTTGGCCGGATGCAGCAGGCGCAGCGCGCGGCGAAAGCCGCGCAGGCTGAGGTCGGTCAGCGTCATGTTGGCGGTGATCGACATCAGCTGCACCACGCCTTCGCCCTGGCGATCCTCCGGCACCAGCGTAATGCCGCGCTTCAGCCGCTGCTGAAAGCTGCACCGCTCCAGCGCGCTGCCCGCCAGCCGCACCTTGCCCGACTGGCAGTGCATCAGGCCGATCAGCCCTTTGAACAGCTCGGTGCGCCCGGCGCCCAGCAGGCCGTAAATGCCGATCACTTCCCCTTTGCGCAGCGAGAAGCTGACGTCGTTGAGCCGGTAGCCGCCGTTCTGATGCAGCGCGGTCAGGCCGTCTACCTCCAGCACCGTTTCGCCCTGCGCCGCCGCCTGATAGTCGAAGTGCTTTTTCTTGTCGCCGACCATCTGTTCGATAATCCAGGGCACGCTGGCGTCGCGCACCTCGCGCTCGCTGATAAAGCGGCCGTCGCGGAAGATGGTGATGTGGTCGCCGATCTCCATCAGCTCCTCCAGCCGGTGCGAGATATAGATGATGGTGACGCCGCGCCGCTTCAGCTGCTCAATAACGTTGAACAGCACCTTCACCTCCGACTGGCTGAGCGCGCTGGTCGGCTCGTCCATAATCAGCACGCGCGTATCTTTCGAGAGCGCCCGCGCGATCTCCACCAGCTGCTGATGGCCGATGCCCAGCTCGCCCAGCGGCGCGTAGGGATCGACATCCAGCTCCAGCCGCTCCAGCAGCGACTTCGCCAGCGCATACTGATACTTCTCGTTGATCACGCCGCGCTGGAAGAACTCGTTGGCGATAAAGATGTTGTCCATCACGTTCATATTGGGAAACAGGTTCAGCTCCTGAAAGATAATGCTGATGCCCTGTTTTTCCGCCTGGTGCGTCGAGGAGAGCGATACCGGCTCGCCGTCGAGCAGGATTTCGCCGCTGGAAGGGGTCTCTACCCCGGCCAGCATCTTCATCATGGTGGATTTGCCCGCGCCGTTTTCGCCGATCAGCACGTTGACCTTGTTGCGATAGACGCGATAGTTGACCTGATCGAGCGCGGTGACGCCGGGATAGATGCGCGACAGGCCGTGCGTCTCGATAATCACCTCGCCGTCCGCTTGTGGATGCTGCATAACCGCTCCTTACTGCCGCGCGATGGCGACAGGCGTCACGTTCGGGATCTGCTGCGGCACATCCCAGCTGCTGAATACGCCCGTCAGCTGCACCTTGTCGCCCACTTTCGGCTTAAAGGCGGTCATCATGCTGGAGGCCTGCTGATTGATGGCGCGGCCGTAGTCGCCGAACAGCACCTGGTCGTTAAAGTCCTGATAGCTCGCCCCTTTATAGGCGTCGCGCAGCGCGGTGCCGGGAATAATCGGTCCGGTCTGCACCGTGATGTTGTCGCCAGAGGCGTCTTTGACCGTCATACGACCGCTGCGCGACGTGGTATTGACCGCCGTCACGTCGCCGCTGACGCTGACGCTAAACACGCAGGGGTTTTCCGCCTGACTGCGATAGCCCAGCGTGCTGCAGGCGGTGTCGAAATCTTTCGCCGCCTGCAGCGCCTTCAGCAGTTCGGCCGCCGGTTTCGCGTCGCGCTGCACCTGCGGCACTAGCTGTTCGCGCCAGGTCTGGGCGATATTCGCCATCTTCGGGTTCGGCGGATTTTTCAGATCCGCCAGCTCCTGCTGCGACACAATGCGGCAACCGCTGAGCACAATCATCGGAAGCAGAAGCCAGAGTCGTCTGTCCATGGGGTTCTCCTGACGTCCGTCCAGGACGGGCGCCGCTGCAAGGGGGTTACGACTTAAAGTTGAAGTCCTGCACGCCGCTGGCGTTATCCGGCGTAATCAGGATGCCGCGGAACATCACGCGCTGCTTCGCCGGCTTGACCCCCTTCTGAATAAAGTTATCCAGATCGGTGACGCCCTGCGCGGCGATCGCCTGCGCCTGCAGCATCACCGTGGCTTTCAGCGTGCCCGCCTTCACCGCGTCGCGCTCGTCGTTGCTGCCGTCGATCCCCACCACGGTGACGTCGTTGCGGCCCGCCGCCTTCAGGGCGGCGATCGCGCCCAGCGCCACGGGTCCGTTGCCGCAGATCACCCCTTTCACATCGGGATGCGCCTGCAAAATGCTGTCCATGATGCGCTTGCCGTCGATCAGGGTGCCTTTCGCATCCTGGCGCGCCACGCTCTGCATATCGGGATACTGGTCCAGCACCTGATGGAAGGATTTCGAACGCGTCACGCAGTTGTTGTCCGCCAGGTTGCAGGTCAGCTCGGCATATTTGCCCTTCTCGCCCATCTTCTCGACGAACACGGTGGCGACGTCGGAACCGGCCTGGAAGTTGTTATGGGTGATCTGCTCCAGCGCCACGTCGTCGACCGGAATTTCGCGGTTGATCAGCACTACCGGAATACCGGCCTCTTTGGCCTTTTTGATCGCCGCGACGCTGGCGGTGGAGTCGGCGTTGTCGAGAATAATGCCCTGCACTTTTTTGCCGATGGCGGCGTCGATCAGCTCGCTCTGCTTCTTCACGTCTTCGCCGTGCGACAGCACCGAGGTTTTGTAGCCCAGCTCTTGCGCCTTGAGGTTGGCGCCCTTGGCTTCCGAAGCGTAATAGGGATTATCCAGCGAGTTGACGAGGATCATGATGGTGCCTTTCTCCGCCGCGAAGCCGGCGCTGGAGAAGAGGCTGGCGGCGATCGCGGTGCACAGCAGGGAGCGGATTTTCATGGCGATATTCTCTCTTCTATTTGTAGGGGGGTAAGGCTTTGGGGCTGGTGCTGCATTACCAGATAGTGAAACCGCCATCGATCATCAGATCGGCGCCGGTAATCATGTCGCTGCCGTTGCTGGCGAAAAACAGCACGGCGGCGGCGATTTCGTCGGTGTAGGCGAAGCGGCCTAACGGGATGAGTTTTTTCATCGCTTCGCCCTTTTCGCCGCGCCAGGCTTTTTCGCCCATCGGCGTCAGCACCACGGTGGGCGACAGGGTATTAACGTTAATGCGGTGCGGCGCGAACTCCTTCGCCATCACTTTGGTCATGCCGAGCAGGCCCGCCTTCGCGGAGGTGTAGGCGACGTGATTGTCGATGGCGATCGAGGCCGCCTGCGAGGCGATATTGATGATTTTGCCTCCCTTGCCCGCCGCGACCATGCGTTTGCCCGCCGCCTGCGCGCAGAGAAACGGTCCGGTCAGGTTGACGGCGATCTGCTTCTGCCATTCGGCAAAATCGGTTTCCAGCACCGGCTGCAGCATCACGTAGCCGGCGCAGTTGACCAGGATATCGATCTGGCCGTAGTGCTGCTCCACCTCGTCGAACGCCCTCTCCACCGACGCCGGATCGGTGACGTCGCAGGTGACGAACTGCACCCTGTCTGCGTCGAAGCTGTCGCGCGGGCTGGCGACCTTTTCCGCTTCGAAAGGGGGATAGAGCAGCGCCAGACGCGCCCCTTTCGCCAGCAGCATCTCGTTGCTCGCCATGGCGATACCCCCGAGTCCGCCGGTCACCACCGCCACTTTGCCGCCAAGATCCATCGCGCTGTCGACGCCGTAGCGCAGGTTTACGTCATATTCGCTGCTCATCTGTTCCTCACTTGTGTCGTTGCCGGCGGCCGCTCCAGTTAAAAACGGATTTTTTCCGGACTTACGGGATATTTGATTTTCGAACAAAAATATAAGCTATCGAATCGCAATGGTATGTGGGTGAGATCAAATTTCATACACCTCGCGAAAATTATTTTTATCCCTTTGTTTTCGCGTGATATAGCGTAAACCGCATAAAACGGGCATGGATAAAGGCGCTATGCGAACCCTGCGCTTTCAAAGAGATGCGAGATTTTCATTTTCATTCGAAAACAAATGGCGCGCCGGGCTGCCTCGCATTCGCTAAAAGTGCGGGGTAAACTCAGCGTCAGGCATCAATTCGCCGGATATGACCGTGATTGAGAAGAGGGAGCATTTCGATTGAAAAGCAAAATTGAGCAGCTTGCCGATATGCAGCAGCGCCGCGAAAAGATTCTGGAGATGATCCGCGAAGACGGCACGGTGACGGTTAAGGCGCTGACGGAGGCGTTCGGCCTGACGGAGGCCACTATCCGTACTGACCTGAGAATGCTGCAAAAGCAGGGGTTTGTGCAGCGCTATCACGGCGGCGCGACCCTGATGACCGGCAAGCAGAATACCGGCGCGCTGCTGCTGGAGCGGCAGACCCATCTGGAGGAAAAAGAGGCGATCGGCCGACTGGCGGCGCAGCATATCGAAAACGGCGACACGGTGATTTTCGATTCGGGCACCACGACTACCGCCATCGCCGAGGCGATCGGCCATATTCGTCGCCTCTCGGTGGTCACCACGGCAGTGAATATCGCGCTCAAGCTGGGCGGCGAGCCGGGCATCAACATTTTGCTTACCGGCGGCACCTTTAAATTCCCGACCCTTTCTACCTCCGGCGAAAAGGCAGCGAGCTTTTTTGAAAACGTGCTGGCGCAAAAGCTGTTTCTCGCCACCGCCTGCATTTCGCCACGCCTCGGTCTCAGCTTCCCCAGTGAAACCGACATCAAGGTGAAAATGGCGATGATCAACTCTGCCAGCACGGTCTACGTGGTGGCGGACTCCAGCAAAATCGACAAGGTGTCGATGTTCGCGCTGCCCTGCGACTGGAGCCATATCCACTATCTGATCACCGACGACGGGATCAGCGCGGCGCAGATCGCCGCCTTTGAGGCGCTCGGCGTCAACGTGCTGGTGGCGTCGCTGCCGCAGGCGCAGCGGCGCGCGGTTTAGGCCTGCGCCGCTGCGGCCCGCTGCGCCGCTGCGGCGTAGCGCACCACCTCGCCGACAATCAGCAGCGACGGCGAGACCGGCCGCTGCTGCGCCACCGTCTGCGCCAGCCCGGCCAGCGAGGTGATCAGCACCCGCTGATCCGCGCGCGTGCCATTCTCGACGATCGCCACCGGGGTATCGCCCGCGCGCCCCTGCTTCTGAAGCTGGGCGGCGATCGAGGCGCTCCAGCGCAGCCCCATATAGAACACCAGGGTTTCGCGCGGGTCACCGTAGGCCCGATCCGCCAGCTGCGGCTCGCCCAGCTTGCCGTGGCCGGTGATCAGCCGCAGCGACTGGGCGCAGTCGCGGTGCGTCAGCGGAATGTTGCTGGCGGCGGCGCAGCCCACGGCGGCGGTGATGCCCGGCACCACCTCGCAGCGCACCTGCGCCTGCTGCAGAAACGCCAGCTCTTCGCCGCCGCGTCCGAAGATAAAGGGATCGCCGCCCTTTAGCCGCACCACCTCGCGGCCGCCGCGCGCCAGATCCGCCAGCAGCTGGTTGATCTCGCCCTGTTTCATCCCGTGACGGCCAGGCTGTTTGCCGACGTCGATGCAGAGCGCCGAGGTCGGCACCTCCGCCATCACCGCCTCGCTCACCAGCCGGTCATAGACTACCACTTCCGCCTGATGCAGCAGCCGCAGCGCTTTCACCGTCAGCAGCTCGACGTCGCCCGGTCCCGCGCCGACCAGCCAGACGCGTCCCTGCCCGTCGCCGTTTGACAGCAGCTTATTCAATGAATCGATAGCAAAGGTCATCGCGTTCTCCGTTACGCCGTAGCTGGCGTGAATAACAGTTGTTTCAGTTCAGGAATGCAGGAGCCGCAGTTGGTGCCGCACTTCAGCGCGGCGCCGAGCGCCGCAGGCGAGTCGCAGCCCTGCGCCATCGCCTGCCGGATCGCCGTTTCGCCGACGCCAAAACAGCTGCAGATGATGCGCCCCGCGTCGCTGCCCTGCGCGCTGCTGCCCGCCAGCAGCGCAAAGCGTCCGGCGGCGTCGGCGGGTGGCGCGCGAAAGGCGGCGGTGATGAATTCATGGTCAAGCCTCGGCAGGCGCGGCGCGGCGTAGAACGCCAGCTGCAGCTCGCCCTCGCGCCACGCCAGCAGCCGGTACTCTCCCGCAGCGCCCACGGCCTGCTGCAGCTGCATGTTCTGCGTTGCCAGCTGCGCCTGCGCCCAGTCGCGCGCGGCACCGTCGCCCGCCAGCGCCAGCCGCTGCGCGCCTGCCTGAGGCGCGCGCGCCCAGTAGCGCAGCCCGGAAGGCGCCTCGACGTTGCGCTGCCACAGCCAGCCCTGCCAGCCGGTACGCAGCGGCTGGATACGCACCGCCGTCTGCTTCAGCGCCGGCTGGCCCGATGCCGGACAGCAGCGCGCCGTCACCAGCGCGTCAACATTGCTCTGCAGCGCGAACTGACGGTTCCAGTGCATCGGCGCAAACAGCTCGTTAAGACGCATACCGCTGTCGACTCGCACCCGCCCCGCCATCCAGCCGCGCGCCGACTGCACCCGCGCCAGATCGCCATCGGCGAGCCCCCAGCGCTGCGCCGTTACGGGATGCAGCGCGATAAAGGGCTCGTCGATATGCTGCATCAGGCGCGGCACCGCGCCGGTGCGCGTCATGGTGTGCCACTGGTCGCGAATACGTCCGCTGTTCATCAGCAGCGGATAGCCTTCGTCGCCCGCCGTCTCCAGCGGCGCGGCGCAGGGCAGCAGCCGCGCTTTGCCGTCGGCATGATAAAAGCGGCGATCGCCGAACAGTCGGGCGCAGCCGTCAGGGAAGCGCGCGTTGACCGGCCACTGCACCGGTTTCAGCTGGTCCCAGGCGTCGTCGCTGAGCTGCGCCAGCCCGCTGATGTCGAAAGCGCGCTGGCCGTGGTTTTCAAAGCCGGAGAGCGCGGCGTGCTCGCGAAAAATCGCCGCCGGATGCTGCCAGCCGAAGGCGTCGCCAAAGCCGAGTCGCTGCGCCACCTGCGCCAGCAGCCACCAGTCGGGCTTCGCTTCGCCGGGCGGCGGCACAAAAGCGCGCTGGCGCGAAATGCGCCGTTCGGAGTTGGTCACGGTGCCGTTTTTCTCGCCCCAGCCGAGCGCGGGCAGCAGAATATCGGCAAACGCCGTGGTGTCGGTGTTCGCCATCACGTCGGAGACAATCACCAGCGGGCACGCGGCCAGCGCCTGCGCCACGCGGTTGCCTTCCGGCATTGACGCCGCCGGATTCGTGCCGAGGATCCACACCGCCTTCACCTCGCCGCGCGCCACCGCCTCGAACAGCGCGACGGCGGTGAGGCCGGGCCGCCGCGCCACCGTCGGGCTGCGCCAGAAGCGCTGCAGCCGGTCGCATTCGGCGTTGCTGAAGCCCATATGCGCCGCCAGCTGATTCGCCAGCCCGCCCACTTCGCGTCCCCCCATGGCGTTAGGCTGTCCGGTCAGCGAAAAGGGTCCGCAGCCCGCGCGCCCCAGCTTACCGCTCAGCAGATGGACGTTAACAATGGCGTTGTTATGGTCGCTGCCGGCGGCCGACTGGTTAATGCCCATGCACCAGAGCGTCAGCACCCGATCGCTATCGCTAAACAGCTGGTAGAACTGCGCCAGCAGGCCGCTATCCAGATCGCAGGCCGCCGCCGCGCGCGCCAGCGTCCAGGGCTGCGCCGCCGCCAGCGTCTCCTCGACGCCGTTCAGGTGCGGCAGCATGCTGCTGTCGATGGCGCCATGCTGCGCCAGCCAGTTAAGCAGACCGCTGAACAGCGCGCCGTCGCTGCCCGGCCGCAGCGGCAGATGCAGATCCGCCAGGTCGGCGCTCGCGGTGCGGCGCGGATCGATCGTCACCACGCGCATCGCCGGACGCTGCTGCTTCGCCTGCGCCAGTCGCTGATAGGCAACCGGATGGGTCCAGGCGGCGTTGGAGCCCACCAGCACCACCAGATCCGCCTCGGCGAAATCTTCATAACAGCAGGGTACCGCGTCCGCGCCAAAGGCGCGCTTGTAGCCCACCACCGCCGAGGCCATGCAGAGGCGCGAGTTGGTGTCGATATTGGCCGCGCCGAGATAGCCCTTCATCAGCTTGTTGGCGACGTAGTAATCCTCGGTGAGCAGCTGGCCGGAGGCGTAGATCGCCACCGCCTCCGGACCGTGCTGCTCGATAATGGCGCGCAGGCGCGCGGCTGCGCTCTCCAGCGCGCGTTCCAGCGCTACCGGCTCGCCGTCGACCCGCGCCCGCAGCAGCCGACCGCTGGCGTGCAGGGTATCGCCCAGCGCGGCGCCTTTGACGCACAGGCGTCCGAGGTTGGCCGGATGGCTGACGTCGCCGGCGACGGCGCCGTCGACGCCTACGCTGACGCCGCAGCCGACGCCGCAGTAGGGACAGGTGCTCTTCATGAGGCTTCCGCCATCAGGTTCAGCAGCCGGTTCGCCACCCAGATGCGCCCCGCTTCCAGCTTCACCGGCCAGCAGCGCAGCTGATGCTGCGGGTTGTCGAGACTCTGCCCGTCGCGCAGGCGCACGCGCTGCTTGTAGAGCGGCGAGATCACCACCGGCTCGCCCGCCACGTCGCCGAGGATGCCGCGCGACAGCACGCTGACTTCGCTGCCCGGTTCGCGATCCTCCAGCGCGTAGAGATCCTCGCCGAAGCGGAACAGCGCGATGCGCTCGCTGCCGAGACGCGCCCCGATGCCCGCCTGCGGCGGCACCGCCGCAAGATCGCACAGCGCGCTCCAGGGTTCGGCCGGCAGCTCGCGCAGCGCAATGCGCGCTGGCGTCGCGGGCTGGCGCTGATCCCGCACCCGATCGTAACGCAGCGCCTCGTCCGCCCCCGCGCCGTTTACAGCGGGGGTAAAGAGCGCGCGCCGCGACGGATCCGCCAGCGTGGTTTGCCATTCGCACTGGTAGCTCTCGACCACGCGCTGCATTTCCGCCTCCAGCGTCGCCGCGATGCCGAGGCCGTCCTCCATCACCACCTGGCGCAGATAGTCGAGCCCGCCGTCGAGATTATCCATCCAGACGCTGGTGCGCTGCAGCCGGTCGGCGGTGCGCACGTAGAACATCAGGATGCGATCGACATAGCGGATCAGCGTCTCGTCGTCGAGATCGCTGGCGAAGAGATCGGCGTGGCGCGGCTTCATGCCGCCGTTGCCGCAGACGTAGAGATTCCAGCCCTTTTCGGTGGCGATGACACCGATATCTTTGCTCTGCGCTTCGGCGCACTCGCGGGTGCAGCCTGACACCGCCATCTTGATCTTGTGCGGCGCGCGCAGCCCTTTGTAGCGATGCTCCAGGGCGATGGCGAAGGCGGTCGAGTCCTGCACGCCGTAGCGGCACCAGCTGGAGCCGACGCAGGATTTCACCGTGCGCAGCGATTTGCCGTAGGCGTGGCCGGTCTCAAAGCCCGCCGCCAGCAGCGCTTCCCAGATAGCGGGCAGCTGATCCAGCCGCGCGCCGAAGAGATCGATACGCTGGCCGCCGGTGATTTTGGTGTAGAGATCGTAGCGCGCCGCCACTTCGCCGATGGCGATCAGCCCCTGCGGCGTGATCTCGCCGCCCGGCACGCGCGGCACCACGGAGTAGCTGCCGTCTTTCTGAATATTGGCGAAGTAGCGATCGTTGGTTTCCTGCAGCGGCAGGTGCGCTGGCTTCAGCAGGTAGTCGTTCCAGCAGGAGGCGAGCAGCGACGCCGCCAGCGGCTTGCAGACTTCGCAGCCGTGGCCGCGCCCGTGCGCCGCCAGCAGCGCTTCCCAGCTTTTCAGCTCGCCGACGCTCATCAGGTGATAAAGCTCCTGCCGCGAGTATGGGAAGTGTTCGCAGATATCCTTTTTCACTTCGACGCCGAGGGTCGCCAGCTGATGCTCCATCACCTGTTTCACCAGCGCCGAACAGCCGCCGCAGCCGGTGGCGGCGCGGGTGCACTGCTTGATCGCCGCCATATCGCCGCAGCCCGCCTGCACCGCGGCGCAGATCTCCCCCTTGCTGACGCTGTGGCAGGAGCAGACCTGCGCGCTGTCCGGCAGCGCCGCCACGCCCAGCGCCCGGCTCGGCGCTCCCGCCAGCGCGGGCAGAATCAGGCTCTCCGGCGCGGCGGGCAGCGCCATCTGGTTGAGCATCATCTGCAGCAGCGTGCTGTAGTCGGCGCTGTCCCCTACCAGCACGCCGCCCAGCAGGGTTTCGCCCTCGCCGCACACCACGATTTTCTTGTATATCCCTTTAGGCTCGTCGGTCCAGTAGTAGCTCTGGCTGCCTGCTGTACGGCCGTGGGCGTCGCCGAACGAGGCGACCTCAACCCCCAGCAGCTTGAGTCTGGTGCTCATATCCGCGCCGGTAAACAGGCTCGCCTCGCCGGCGAGGTGTCCGGCCAGCGCGCGCGCCATCTGGTAGCCGGGCGCCACCAGGCCGAAAATTTGCCCGTTCCACAGCGCGCACTCGCCGATGGCGAACACCGCCTCGTCGCTGGTCTGGCACAGATCGTTGATGACGATACCGCCGCGCGGGCCGAGGGTTAATCCCGCCGCGCGCGCCAGCTCGTCGCGCGGGCGGATGCCCACCGAAAAGAGCACCATGTCGACGTTGAGCGTCTCGCCATCGGCGAACCGCAGCGTCAGGCTGTCGTCCGCCTCGCGCACGAGGCTTTCCGTCTGCTTCGCGGTGTGCACCTGCACGCCGAGCGCGTCGATTTTACGCCGCAGCATCTGTGCGCCGCCCTCGTCCAGCTGCACCGCCATCAGGCGCGGCGCGAATTCGACCACATGGGTCTCCAGCCCAAGCTGGCGCAGCGCATTGGCCGCCTCCAGCCCCAGCAGGCCGCCGCCAATCACCACGCCGCGCCGGCTGCGGCGCGCGCAGGCGGCGATGGCGTCGAGATCGTCCAGCGTGCGGTAGACGAAGCAGCGCGGGTCGTCGTGGCCGGGGATCGGCGGCACAAAGGGACGCGAGCCGGTGGCGAGCACCAGTCGGTCCCACGTCAGCTCGTCGCCACGGCTATCGCGCAGGCTGCGCTGCTGGCGATCGATCGCCACCACCCGGCAGTCGCTGCGCAATTCAATGCCGTGCGCCGCAAAAAAGTCCTCGCCGACCAGCGACAGATCGGCGGCGCTTTTGCCGTCGAACCAGGATGAGAGATGAACGCGGTCATAGGCGGGCAGCCGCTCTTCGCCGTAGACCACGATGTGATAGCGCTGGTGCAGCGCACGCGCCACCAGCTGTTCGAGGAAATGGTGACTGACCATGCCGTGACCGACCACGGCTAATACCGGTTTACTCATCATCGGGCTTCCTGCAGCCTGCGGCTGCGTTTCGGGTGAAGTATCAAAAAGGGTGTGCAGCGCGGCGCGTTCGCCCGCCTGCAGTTTCGCCAGCAGCGGCGCGGCCTGGCGACAGTCGCCGTAGAGCAGCACGCCGCTCAACCGGCCGTCGCGCAGAAACAGACGGCGGTAGTCGCCGGCGATCGGATCGAAGCTGACGCAGCTCTCCGCCTCGCGGATATCGCCGGCGCTAAACAGCGAAATCCCGCTGACCTTGAGGCGGGTGCCGTCGGCCTGATGGCGAAAATCAGCAACCGGCTGCCCCGCCAGCTGCGCCGCCAGCACCTCCGCCTGCGCCAGACAGGGCGCCACCAGCCCGAAGGTCTCGCCGCCTGTTTCACAGCACTCGCCGAGGGCGTAAACGCCGGGCAGCGCGCTGCGCAGCTGGCGATCAACGATGATGCCGCGATGACAGGGCACGCCCGCCGCCGCCGCGATGGCAATCTCCGGCTCGACGCCGATGGCGATCACCCCCTGCGCGGCAGGCAGCGCACGACCGTCGGCGAGCAGCACGCCGGTTTCCGTCACCGCCGCCAGCCCGCTGTTAAGCACGACGTGCAGGCCGCGCGACGTAAGCTGCGCAAGGAGCAGCGCGCCTGCCTGGGCGTCGAGCTGGCGATCCAGCAGCCAGCTTTTGTGGTGCAGCAGCGTGACTTCGCGCCCCTGGGCACGCAGCGCGGCGGCGGCCTCAATGCCGAGAAAACCGCCGCCCAGCACCACCACCGGCCCCGTTCCAGCCAGCAGCGCGTCGACGTCCGCTTTGCTGCGAAAGCCAAAGACCTGCGGCCGGTCGACGCCGGCTATCGCGGGCAGCCGCGGACGCGATCCGGTAGCGAACACCAGCCGATCCCAGGACAGCGCACGCCGATCGGTCTCAAGCCGCCGCGTCGCGAGGTCGAGCTTTAGCGCCGTTTCGCCTGCCAGCAGCGTGACGCCGTGCTGCTGGTACCAGGCCTGGGTATGGATGAGCGTCTCCTCGAAGGGTCGCTCGCCCGCCAGCACCGGCGAGAGCAGCACCCGGTTGTAGTTGCCGTGCGGCTCGCGCCCGATCACGGTGATGGCGTAACGATCCGGCGCGAGGCGCAGCAGGCTTTCCACCATGCGCATCCCCGCCATGCCGTTGCCCACCACCAGCAGCCGTTGCGTCATAGGCGGCTCCTCAGGCTGCGGTCTGTTTTTCATAGAGAAAGTGCAGGATCTGCTGGCGCAGCTGGTGGTAACGCGCCTCATCCGTCAGCGCGACCCGCGAGCGCGGCCGGGCGAGATCGATGGTCAGGATTTCGCCCACCTTCGCCGCCGGGCCGTTAGTCATCATCAGCACCCGGTCGGAGAGCAGCACCGCCTCGTCAACGTCGTGGGTGATCAGCACGATGGTGGTGTTCAGCTCCTGCTGGATGCGCATGACGCTGTCCTGCAGGTGCGCGCGCGTCAGGGCGTCGAGCGCGCCGAACGGCTCGTCGAGCAGCAGCACGCGCGGCTTCATCGCCAGCGCGCGCGCAATGCCGACGCGCTGCTTCATGCCGCCGGAGATCTCGCCGGGGCGTTTGTGCATCGCATGGCTCATCTGCACCCGGTTCAGGTTGTGCTCAATCCACTCCGCCATCTCCGCGTTGCTCATGCGGCCTTTAAACACCTGCCGCACCCCCAGCTCAACGTTCTGCCAGGCGGTCAGCCAGGGCAGCAGCGAGTGGTTCTGAAACACCACCGCGCGCTCCGGGCCCGGCCCGGCGATTTCGCGGTTGTCGCACAGCAGCACGCCGCTGCTCGGCGCGGTGAGCCCGGCGATCAGGTTGAGCAGCGTCGATTTGCCGCAGCCAGAGTGGCCGATCAGACTTAAGGTCTCTCCTTCGTGAATGTCGAACGAGACGTTATCCAGGGCGAGAAAGTCGCCGCCCGCGGTGGTGAAACGCTGGCTGACCTGTTGAACGCGAATAATCGGTGACATAGCGGCTCCTTATTTATCCCAGCTAAAACGGCGGGCCAGCAGCATCAGGCCCTGCTCCAGCAACAGCCCCACCACGCCGATAATCAGAATGGCGATGAGGATGTTCTCGACGTTGAGGTTGTTCCACTCGTTCCAGATCCAGAAGCCGATGCCGAGGCCGCCGGTGAGCATTTCAGCGGCGACGATCACCAGCCAGGCGATGCCGATCGAGAGGCGCACGCCGGTGAGCACCGCCGGCAACACGGCGGGAAACAGGATGCGGCGCATCACCGTCCACTCTGAAAGCTGCAGCACGCGCGCCACGTTGAGATAGTCCTGCGGGATGCGCTGCACCCCTTCGGCTGTGTTGATCACCATCGGCCAGATCGAGCAGATAAAAATAGTCCAGCTGGAGGCGGGTTCAGCGCGCTGGAACAGCAGCAGGCCGATCGGCAGCCAGGCGAGCGGACTGACAGGACGCAGCAGCGCGATAATCGGGCTGAACATGCGCGACACAAAGGTGAAGCGCCCGAGCAGAACCCCGGCGGGGATGCCCACCAGCGCCGCCAGGCCAAAGCCGACGGCGACGCGCTGCAGCGAGGCGAGCACGTTCCAGCCGATGCCCTGGTCGTTCGGTCCGGCGTTATAGAAGGGATCGGCGAACAGCGTCAGCGCCGCCTGCCAGGTGGCGTACGGCGTCGGGAAGCCGCTGCTCCACAGCGCGGCAATCTGCCACACCAGCAGCATCAGCAGCAGGCCACACAGCGCCGGAATGAGCCGCTGCATCAGCGGCCGCAGGCGCGGCGGACGGACCGCGCTTTTCGGTTTCAGGTTAAGGGTGACGACGGTGCCGGGTTCCACGGCGGCTGGGGCGCCGATCTGCGCAACTTTTTTCATCTCTGCCTCTCTTAGCGTTTCAGGGCGAAGCCGGCAGCGTAAGCGGCAGGATCGCTGCCGTCCCACACTTTGCCGTCCATCAGGGTGCGGCTGCGCAGTTCGCCTGGCGGCAGCGCGACGTTGCCGACGGCGCTCGCCGCCTGCTTGTAGATGTCGATGCGGTTGATCTGCCGCGCCACCGCCAGATAGTCGGGATCGGCGCTGAGCATGCCCCAGCGCTTCATCTGCGTCAGGAACCACATGCCGTCGGAGAGCCAGGGAAAGCTCACCGCGCCGTCGCCAAAGAAGCGCATGGCGTGCGCGTCCTGCCAGCTTTTGCCGAGGCCGTTCTGGTACTG
>Ga0157358_1000167_pt1 | contig 25995 bp, 20 predicted proteins | sample AttcapACBM2_FD_111484 | JGI IMG/M metagenome (GOLD analysis project Ga0157358, IMG submission 111484) | Fungus gardens microbial communities from leaf cutter ant in Botucatu, State of São Paulo, Brazil - Atta capiguara ACBM2 | ecosystem: Host-associated > Fungi > Mycelium > Unclassified ... | reverse complement strand
GTCTGGCTGAGTCTGGAGATGGCCGCGCAGCTGGAAAGGCTGTCGGATCTGATGCGTCTGGTGCTGCGTAAATAAACGATTAATAACAACTTACTGCGAAAAGCGCCGGTTCGCGCTAAGATAACGCCAGTCCGACTCTACAACTAATCGCCTCGACAGCGGTTCGCCGCTACGCTGAGCGCAATGATAATAATGCCTGCCTTGCAGGCCTGAACAGAAGGTGTTTCCATGGAAAATGCAAAGCAATCCTTTCAGGACGTACTGGAGTTTGTGCGGATGTTCCGTCGTAAGAACAAGCTGCAGCGTGAAATCCACGATATTGAAAAGAAAATCCGCGACAACCAGAAACGCGTGCTGCTGCTGGATAACCTGAGTGAATATATCAAGCCCGGCATGAGCGTCGAAGCCATTCAGGAAATTATCAGCAGCATGCGCAGCGATTACGAAGATCGCGTTGACGATTACATCATCAAAAACGCCGATCTTTCCAAAGAGCGTCGTGAGCTTTCCAAAAGGCTCAAGGCGCTGGGCGAGCCTAAAGCGCAGTAGTCAGGGCTGGAGAACCAAAAAAGGCGATCGACGATCGCCTTTTTCGATCGTACAGGGCACGGCGCTATCCACAGGGGAAAATCACTTTTCTCCGGAAAAGACTTTGCATATCAGAGCGCCTTTTACCATCATCAGTAGAGTCTTCTCCATTTCTGGCAGGCAGCACTTTGCAAATATTCCGTATTTCTCCGTTAGAGGCCATCAGGCGTACGCCCTGGTATCCTAAAAGACGTTCTTATCGGGTTCTGTTCTGGCGAGAAATCACGCCGCTGGCGGTACCGATCTTTTTTGAGAACCTTTGCGTGCTGTTGATGGGCGTGCTGAGCACTTTCCTGGTGAGCTGGCTGGGCAAGGAGGCGATGGCGGGCGTCGGGCTGGCCGACAGTTTTAATATGGTCATCATCGCTTTTTTCGCCGCTATCGATCTGGGTACCACGGTGGTGGTCGCCTTCAGCCTGGGTAAGCTTAACCGCGAACGGGCCCAGGCGGCCGCCCGCCAGTCGCTGGTGCTGATGACTATTTTCGCCGTGCTGCTGGCAATAGGCATTGAGTTTTACGGCGAGTGGATCATCAATCTTATCGCCGGTAACGCAGAACCGCGGGTAAAAGAGATGGCGCTGATCTATCTCAATATCACCGCATGGAGCTATCCGGCCGCCGCGATTGCGCTGATTGGCTGCGGCGCGCTGCGTGGCGCGGGCAATACCAAGATCCCCATGCTGATTAACGGCGGCATGAATATCCTGAATATTATTTTCAGTACGGTGCTGATCTACGGCTGTTTCTCCTGGAAAGGGATGGGCTTTGTCGGTGCCGGACTGGGGCTGACTATCGCCCGCTATATCGGCGCGGCGGCGGTAATTTATGTGCTGGCTATCGGCTTCAATCCGCGCCTGAAAATCACGCTGAAAAGCTATTTCACCCGGCTCAACACCAATATCCTGATGGAGGTGCTGAGCATCGGCGTGCCCGCCAGTATTGAATCGGTGCTGTTCAACGGCGGCAAGCTGCTGACGCAGGTTTTTGTCGCGGGAATGGGCACCGACGTGATCGCCGGTAACTTTATCGCCTTTTCCATTGCCTCGATGATCAACCTGCCGGGCAACTCCCTTGGCTCCGCCTCAACCATTATTGTCGGCACCCGCCTGGGCAAAGGACAGCTGAAGCAGCCGGAAAGGCAGCTGCGGCATATTTTTTGGCTTTCGACCATTGGGCTGTGCGCGCTGGCGGCGTTGACGGTGCCTTTTGCGGGCATTCTGGCTTCGTTTTATACCCGCGACGAGGAGGTTATCCACGTGGTCAAAATCCTGATCTGGCTGAACGCGCTGTTTATGCCGTTCTGGGCCGCATCCTGGGTTTTACCGGCGGGGCTGAAGGGCGCGCGCGACGCCAGGTTTACCATGTGGGTTTCGCTGTTGGGCATGTGGGGATGCCGCATTGTGGCGGGCTACGGACTGGGCGTGGTACTCGGCTTTGGCGTGGTGGGGATCTGGCTGGGCATGTTTCTGGACTGGATTGTCCGTGGTATCTTCTTCTACCGCCGCATGACCAGCGGACGCTGGCTGTGGAAATATGCGCCCCGGCAGGAGCCGGCCGCTCAGGATTTGGCGCTGTCAAAAAAATAACCGGAAATCACCATGCAATCGCCTACTTCCGCCGGGTCGGAATCGCTGTTTCACCATCGCTCTTTTGTCGCTTTCTGGCTGGCCCGCACCAGCTCCAGTTTCGGTTTTCAGATGCTCTCTATCGCGGTCGGCTGGCAGATTTATGCGCTTACCGGCCGCGCCTTCGATTTAGGCTTAATCGGGCTGGCGCAGTTTCTGCCGGCGGTGGTGCTGGCCTTGCCGGCAGGGCACGTTGCCGATCAGTTTGACCGTCGTCGCGTCGTATTACTGGGGCAGTTTACCGAACTGCTGGCGATTGCCGCGCTGGCGGTGCTGACGCTGATGCACCTGACCAACGAGCTGGTGATCCTGGCGCTGATTTTCGTGCTTTCCATCGCCAAAACGTTAGAGGCGCCGTCGCTGCAGTCCATGCTGCCCGCGCTGGTGCCGCCCTCAATACTGGCGCGGGCGACGGCCGCCAACGCCGCATCGATGCAAACGGCTTCCATGCTTGGCCCGGCGCTCGGCGGCTTTTTATACGTTGCCGGGCCGCAGGCGGTCTATATCACCACTGGCGTACTCTATCTTATCTCCGTCGTGATGGTCAGCCGCCTGCGCTACGACCATGCGCCGCCGCCGCGCACGCCCGCCACCTTCGCCAGCGTCTTTGCCGGGGTGAAATTTATCCGTAACCGGCCGGACGTGCTGGGCGTCATTTCGCTGGATCTGTTTGCGGTACTGCTGGGCGGGGCGACGGCGCTGCTGCCCATTTTCGCCAAAGATATTCTGCATACCGGGCCGTGGGGGCTGGGCCTGCTGCGCGGCGCGCCAGCGGTTGGCGGCCTGCTGGTTGGCTTCTGGCTCAGCCGTCGTTCGCTGAAGCGCAACGTCGGTAAAATCATGTTTGCCTCCGTAGCCGGTTTCGGCGTGGCGACGCTGGTGTTTGCGCTCTCTGAAGAGCTGTGGCTGTCGCTGCTGGCGCTGTTTGCGCTGGGCGGGTTCGATATGGTCAGCATGGTGATCCGCGGCTCGCTGGTGCAGCTGGATACGCCAGATGAGATGCGCGGACGCGTCAGCGCGGTTAACTCTATTTTTATTAATACCTCTAATCAGCTTGGTGAATTTGAGTCGGGGATGCTGGCAGCCTGGCTGGGCGCGGCGCCGGCGGCGGCAGTCGGCGGTATCGGCACGCTGATCGTGGTCGGCCTGTGGATGGCCTGGTTCCCGAGCCTGCGCAAGCGCCAGCGGCTGCACGATCCCGTTTCTTCTTCCTGATCCCACCCTTAATAAGCGGCGTTAATGATTAACGGCGCCGTTACCGCTTTTCTCCCCCTCGTTTTTTTCGCCAGGCTGGACGCGCCGATAGGTTATCGACAGCCTGTTTTTTCCGTGGTCGCTTCCTTTTTTCCTTATCTTTTCTGCGGGTTAAGACCAGGCGGTACGTCTCGACGGTCTGAAAAACGTGATGATTTCTTATTGCAAATGAAAACCATTATCAATAAAATCGACGCCTTGCAGTTCCTGTTTTCATGGCACTAATGATGGAAGATGATGATATGACAGGCGGTTGGGATAGCGACGCGCAGGCGAGCTGGCAGCACAAGCTGAGCCTGGGGTCGCCAGCGGTCGTGACGGAAGGTGACATCTGCACCGTCACCTTTTACTGGCGGGATCCCGCCGGAACGGAACAGACTTCGCCGGTGCGCCGGGTATGGATTTATATCACCGGCGTAACCGATCATCACCAGCAGCGCGCGCCGCAAAGCCTGCAACGCATCAGCGGCACGGCTATCTGGCAGTGGCAGGTTCGGCTAAATGCGGGCTGGCGAGGCAGCTACTGCTTTATCCCTTCCGTAAACGAAAATGATTTTCCCCCCGAGGCGCTGCAAAGTCCGCCGGACCGCGCGGCGCTGCGCGAAGGCTGGCGCAGGCTGCTGCCGCAGGCGATAGCCGATCCGCTTAATCCCCATACCAGCTGGCGAGGCGGACGCGGCCATCCCGTCTCCGCGCTGCATCTGCCGCAGGCGCCTGTGCAGCCGGGTTGGACAGAGCGCGTTGAGTTCGCTGCGCCGTGCTGCCTGACGTGGGAAAGCAAAAGGCTGGGCAATCAGCGTCGGGTATGGCTTTTCACCACTGGCGAAAGCCAGCCGGAACAGCGCCCGCTGGCCGTGCTGCTGGATGGCCAGTTCTGGGCGGAGCAGATGCCGGTCTGGTCTGCACTGCAGGCGCAAACCGATCGCGGTCAGCTGCCACAGGCGGTTTATCTGCTGATTGATGCCATCGACACGCAGCATCGCGGCGAGGAACTGACCTGCAATCCCGACTTCTGGCTGGCGGTCCAGGAAGAGCTGCTGCCGCTGCTTGCGCAGCACGCGCGCTGGCGCGACGATCCGGCGACCACCGTGGTGGCCGGACAGAGCTTCGGCGGTCTTTCCGCCCTCTATGCCGCGCTGCACTGGCCGCAGCGTTTCGGCTGCGCGCTCAGCCAGTCCGGCTCTTTCTGGTGGCCGCATCGCCAGCGCACCGGCGAGGACGGCTGGTTGACAGAGCAGCTGATGCAGGGCCGGCTCAGCGCCGCGCCGCTGCGCATTTATCTGGAAGCGGGCCTGCGCGAACCTGTCGTTTTGCAGGCTAACCAGCGCATTTATCCGCTGCTGCAACGGGCCTGCCCGACGCTGCACTATCGCCTTGTTGACGGCGGCCACGACGCTCTGTGCTGGCGAGGCGGCCTGATTAACGGGCTGACCACGCTGTGGCAGTCTGTCCCTGCTAAATCCGGAGTTTCCGATGGAACAGAGTAATCCTTTCGATCGCCCTGAGGGGCCGTTTTTCGTGCTGCAAAATCATCTGGGCTACAGTCTGTGGCCAGCCCACTGCGCCCGGCCCGCTGGCTGGCAGCCGGCGTATGGCCCGGCGACGCAGCACGAATGCAACGACTGGCTGGCGCGCTGGCAAACGCTGACCCCGGCCCATTTTGCGGCGGGAGTCACAGCGTGAAAAGTGAAATGAGCGAGGCGCTGATAAATAAAGTGCAGCAGCAAATGATGCCGCTGGTAGCGGCGCAGTCCGGTATCTGGATGGCGGAACAGCTTTCGTCACAGGTTAATGCCTGGAGCGTGGCGCACTATGTGGAGCTGAACGGCGCTTTGAATGAGCCGCTGCTGCGCCAGGCCGTGGTGCGCGGGATGCAGGAGGCGGACACGCTGCGGATGCGCTTTACTGAAAGGGACGGCGTGCCGATGCAGTGGGTCGATGCCGACGCTGACTTTACCCTGCCGGAGTGCGTCGATCTGCGCCACGAGGCCGATCCCGCAGCGGCGGCGCTGGCGCGTATGCAGCAGGATCTGGATCAGGATTTGCGCATCAGCAGCGGCAGCCCGATCTATCGTCATATTCTTTTTCGCCTGAGCGAAAGCCGCTGGTACTGGTATCAGCGTTTTCATCATCTGGTGGTGGACGGCTTCAGCTTTACCGCCATCACCCGTCGCATTGCGGAGATTTATACTGCGCTTTGCACCGGCAGCGAGCCGAAGCCTTCGCCTTTCGTCCCTTTCAGCGACGTGGTGGAGGAGTACGATCGCTATAGCGCCTCCGCGACCCGCCAGCGCGATGCCGCCTTCTGGAAAGAGCAGGCCAGCCAGCTGCCGATGCCCGCCAGCCTGTCGCCGCTGCCGCTGAACGGACAAAGCGCCACCACGCATCTTATTCGTCAGCATTTGCAGCTGAGCCGCGAAGATTTCCGCGAGCTGCGGGCGCAAAGCCAGCTCAGCGCGTCGGAACTGGCGCTGGCGCTGGTTGCGGTGTGGCTGGGCCGCCTCAGCGCGCGGGCGGAATACAGCGCGGGCTTTATCTTTATGCGCCGCCTGGGATCGGCCGCGCTGAGCGCCACCGGGCCGGTGCTCAACGTGCTGCCAATGGCGATACGGCTCGATCCTCAGGCCACGTTGCCACAGCTGGCGGAGGCGCTGCAGCAGCAGTTGAAAAAAGCGCGCCGCCATCAGCGCTACGACGCGGAGCAAATCCAAAGGGATATCGGCCAGCTGAGCGAGCCGCTGTTCGGCCCGGTCATTAACCTGAAAATGTTTGACTACCGGCTGGATTTTGCCGGTATCGAAGGCGTGACCCACCAGCTGGCTTCCGGCCCGGTACGCGATCTGGAAATCGCGCTCTACCCGGACGAAGAGGGCAACGTCTCGCTGGAAATCCTGGCGAACGCGGAGCGCTATCAGGCGGAAACGCTGCGTGAGCATCTTGCCCGCCTGCCGCTGCTGCTTAGCCAGTTCGCGGGCCATCCGACGCTGTCCTGCGCGCAGGCGACGCTGCTGCACCCGCGTGAGGAAAAGCGGCTGCGGCAGATTAACGATACGGCGATCGAGGTGCCGCAAACCACGCTGAGCAGCCTGATTATGGCGCAGGCGCAGCGCACCCCGGACGCGGACGCGCTGGCGGATGACCAGCATAGTTTTACCTACCGCGAGATGCGTCAGCAGGTAACGGCGCTGGCTCAGGCGCTGCAAAAGCGGGGCGTGCAGGCGGGCGACATCGTGGCCGTGGCGCTGCCGCGTTCGGTATTTTTGTCGCTTGCCCTACAGGCCATTGTGGAGCTGGGCGCCGCCTGGCTGCCGCTGGATACCGGCTATCCGACCGATCGGCTGAGCATGATGCTGGAAGATGCTAACCCGCGTCTGTTAATCACCACCGAAGAACAGCTGGGCCGCTTTGCGCAGCTCGAAAATCTGCAAAGCTTCTGCTACCACCAGCCGCTGCCGACAGTGGATCTTGTGCCTGCTCAGGATCTGTCACGCCCGCACCATACCGCCTATGTGATTTATACCTCCGGCTCAACCGGACGGCCAAAAGGCGTCATGGTCGGCCAGCAGGCGATCGTAAACCGCCTGCTGTGGATGCAGGACCACTATCGATTGACTACCGACGATGTAGTGCTGCAAAAGACACCGTGCAGTTTTGATGTCTCGGTCTGGGAATTTTTCTGGCCGTTTCTGACTGGCGCGCAGCTGGTGATGGCGCCGCCGGAAGCGCATCGCGATCCGCAGGCGCTCCAGGTGCTGTTCAGCCGTTACGGTGTCACAACTACGCACTTCGTTCCTTCCATGCTGGCGGCGTTTGTCACCGCGTTAACCGATGACGAGGCCGTGGCCCACTGTGCTTCTTTACGGCGGGTATTCTGTAGCGGCGAGGCGCTGCCGACCGATCTCTGTCGCCAGTGGCAGGACAAAACGGCCGTGCCGCTGCACAATCTTTATGGCCCGACCGAAGCGGCGGTGGATGTGAGCTGGCATCCGGCCTACGGCGAAGCGTTGGCCAACGTAACGGGCGCAAGCGTGCCGATTGGCTATCCGGTCTGGAACACCGGGCTGCGCATCCTGGATGGCAATATGCAGCCGGTGCCGCCGGGCATTGCGGGCGATCTCTATCTGACCGGCGTGCAGCTGGCGCAGGGCTATCTGGCGCGAGCCGATTTGACCGCCAGCCGTTTTATTGCCGATCCGGAAGGCGAGGGCGCAAGAATGTACCGCACCGGCGACGTGGCGCGCTGGCTGGAGAACGGCGCGGTGGAATATCTGGGCCGCAGCGACGATCAGCTTAAGATCCGTGGACAGAGGATCGAGCTGGGCGAGATCGATCAGGCGCTGCTGTCGCTGGATAACGTGGCGCAGGCGGTTACCCATGCCTGCGTGCTCGGCAACGCCAGCGCGGGCGGCGGCGATCAACGGCAGCTGGTGGGCTACGTGGTGGCCGCGTCCGGCGAACTGGATACGGCCGCGCTACGCGAGCAGCTTAGCGATCGCCTGCCCGCGCACATGGTGCCGGTGGTGCTGGTGCAGCTGGCGGCTTTCCCGCTAAGCGCCAACGGCAAGCTGGATCGCAAGGCGCTGCCGCTGCCACAGTTGGCCCACGCCGCAGGTCGCGCGCCGGCAGATGGTGTGGAAACCGTGGTGGCCGAAGCCTTTGCCCGCCTGCTGGACTGCGAGATCCGCTCGGTTAATGATGACTTCTTTGCCCTCGGCGGCCATTCGCTGCTGGCGATGCGGCTGGCGGTCGATCTGCGTCGCCGTCTCGACAGACCGGTGACGCCGGGGCTGATTATGGTGGCGTCCACCGTCGGCGCGCTGGCGGAAAAGCTGACGCGGCAGAGCGAAGAAGAGGCGAGCCGCGCGGGCATGGAAACCATCCTGCCGCTGCGGCGTTCGCACGGCCCCACGCTGTTTTGCTTCCATCCGGCCTCCGGCTTCGCCTGGCAGTTCAGCATTCTGCAACGCTATCTGGACGCGCGCTGGTCGCTGATCGGCATTCAGTCGCCGCGCCCGCACGGGCCAATGCAGCAGGCGGAAAATCTTGATGAGCTTTGCGAGCGGCATCTGGCCACGCTGCGCGAGCAGCAGCCGCACGGCCCTTACTATCTGCTGGGCTATTCGCTGGGCGGCACGCTGGCGCACGCTATCGCGGCGCGCCTGCAGGCGCAGGGCGAAAAAGTCGCCTTCCTGGGGCTGCTGGATACCTGGCCGCCGGAAACGCAAAACTGGTCACGGAATAACCAGCTGGATGCCGAAGTGCTGGCGGAAATCGACCGCGAGCGTGAAGCCTTTATGGCCGCCCAGGCGTCGCTGCGCGAGTCGCTGGCGGCCTCGGCCAGCCAGGCGCTGTTTGGCGCTATCGAAGGCAACTACGGCGATGCGGTCAGGCTGCTGGCGACCGCGAAAAGCCGCCGCTTCGTCGGGGAAGCCACGCTGTTCGTCGCGCAGAAAACGCTGAAGCCGGGGCAGGATGCGCACACCGCGTGGGCGCCATGGCTCGACACGCTGCAAACCTTCCCGGTGGAATGCGCGCATGTGGATATTATTTCGGCAGAGGCGTTTACCCATATCGGCCCACGCCTTAACCAACTGCTGGATCGGACAACACAATGAAAAAACAGACCTTTATGCTCAGCCTCAGCCTGCTGAAGACGCACCCTGATTTTCGGGCGGTGTTTATCGCCCGCTTTATCTCTATCCTGGCGCTGGGCCTGCTTGGCGTCGGCGTGCCGGTGCAGATCCAGCAGCTGACCGGTTCTGCCTGGCAGGTAAGCCTGGCGGTCACGCTGACCGGCGCGGCCCTGTTTACCGGTTTGATGCTGGGCGGCGTGCTGGCGGATCGCCACGAGCGTCGGCGGCTGATCCTGTTCGCGCGATCGACCTGCGGGCTGGGCTTTATCGGCCTGTGCGTCAATGCCGCCATGCCGTCCCCGTCGCTGACCGCCATCTACCTGCTGGGCATCTGGGACGGCTTTTTCGGCGCCATCGGCGTGACGGCGCTGCTTGCCGCCACGCCCGCGCTGGTGGGCCGTGAAAACCTGATGCAGGCCGGGGCGATCACCATGCTCACGGTCAGACTGGGCGCGGTGATCTCGCCGATGGTGGGCGGCGTGCTGCTCGCAGCGGGCGGCGTATTCTGGAACTTCGCGCTGGCGGCGGCGGGCACCTTTATTACGCTGATTCCGCTGCTGCGTCTGCCGTCGTTGCCGCCGCCGCCGCAGTCGCACGCCAGGCCGCTACGGTCGCTGGCGGAAGGCTTTACCTTTCTGCTCGGCCATCGTCTGATCGGCGGCGTGGCGCTGGTGGGCGCGCTGCTGACCATGGCGACGGCGGTACGCGTGCTTTATCCGGCGCTGGCCATTCGCTGGGAGCTGAGCGCGCAGCAGATCGGCTTTCTCTATGCTGCCGTACCGCTCGGCGCGGCCGCAGGGGCGCTGACCAGCGGCAATCTGGCACAGCATCCGCGTCCGGGCAAGGTGATGCTTTTCACCGCCGTCGCCGCTTTCGTCGCGGTAGGGCTGTGCGGCCTGATGCCTTACTGGGAGGCGGGCGCGCTCTGTCTGATGCTGTTCGGCTACCTGAGCGCCCTGAGCGCGCTGCTGCAATACACGCTGATCCAGACGCTGACGCCGGACGCGATGCTGGGCCGTATCAACGGCCTGTGGACGGCGCAAAACGTGATGGGTGACTCGCTGGGCGCGCTGCTGCTGGGCGCGATGACCACGGTGATGCTGCCCGCCACCGCCGCCAGCAGCAGCGGCCTGGGGCTGGCCATCGTCAGCCTGGTGCTGGCCGCCGCCTTCGGTTCGCTCCGACGCTATCGCCAGCCCGCGCCCGCTTCGCCGGGAGAAAGCGTAACTGAATAACATCGGGTTTTAGTCCTTCCTTGCCTGCCCTGGCGGCAGGTAATGCTGCCAAATGATGCTAATAACGGCGCAAACGTTGCGCCCGGTCGCGGCGTGGTGTTTTGCACTGTTTTAAACTGCGAAACGTTGCTTGACATCACAAAGAATTTACTTAAAGTTACGCGGTAATAATGCAAATGATAATCATTATTATACTTTTTATCGTTGTGGCTGGAGGCCGTTATGGAGACGCTTTGCGCTGATGCAGTTAAACCATCAGTTTCTCTCTCATCTGAGAGCTTTTTCTTCGCATCGCCGTGGAAAAGCTTTATCACCACTGGTCGCTTTGCCGAAATTACCTGTCCCGCCGCCGACGGCGACAACCTGCAGGGCGCTTTCCAGCAGCAGGTACGCAGCGCCTTTGCCGCGGCCAGGGCCAAAGGGATTACGCGCCCGGTGATGGTTGGCGCCATCCCCTTTGATACGCGCCAGCCTTCCGCGCTATTTATTCCTGAGCGTCATGAGGCATTCTCCCGCCAGCAGCAGCCAGAGTCGGCGCAGCAGGCGAGATCTGCCGTAGAGCCGGTAATTACCGCGCGCCAGAACATTCCTGAACAGGCTGAATTTATGGAGATGGTGGCGAAAGCAGCGGAAGCGACCGCCCAGCCTGGCCTGGATAAAGTGGTGCTCTCGCGTCTGATCGATATCACTACCGCCGAGCCGGTGCAGGCTACGGCGTTAATGGATCGCCTGATTGCGCTCAACCCTGGCAGCTATCACTTCCATGTTCCGCTGGCCGACGGCAGCACGCTGCTGGGCGCCAGCCCGGAGCTGCTGCTGCGTAAGTCGGGCGAAACCTACACTTCGCTGCCGCTGGCGGGCTCGGCCAGACGCGATCGCAGCGACAAAGCGCGCGATCTTGCGGTAGGCGAAAAGCTGATGTACTCGCAAAAAGATCGCTACGAGCACCGCCTGGTGACCAGCGCCATGTACGACGTGCTGAAACCGCGCAGCCGCTCTCTGGCGGTGCCGGACAAGCCGGAGCTGATCACTACTTCGACGCTGTGGCACCTTGCTACCGCGATTGAAGGCAAAGCCGCAGCGGCTGAGGAAACGGCGCTGTCGCTCGCCTGCCTGCTGCATCCTACGCCCGCGCTGAGCGGTTATCCGCACGTTGCCGCTTGCGAGTGGATTGAAAAGCTGGAGCCGTTTAACCGCGAGCTGTTCGGCGGCATCGTCGGCTGGTGCGACGACGAAGGCAACGGCGAATGGGTGGTGACCATTCGCTGCGGCACGCTGGCCGGAAAAAACATTCGCCTGTTCGCCGGCGCGGGCATCGTTCCGGCCTCTTCGCCGGAATCGGAATGGCGCGAAACCGGCGTCAAGCTCAGCACCATGCTGCACGTATTTGGACTGCAATAAGGCTATTTTATGACGATTTCCTATTCCCGCTGGCCCGACGATTTTGCGGCTCGCTACCGTGAAAAAGGCTACTGGCTGGATCTGCCGCTAACGGATATTTTGACTCGCCACGCCAACAGCGCGGCAACGGCGCTGATCGAAGGCGACCGTAAATACAGCTATCAGCAACTTGAGCGCGCCAGCACCCGTCTGGCGGCGGCCTTACAGCGTCGCGGCCTGAAGTGCGGCGATACCGCGCTGGTGCAGCTGGGCAACGTGGCTGAATTCTATATCGTGCTGTTTGCACTGCTTAAGCTCGGCGTGGCGCCGGTCAACGCGCTGTTCAGCCATCAGCGCCAGGAGCTGGACGCCTACGCCAGCCAGATTGAGCCTGCTTTGCTGATCGCCGATCGTCAGCACGCGCTGTTCGCCACCGACGACTATCTGCAACCGCTGCGCCAGCGCTATCCGTCGCTGCGTGAGGTGGTGCTGCGCAACGCTCGTGAGGACGATACCTCGCTTGCGGCCTTAATTGACGAGGCGCAAGGCGAGTTTGTCGCTGCGCCTTCCGCCGCTGACGAAGTCGCGTTTTTCCAGCTTTCCGGCGGCAGTACCGGCACGCCCAAGCTGATCCCGCGTACCCATAACGACTACTACTACAGCATCCGCCGCAGCGTGGAAGTCTGTTGCTTTAACGAAAAAACCCGCTATCTCTGCGCTTTGCCCGCCGCGCACAACTATCCGCTCAGTTCGCCGGGCGCCTTCGGCGTGTTTTATGGCGGCGGCCTGGTGGTGCTGGCAGGCGATCCGAGCGCCAACCTTTGTTTCCCGCTGATTGAAAAACACCAGATTACGGCGACGGCGCTGGTGCCGCCAGCGGTCAGCCTCTGGCTACAGGCGATTCAGGAGTGGGGCAGCAATCGGGCGCTTGGCTCGCTCCAGCTGTTGCAGGTGGGCGGCGCGCGCTTAAGCGAAGCGCTGGCGGCACGCATTCCGGCAGAAATCGGCTGCCGGCTGCAACAGGTCTTCGGCATGGCGGAAGGGCTGGTCAACTATACGCAGCTGACCGACGACGAGTGGCACATCTTCTCGACGCAGGGCACGCCGATGAGCCCGGACGATGAGGTCTGGGTTGCGGACGAGCAGGGCAATCCGCTGCCGCAGGGCGAAACCGGACGGCTGATGACGCGCGGCCCGTACACCTTCCGCGGCTATTACCGCAGCCCGGAGCACAACGCGCAGGCCTTTGACGCCAACGGCTTCTATTGTTCCGGCGACCTGGTCTCCATTACGCCGGACGGCTATATCTGCGTGCAGGGCCGCGAAAAAGATCAGATCAATCGCGGCGGCGAGAAAATTGCCGCTGAAGAGATCGAAAACCTGCTGTTACGCCACGAGGCCATTCTGCACGTTGCGCTGGTTTCGATGGAGGACAGCCTGCTGGGCGAAAAAAGCTGCGCCTTTATCGTGGGCAAACGTCCCGTGCGCGCCGTAGAGATCCGCCGCTATCTGCGCGAGCTTGGCGTGGCGGACTACAAGCTGCCCGATCGTATTGAAACCGTTGACGAACTGCCGCTGACGCCCGTCGGTAAAGTGGATAAAAAACGCCTGCGTCAACAGCTGGCCGCCAGCCAGACCAACTGAATTCCGGAGAAAAAATGACTATCCCTGCACTAAAAGCCTATGCGCTGCCTGCCGCCGCCGACCTGCCAGAAAACAAGGTCAAATGGACGTTTGAACCCGCCAGGGGCGCGCTGCTGATCCACGATATGCAGAACTATTTTATTAATTTCTGGGGCGAAGACTGCCCGATGATCAAACAGGTCATCAGCAATATCGCCGCGCTGCGTGAATACTGCCGCCAGAACGGCATTCCGGTTTACTACACGGCGCAGCCTAATCATCAAAGCGATAAAGACCGCGCGCTGCTGAACGATATGTGGGGGCCGGGGCTGAATAAACATCCGGAGCAGCAGAAAGTCGTAGCCGAACTGGCGCCGGAAGAGGGTGACGAAGTGCTGGTGAAATGGCGCTACAGCGCCTTCCATCGCTCGCCGCTGGAGCAGCACCTGAAAGAGACCGGCCGCGACCAGCTGATTATCTGCGGCGTGTACGCGCATATCGGCTGCCTGACCACCGCTATCGATGCCTTTATGCGGGATATCCAGCCCTTTATGGTGGCGGATGCGCTGGCTGACTTCAGCCGCGACGAGCACCTGATGGCGCTGAAATACACCGCCGGTCGCGCCGGGAAAGTGGTGCTGACGGAAGATCTGCTGCCGGTGCCGCTGAGCATGGCGCAGCTGCGCGCGCTGGTGCAACCGATGCTGGATGAGGACGAAACGCCGGAAGAGGATGAGAACCTGATCGATTACGGCCTGGATTCGGTGCGCATGATGGCGCTGGCGGCGCGCTGGCGTAAAGTTTACGGCGATATCGATTTTGTGATGCTGGCGAAAGAGCCGACGCTGGCGGCCTGGTGGCGTCTGCTGTCGCGGGAGCGCGCATGAGCCTCGATTTTACCAATAAACATATTTGGGTAACCGGTGCCGGTAAAGGCATTGGCTATGCCACCGCGCTGGCCTTTCACGAGGCGGGCGCGACGGTAGTCGGGCTGGATCTCGCTTTCCCGCAGGCCGATTACCCGTTTCAGACCGTGGAGCTGAACGTGGCCGACGCGCAGCAGGTAAAAGCGGTATGCCAGCGGCTGCGGCCGGAAACGCCGCGACTGGACGTGCTGGTCAACGGTGCGGGCATTCTGCGGATGGGCGCGACGGATGAGCTGGACGTGGCGGACTGGGAAGCGGTGATGGCCGTCAACGTCGGCGGCGCGTTTAACCTGTTCCAGCAGACCATGCCGTGGTTCCGCGAGCAGCGCGGCGGCGCTATCGTCACCGTGGCGTCGGACGCTGCGCACTGTCCGCGCATCGGCATGTCGGCCTACGGCGCGTCGAAAGCGGCGCTGCGCAGCCTCAGCCTGACGGTTGGCCTGGAGCTGGCCTCTTTCGGCGTGCGCTGCAACCTGGTGTCGCCAGGCTCGACCGATACCGATATGCAGCGCACGCTGTGGAAAAGCCCGGATGCCGAGCAGCAGCGCATTCGCGGCTTCGCGGAGCAGTTTAAAGTCGGTATTCCGCTGGGCAAAATCGCCCGGCCAGAGGAGGTCGCCAGCACCATCCTGTTCCTTGCGTCCGATCAAGCCAGCCATATCACGATGCAGGATATTGTGATCGACGGTGGCAGCACGCTGGGGGCGTAATGACAAAATCTATCTGGAAGCGCCAGCTGAGTCTGGATGAGCTTAACCGCATGGGCGACGGATCGATGGTCGCCCATTTGGGCATGACCTTTACGCTGCTGGAAGAGGCCAGGCTGGAGGCGACCATGCCGGTCGATGCCCGTACGCAGCAGCCTTTTGGCCTGCTGCACGGCGGCGCGTCGGTCGCGCTGGCGGAAACGTTAGGATCGATGGCCGGCTTTTTGACCAGCCAGGAAGGGCAGTGCGTGGTCGGCACGGAGATTAACGCCAGCCACCATCGCGCCGTGACCGGCGGCCTGGTGCGCGGCGTGTGTCAGCCGCTGCATCTTGGCAGAAGCCAGCAGGTCTGGGAAATCGCTATCTATGACGACAGGGACAGGCGCTGCTGTACCGCAAGATTGACCACGGCGCTGCTGGGCTAATTTTCGGCCCGCCGCCGCAAGACAGCACGTCGGGCCGCTTTACCTCTGATCATTCAGTTACATGGAGAGAATATGAACGCTACCTTCAGCCGTGGAAAAGGCTACCTGTTAACGCTGGCGCTGTTTGCCGCCGCGATCCCCGCCCACAGTGAAACCGCTGAACCGCTGCGCCAGCCCGTTGCCAAAGGCGCTTATGAAATGGCTTACAGCCCGTCGCAGCAGGCGCTGTATGTGGCAACCTCCGGCAGCCGCCAGCTGGATAAGGGCGGCGTGGTTTACCGCCTCGATCCGCAGACCCTGGCCATTACTCAGGCGATCCACAACGACCTCAAGCCCTTTGGTACGGCAATCAACAATAAAACCGACACGCTTTTTGTCGGCAACACGCTGGACAGCACGGTCACCGCGATCGATGTAAAAAGCGGTCAGGTAAAAGGACGTCTGGTGCTGGATGCGCGTCCGCGCAGCGAAAATTTCCGTCCGCTGGCGCCGCGTGAGCTGGCGGTAGATGAAAATACTAATACGGTTTATATCGGCGGCGTGGGCGAAGAGAGCCGCATCTGGGTGGTGGATGGCGATAAGCTGACGCTGCGCCATACGCTGGAGGGCTTAGGCAAGCACGCTACCGGCCTGACGCTGGACACCGCCGCGCACCGCCTTTACGCCACCGGCGGCGATAATGAACTCTTCACTTTCGACACCGCCAGCAACAGGCTGCTTGGCAAAGTGAAGCTGGCAGAGGGCGAGCACTTCTTTCTGAATATCAGCCTGGATCCGGCCACGCATCGCGCCTTTATCACCGATTCTAAGCAGCCTGAGCTGCTGGTGGTGAACACCGAAGACGGCAAGGTCATACAGAAAGTCGCCGTGCCAAAATCGCTGGCGGTGCTGTTTAATCCGCAGCGCAATGAAATTTATGTGACCCACCGTGAGGCGGGCGAAGTCAGCATTATTGACGGCAAAACCTATAAAGTTGTCAAAACCCTTAAGGCGCCGACCCATCCAAACAGCCTTGCGCTGTCGCCGGATGGTCAGACGTTGTATATCTCCGTTAAGCAGGCTTCTTCCCGCAAACAGGAAGCCGCCGCGCCTGACGAGGTGATGCGCGTCGCGCTGTAATCCGTTGCCCCGATCGCTGACGTCGGGGCTTTATCTTTACGTTTCCGTTCAAAAAGCGACCTTGTCAGTAATGATGGTTATGTTATATTGCTCATAACTACCATCACCAAGGATAAAGCTATGAGCGCCATTCCGGGTTCTTCAGGTATCGCGACGCTGGTAGGCACCCCGAAAGAGATCCAGGCCCGTTTAAATAAGTCTCAGGCCGATCGCGTATTGGCCATGACCTTTGTTCATCAACAGCCGGGCGTGGTCGAGACGTTAACGGAAAACATTATGAACATGACCGTTTCTTTGCTTGAGGTGCTGCGGGAGCGTCAGGAGCAGTCATCGCTGGAGCGACTGGCGGAAATCATGCTGCCGTCGGCGCCGGTCTCGCCAACGTTGCTGAAAGAAGCCGCTATGCTGATCCAGGCCCGTAAGGCCGTACTGGAAAGCGGAGACTGGCTGACGGCGGCAGAAGTGGCCGGGCTGGCCGGGTTCAGCGCGCGCAACCCCAGCGCGCAGCCGCATAAGTGGAAAAAACAGCAGCAGATTTTTACCATTCAGCATCACGGTATTGATTACTATCCTGCCTGGGCTCTGGCGGCGGACACCGGGTTCCGGCCCTGTAAGGCGCTGGCGGAAATCATAAAAATCTTCACCGATAGCAAGGACGGTTGGGGAATGGCCTACTGGTTTCGGGCCGACAACAGCGCCCTGGGCGGCAGGCGTCCGCAGGATTTGCTGCTCAGCAGCCCGGAACAGGTAATAGAAGCAGCGAAAGATGAGGTAGAAGGCGTTGAACATGGCTAGCTCTGCCGATGCTTTACTGCTTCCCGCTCCCACGGCAGAGCTTGCTGTTACCCTGACGCTCCTTAACGCCGGTGAAAAGCTACACCGTATCCATCTGGATAAATATCAAGCGACGCAGTTTAATCCGGGCCTTAAAGGCAATGCGCGATTCAGCCCCATTAAAGATGAGGAAGATCGCGCTATTCCCACGCTGTATGCCGGTACGACGTTTTCCTGCGCGCTGATGGAAACGCTGTTTCACGACGTTCCGCATACCGCCGGGTTCAAAAGCATGGACAAGGCAAAGTTTACCGGCCAGCAGCACTCGGTTATTGAGGTAACGGAAGCGCTGAGGCTGGTGGATTTACGCAGCCTGGCTTTACACAAGCTCGGCCTGAAGCGTAGCCAGCTAATCGATACCGAAAAAGATTGCTATCCGGCCACCCGAAAATGGGCCGAAGCTATTTATTGCCAGTGTCCGCAGGCGCAGGGATTGCTCTGGATATCCAGACAGGATGACGCGGCGCGCGCCATCGTGCTTTTTGGCGATCGCCTCGGCGTAAAAACGCTACGGCCCACGGGCGTTTCCCGTTCTCTGCTACAGGATCACGGCACCTGGTTTAAAGTGCTGGAGCTGGCAGAACGCATAGCGCTGACCATTGTGCCCGCACGGCATTAATCGGCTTCTTTCCTGTCTGCCATCCTGCTTTTGCTTTAAAATCGTCGCTGGTACAAATCTTGTCATCAATTGCCGTTAAAACTTGCCGTTTTAAAAAGGATGAATGCAATGAAAGAAAGATTTCCGCAAGGCTTTATGTGGGGCGGCGCGACCGCCGCGAATCAGGTAGAAGGCGCCTACAACGAGGATGGCAAAGGGCTTTCCATCGTGGACGCCATTCCCGGCGGCAAGTCCCGCCTGGCTATCGTTTCCTCGCCTGATTTTGATTTCACCCTCGACCCTTCCCGCTACACCTATCCCAACCATAAAGGCATCGATCACTATCACCGCTTCCGCGAGGATATCGCGCTGTTTAAGGAGATGGGTTTTAAGTGCTATCGCTTCTCCATTGCCTGGACCCGCATCTATCCAAACGGCGTTGAGAAGCAGCCCAACGAAGCGGGCCTGCGTCATTATGATGAGGTGATTGCTACCTGTCTTGCGCACGGCATCGAGCCGGTTATCACCCTTTCCCATTATGAAATGCCGCTGCATCTCGCCACCGAATTCGGCGGCTGGAAAAATCGTGAAATCATTGAGCATTTTGAACGCTTTGCCCGGACGGTGCTGGAACGCTACGGCCAGAAAGTAAAGTACTGGATGACCTTTAACGAGATCAACAGCGCGGTACATTTCCCGATGATGAGCCAGAGCCTGACGGTAAAAACCGGCGCGCTGGAGCCGCAGGCGAAATTTCAGGCGTGGCATAACCAGTTTGTCGCCAGCAGCATGGCGGTGAAAATCGCGCACGAAACCAATCCCGCCATTCAGATTGGCTGCATGATTATCTACGCTACCGCCTATGCCTTTGACTGTAACCCGCTTAATCAGCTGGCCACGCTGAAAGAGATGCAGTCGTTTAACTTCTACTGCGCCGACGTGCAGGCAAAGGGCGACTACCCTTATTACGCCAAAAGCCTGTGGAAATCGCTGGGCGTGACGCTGGATATCCAGCCGGGCGACATGGCGTTAATCAAAGCGCATACCGTGGATTACATCGGCTTCAGCTACTACATGTCCACCACCATCAATAAAACCGCGGAAGCGGAATCCGCTCAGGGCAATCTGCTGGGCGGCGCGCGTAACCCGTTCCTGGAGGCCAGCGACTGGGGCTGGGAAATCGATCCTGTCGGCCTGCGCATCGGGCTGAATCAGCTCTACGATCGCTACCAGAAGCCGCTGTTTATTGTCGAAAACGGCCTGGGCGCCATTGATAAGCCGGATGAAAACTTCCGGGTGGAAGACGACTACCGCATCAACTATCTGCGCCAGCATATTGAAGCGATGGCGGAAGCGATTGACGACGGCGTCGAGCTGATGGGCTATACGCCGTGGGGCTGCATCGACCTGGTCAGCATGTCCACCGGCGAAATGAGTAAGCGCTACGGCTTTATCTATGTCGATCTGGACGACACTATCTCCGGCACCGGCAACCGCTATAAGAAAAAATCGTTCTACTGGTATCAGAAGGTGATTGCCAGCAACGGCAGCGATCTCAGCTAAGATCGGCCTGGCCGTTGGCCGTATCCAGCGGCCAGGAATCAAACAGATAGCCGTCAAAATCGAGATCGTCCACGTCGGAGAACTGCAGCAGGCGGTGCTTTACGTTTTCCAGATGCTGCCACATGGCCAGCTTCGCCGCGCGGGCATCCTTTTTAATCAGCGCCACGAGGATCTTTTTATGATCGCTCAGCCACTCTTTACGGTAGTGGGTGTTATCGAGGTGGCGGTGTAGCTGGCTCCACATGGTATTGTTTTCGCGCCACTGCCAGGACTGCTTAAACAGTTCGACCAGCATACTGTTGTGCGTCGCCTGGGCTATCGCCAGATGAAAGTTCATGTCGCCGTTTTCGGTTTCATTGACCGCGCCGGAAGCCAGCTCCTGCTCCTCCAGCTCCAGCGCCTGGCGCATTTTGCGGATATCGTCGCGCGTGGCCTGGATGGCCGCGAACCCGGCGATATTGCTTTCCAGCAGCTGCCGCGCCTGCAGCATTTCAAATGGGCCGGCGTCGTTACAGGCGCTTTCCGCCGCCGCAGGCGCCTGCGGCGTAGCGCGATCGGCCAGTACGAAAATCCCCGCGCCGCGCCGGACTTCAACCAGTCCTTCCAGCTCCAGCATGATCAGCGCTTCTCGCACCAGAGTTCGGGTCACGTTCAGCTTTTCGGCGATTTCACGTTCAGGCGGCAGACGCTCGCCGACGGCGTAAGGCTTTTGCGCGATCAGCTTACGAAGCATTTCGCCGACTTCCTGGTAGGGCCGCTGTTGAGAGGGAGTTAATTTCATCATGTTCTTTTAAGTTGCTGGGCTGACCGGTGTTATCACCGCCGTGAGCGGCTGACTATAGCATATTGATGGCAGCGGGCGGGCCAGCTGCGGGCAGCAATTGACCAGGCCGGACGACAAAGACTACGGCGCGAAACAGCGCGCCGCATTGTTGATGCAGATATCCCGCGCCATGCCGCCCGGCAGCCCATAAATCATTATCCTTAAACAGCAATGCTCACTCAGCAGGCACTAAAAAAAGGCGCGATGAACTGCAAGCTCCACGCCACGCACTTCCGCCAGGCCTTTCAGGCGGCCAATCGCCGAATAGCCGGGGTTGGTTTGTTTGTGCAAATCGTCCAGCATCTGGTGGCCATGATCGGGCCGCATCGGAATAAGATCTTCTTTGCCAGCCGTTTTACGCCGATGTTCCTCGTGGGCGATCGCTTTGACTACCGCATACATGTCGACATCGCCCGCCAGGTGAGGGGCCTCGTGGAAGCTGGCGGGATTTTCTTCGCGTCGGGTGGCGCGCAGATGGGCAAAATAGATACGCGGGGCGAACTGTTCAAATATGGCGACCAGATCGTTATCGGCCCGCACGCCCAGCGACCCGGTACAGAAGGTAAAGCCGTTAGCCATGCTGCTGACCGTGTCGACCATCCACTGCCAGTCCTCAGCGTCAGAGACAATGCGCGGCAGACCGAGAATAGGGCGCGGCGGATCGTCCGGGTGCACCGCCATCCGCACGCCGACGGCTTCCGCTACCGGAATAATATGGCGTAAAAAGTGGCTGAAATTTTCGCGCAGCCGGGCTTTATCGATAGCGGCATAGCGCCGAAGCTGCGCGCGCAGCCGATCCAGGGTATAGCCTTCTTCCGCGCCCGGCAGTCCGGCAATAATATTACGCACCAGACGAGCCTTGCTTTCCTCGCTCATGGTTATAAACCGCTCTCTGGCTTCGGCAATCTCCCTGGCGCTGTAATCCTGTTCTGCACCGGGCCGCTGTAAAAGATGCAGATCGAAAACGGCAAAGGCGATCTGATCGAAACGCAGCGCCTTTTCCCCGTCAGGTAAAGTCCAGCCCAGATCGGTGCGCGTCCAGTCCAGCACGGGCATAAAGTTGTAGCAAACAGTAGTGATGCCGCACGCGGCCAGGTTGCGAAGCGTTTGCTGATAATTTTCTATCCACCGCTCGCACTGCCCGCTACGGGTTTTGATCTCTTCATGAACGGGGACGCTTTCCACCACTGACCAGACCAGCCCGGCAGCTTCGATCAGCGTCTTTCGCTCGCGGATCGCCTCTTGTGACCACACCTCGCCGTTGGGAATAGCGTGCAGGGCGGTGACGATGCCCGTTGCGCCAGCCTGTCTCGCATCTGCCAGCGAGACGGGATCCTCGGGGCCATACCAGCGCCAGGTTTGTTCCATTTTCACCTCCATGCTCTTAGCTAAACGCGACGCGTGCCGCCGCACGTTAACGGACAGCGCGGGCTGGCCGCACGGCGTCCCGCTCTGTTACGGGCAGAATTAGTTATCCGTATAAATAAGTCAACCAAAATGGATTATTTGGTTAACCTTATCACAAATATATTATCAGGCTGGCGACCGGGGTCGGGAACTGTGCTTCACTCCAGCTCGGATGCCAGTGCTGCTTTGCCGAAGTAAGTCCCTGCGGCAGCTTACCCTTGCGGGCTGTGGGCGCATCTGAGCTGATGCCTTGACGGTATCAGATCGATTGATAATCAGGACGACCTCGCCTTTAATTGGTTGACCAATATTGTGGCCAGGCGCAAAGCCAGGGCGGTGTCATTGAAAGGGAGAAGCAGATGAACCGCAGTTTAGAGCGACAAATAAGCGCAGCAGGCAGCAAACGTACCTTCCCCAATCTGCGATGGTGGGTGCTGATCCTGTTTTTAACCGGCGTCACGGTTAACTATATCACCCGCAATTCATTAGCTATTCTGGCACCCGAGCTGAAAACCAGCCTGGGCATCACGACGGAACACTATTCCTGGATCGTGGGCGCTTTTCAACTGGCCTACACCCTGTTTCAGCCGGTTTGCGGCTGGCTTATTGACGTTATCGGGCTGAAAATCGGTTTCCTGATTTGCGCCACCGTCTGGGCGTTGACCTGTTTGCTCCATGCTGGCGCGGGCGGCTGGCTACAGCTGGCGATCCTGCGTTTTGTTATGGGCGGCGCAGAGGCGGCGGCCACGCCCGCCAATGCCAAAGTACTGGGCGAGTGGTTTCCTAAAAAAGAGCGGCCGATTGCGGCCGGCTGGGCTGGCGTGGGCTTTTCCATCGGCGCGATGCTGGCGCCGCCCATTATCTATTTTGCGCACGCCGCCTTCGGCTGGCAGGGCGCTTTTCTGTTTACCGGCTTTCTGGCGATGGCGTGGGTCGGATTATGGGCGCTTTTTTATCACAATCCGGCCGACCATCCCAATCTGAGCGCAAAAGAGCTGGCCCTTATCCAGCAGGATAATGAACCGCCCGCCGTGAAACAGAGCTTGTTTCGCGCGCTGCGTTCGGTAGGCAAAAACAAGCGATTCTACGGGATAGCCATTCCGGCCTTTATGGCCGAACCGGCCTGGGGCGTATTAAGTTTTTGGGTGCCGCTCTATCTGGCAAACGATCTGGGTATGGATTTAAAGCAGATCGCCTTATTCGCCTGGCTGCCGTTTCTGGCCGCCGATCTGGGCAGCATAGCCAGCGGCTATCTGACGCGCCTCTATACGCGCCTGTTTGGCTTTACGCAGGTCAACGGCGTGGTCGCCAGCTCGGTCACCGGCGCGTTTCTGATGGTATCGCTGGCGCTGGTAGCCGTTACCAAAGATCCCTATATCGCGATTGCCTTGATTTCCGTGGGCGGCTTCGGGCATCAGATTATCTCCTGCATGCTGAGCGCGTTGGTGGTGGAAAAGTTCGATAAAGGCGAAATGGCAACCGTAAACGGCATGCGAGGCTCTTGCGCGTGGATCGCCAGCTTTCTCTTTTCTCTGCTCATTGGCCTGACGGCGGACAAAATCGGCTTCAATCCGCTGTTTATCGCGATGGGATTTTTCGATCTGATCGGCGCACTGTTTCTGATCGCTTTTATTGCTGAACGCCGCGCCGCACGCGCCTGAAGGGAAGATAACGATGAAAACGCTTAAGCACTGGAGCCTGAACGCTTCGGACAAAAATAGTATTGAGCTCAGGGTGGATAACCGCCATCTGCTGTGCCTGTCGGTACTGGAACAGGCGCTAATCCGGGTCACGCTCAAACGGCATGGGCAGTTTGCTTTGGATCGTACCTGGAGCATTGCGCCGCAGGAGGATGTGCCCTGGGAAGGGCGGCCGCGTGAAAGCCTGGCGGGTTTCTCCCTGCCGGGCTACGCGCTGACGGAGCAGGATGACAGGCTGATTATCGCGACGGAGCAGCTGCGGGTGACGGTTCATCAGCCGCTGTGGCTGGAATGGCACTATCGGAATAGCGGCGGAGAGTGGGTGTTTCTGGCCAGCGATCGCCCCAGCGGCGCTTACCTGCTTAACGCTCATGGCGACGGCGTGGCGCACTATCAGCGGCGGATGAGCGACGATCGCTATTATGGGCTGGGAGAAAAAGCGGGCGATCTGCAACGTAACGGCAGGCGTTTTGAGATGCGCAATCTGGACGCTATGGGCTATAACGCCGCCTCGACCGATCCGCTTTATAAGCACGTGCCGTTTACGCTGACCCATCGGAGCGGGGCCAGTTTTGGGCTGTTTTACGACAACCTGAGCAGCAGCTGGTTTGATTTGGGGAACGAGCTGGATAATTATCATGCGCCCTATCGGCGCTGGCAGGCGGAAAGCGGCGATATCGATTACTACTTTTTTGCCGCCGCGCGGCTGGTCGACGTCACTAAAGCTTTTGTCCGGCTGACCGGAAAAACCTGCTTCGGGCCGAAATGGAGCCTGGGCTACAGCGGCTCTACCATGCACTACACGGACGCGCCGGATGCGCAGGCCCAGCTGTTAAATTTTATCCGGCTGTGCCAACAGCATGCGATCCCCTGCGACTCTTTCCAGCTCTCTTCCGGCTATACCTCGATTAACAACAAGCGCTATGTCTTTCACTGGAATCATGACAAGGTGCCGCAGCCGGAAGCGATGACCGGGGCTTTTCACCGGGCAGGCCTGCGGCTGGCGGCCAATATCAAACCCTGTCTGCTACAGGATCACCCTCGCTATCAGGAAGTGGCGGAAAAGGGCTTCTTTATCCGTGATTCAGAAAGCGATGCGCCGGAACGCTCCGTGTTCTGGGACGATGAAGGTTCCCACCTCGATTTCACGCATCCTGGCGCCATCGCCTGGTGGCAGGAAAATCTTACCGGTCAGCTGCTGGCAAAAGGCATTGATGCCAGCTGGAACGACAACAATGAATATGAAATCTGGGATGGCGAGGCGCGCTGTTACGGCTTTGGAAAAGCGATAGCCATTAAGCATCTTCGTCCGGTCATGCCGCTGTTAATGATGCGGGCCTCAATGGAGGCGCAGCAGCGCTTCGCGCCGGATCAACGGCCTTTTCTGATCTCTCGTTCGGGCTGCGCCGGGATGCAGCGCTATGTGCAGACCTGGAGCGGCGATAACCGCACCAGCTGGCAGTCGCTTCGTTACAACATCCGAATGGGCCTGGGGATGAGCCTTTCCGGCCTGTATAACGTGGGGCATGACGTGGGCGGTTTCGCTGGCGACAGGCCCGACGCGGAACTCTTTGTGCGCTGGGTGCAAAACGGCGTGATGCATCCTCGGTTTACAATTCACTCCTGGAACGATGACGGCACCGTCAACGAACCCTGGATGTATCCGGCCGTCACGCCAGCCGTGCGTGAAGCCATCGCCTTGCGTTATCGCCTGCTGCCTTATCTCTACACGTTGCTCTGGCAGGCTTATAGCGAAGACGAGCCAATGCTGCGGCCGACCTTCCTCGACCATGAGCATGATGCGCAGACCTTTGCGGAATGCGACGAGTTTATGCTGGGTCGCGACCTGCTGGTGGCCAGCGTGGTAGAGCCGGGGCAGCGCGAGCGGCGCCTGTGGCTGCCGGATAACCCGAACGGCTGGTACGACTTTTACACGCACCAGTGGTACAGCGGCGGCCAGTGGATCACGCTCGCCGCGCCGCTGGAAAAGCTGCCGCTGCTGGTACGTGCCGGAGCGGGGCTGCCGATAAGCGAGCGTTTACAGCATGTTGACGCCCGCGCCGACGATCGCCGTGAGCTGCTTCTGTTTCCGCTCAGAGGGATCGGCACTGCCAACGGCTGCCTTTTTGAAGATGATGGCGAATCATGGGGTTATAAAGAAGGCCGGGCGCTGTTGCTGCACTGGGAGATGCGCTGCGAGGCGGATGCTGTACGGGTAAGCTTTTCCCGCCAGGGACAGTTTAAACCGGCATGGCGGCGGCTGGCTGTCTCGCTGCCCGCAGGCGAACGCCGCCGCCTGTTTATTAATGAGGTTGAACAGGCCGATGGGGGCAGAATAGCGGTGGCTGATATAGCGCAAGAGGCGTGGCAGGGGCCGGCGCGCTAACCGGCGCTGGCCCGGCAAAAAGCAAAAAGCCCGCTCAGGTAACCCTGAGCGGGCTTTTCAAATCTGGCTCCTCTGACTGGACTCGAACCAGTGACATACGGATTAACAGTCCGCCGTTCTACCGACTGAACTACAGAGGAATTGTTGGAACGGGGCGCATAATATCTAT